>ERZ773146.3338-NODE-3338-length-10198-cov-3.100562_pt1 | contig 10198 bp, 6 predicted proteins | sample MGYA00580847_ERZ773146 | MGnify/ENA primary metagenome ERZ773146 (study PRJEB29015, sample SAMEA2737830) | human gut metagenome | biome: human gut; feature: human-associated habitat; material: faeces | place: China | collected 2012 ...
ATAAGTTTGTTATATTCTTTCTCAATTTGCTCGCGAGTGAAGGTGTCACTGCGGAGCATAGCCATGAATTTCCCTTCGGATTTCAAAAAAGAATATAGTTCCTCGGTCTGAGCGAGCCAAAACTGCATTTCTTGTTCGCGTTCTTGTTCGTTGGCGTTCATTTTGGCAAGCGTGTCGAAGATTCCCGCAATCCCCGTTTTCTTTCCAGGCTTGCCTGGTTTCTGTGGAGTGTCTTCACCGTCACCGGGTTCGCCAGGTTCTTCTACCTCTATTTCTTCTCCGACGAGCAGACCTAGTTCACCGTCAAAGGTTGTGCTGATTGTTCCTATAGCATCTTTCTTTTTGAACATGGCATTATAGATATAGCAGTAACACTGCCAAAAATCTATGAAATCAGCATCAGAGAACTTTGTTTCAAGGTCAATAACACCCTGTAGAAGTACCATTCGAGAGTTGTAACGTCCAATGACCTTTTTAAGGGCCTTTGCGGCATCATCTGCCATTGACGGGTCTACTTCTTCGTTCCGTGCTTCTACGTCTTGAACATATCGGGCGTGAGCGTCTATCATGTTCTTAATCCATGAGCGGATGTCAGCATCCATTTCAAGGCAAAGAGCAGAGTTGGCTTCTTTATCATCTTTAGTTGAGCGGTAACGCTCAAACCACTTATTGAAAATGGGTTGTTCTATAAGTCTGCGATATATTTCTGAGACAACCGCCTTTTCGCGAATGGGGTCGAAATCCGTAACGACCATGCCACAGAATTTCGCGAAAGCCTCGCGGATATTCTTCTCATTGACATTCCCAAAGGAAAAGTCAATGATGTGGCATTCTTCCTTGTATTTGGTTGTACGGTTAACTCGCGAGATTGTCTGAATAGCGTTGATATCGCGGATTTCCTTATCGAGGAAAAGGGTGTGCAGTTTTGGCTCATCGAAGCCAGTCTGCAACTTGTCAACGACGATTATAAGGCCGTTCTTGGCGGTCTTGAAATTATCGATAACCTTATCCTCGGCTACACCGTCGTTCATCGACGCGCACTTCTCATACTTCTGACTGTCAGAATATACTATGGCGACAGGTGCATCAGCATACTTGGCAAAAGTGCCGGATGCTGTCTTCTCTGCCATAAGACGGCGGATGATTTTGCAATACTCGATTGCAATAGGGATAGAGGTAACGGCCAGCATCGCCTTACCCTGACCACGGATTTTGCCATAAATCTGTGATAGCAGACGGTTGACAATGAAACGAGCGATAGCCTTGCGTCGGTCGGCGTTCTCGTAAATCTGCTTCTTGGCAAAGGCAATCTTTTCGTCTTTACCGGAATTGATAGCCTCTGTTACGAGCTGTAATACACCATCAGGAAGTTCGAAGTACATCTTTGCCGGAACAGGAATGATGTGCTTTGTTGGGTCGAGGATATAGCCGTCGGCTATGGCCTCTTTCATGGTGTACGTGTCAAACGGTTTCCACAACTGATTGAAGTTGCTGCCCCGGTGGAACTCACCGAAACGGGCGAGCACACGGTCGCTCGGGGTGGCAGTGAAACCGACAATCAGATTCTTCTTGGTTGAGCCGCGAGTGATGAAGCCTCCATTCTCGTCGAAGATGTCTTGCAGTTCATCGAAAGCTGAGAACATTTCCTGGTGAACATCGTCGGTGTTCGAACGGTGAACCTCGTCGATAAGGAACGCCACGCGCTTGTCGGTGAAGTTCCCACCGGCTTTCTGTATGGCGTTTTTCAGTTCCCAGAACTTCTGAATGTTTACCACGATGATACGGCGTTTGTCTTTGAGAGCCGCGACAAAGGTTTCTTGGTCGGTAGCCTCCACGAACATTGCTTTGTCGATGTTCATGTTGAGCATCATTGAGTCGAGTTGGTCGCGGAGTTGCAGGCGGTCAACAACAAGAAGAATCTTGTCATATACCCACTGGCCGTTGTGTCGGAGGTCTTTGAGCTGCAATGCCGTCCAGCCGATGATGTTACTTTTGCCGAAACCTGCGGCATACTGGAGCAAGAGTGAATAGACGTACTTGTTGTTGCAGTAGCTTTCGCGTTCTGCAACGACTTTGTCAATCAACTCTTGCGGAGCGTCAAGAGCGGTAAGTTCTGCGCGTAGCTTGTTGATGAAATAGTTCGGCTCGCTCTCATGGTCGAGAAATTCCTGTACCCGTTCGACGATGCGGTCGCAGCCGAATTTCTGCTTAGGACGAGGATAAATCAGCCTGCCTGTCTTATCCTTGTACTCCTTCTTCTGAACTTTCTTGCCGTTCTCCTTTACCGTAACGGTTTTATAGGTATATGCCATGAAGTTGTAATAGAGAATTTCTTTCTCTATCATCTTTTTGGAATATAGCGAACGCATTGCTTCCTCGAAGCGCACTCGTGGGGTTGTCTCCGCATCTGCTACGGTCGGCAGCGGTTTGAATACGTCTTCGATTATCGGACGGAAAGACGATATAGAGATAGTACTGTCCTGAAAACCGCGTTTGGCATCGTCAAAAAACTGACCCGGGTTGCGGAGAACAAAAGTGTCGTTGATGTCCGTAGTTACGAGATGGATTGACTTCTCGAAAGGTCGGAGCATACGGCGACGAAGTGTCTGCGACACATCGTTGCTGTTTGCAATCTTGGTATATTCCCAAACGGCTTCGAGGTAGTCTGTCGTCACCTTATTGCGACCGTTGGCGCGGGCTGTCTGATTGGTGAAGTTACTTTTCAGCTCGGCATATCCGAGGAAAATGCCGTTGATGAAGAAGGAGAGGTCAGGACGGAAAGCAAAGATCTTCTTCCCCTCGTGGTGGAAAGAGTAGGTCATTTCCTCGACTGCGGAGAATATATTCTTCTTGAAATCTTCATCGCCATTTAATTCGGTTCCACTGACATAAAGTAACCTCAAAGTTTCACCCTCAAAAACAAATGGGCGTTGTCGCAGAGTGTTGTTTAAAAACACGGCAACATTGGCACTTGCCTCTATCTTCTCGCGAATAGCGTCCATGACGGCGCGGAGTAATTTCTGTTCGTCACCGTTATAGTCACTCTTGCGAAGGAGGTTCTGCCACTGTTTGCGGGAGCTTTCTTTCAGGAACTCCAGTAAGTCGGCAGGGATGAAAAGGTCAGAAGATACAGCGTTGTTCTTGACCTCGCGGAATCCAAGACCGTCACTGCGTCGGCAGAAGAAGTCCATTACATATTCGCCTTGTAGTTCAAGTTCAGTCATGGCATATAGGTTGTTATGGCGCGTTTGCCGGTTACTACTTCATTTATCAGAGAGCGTTTGAGTTCTTTCAGACGCTCGATTTGGGTGCCTATCTTTTCGATGATGGCGTCAATTTTATCGCACTTCTCATTGAGATAGGCAACGATTTGGTTCTGTTCATCTTTTGGCGGCACTAGGATTTCAAAGGTGCGAAGTTCATTGAAAGATAACGTAAGGCGAACACCCTTACCCATGCCGTGAAAGAATTTGCGATAATCAAATGCCTTGAAAAGGTAGTTGAAGTATTGAGCATTAACACCCTCGAATGGGCGAAGAACGACATAGGCTGAGGTAATAATTCCGTTGTAAGGAACGATACCGACACGCATAGATTTAAGGTCATAGTTAAGATTAAGGCCGTTAATCATTATGTCGTTCTTTTCTACAATAGTATATTTTTCATACACATCGCGATATTCTTCTTCATCAAAGTTTTCGTCTTTGGGAATTATTGTACCCATGTAGAATTTGAATGCACGAGTGTATTCAAAATTCTTGTTCAAGGTTGTATTGCTGTGGAAATATTTCTCCACTCTTTCGTGGTCCCAATGCGCCGGAATATCGTCAATCCAATCGTTACCCGAAGATTTCAGAGGAACATCAGGATTGAGCCCGCGAGTAACAGCGCGGTTGATGATGGAGCGACGCAAGCGTTTATAAGCATCGGCTTTGCGCTCCAGTAGCTCAATATTGCGTTCTATCTTCTCGCACTCCTTATCCAAGTATTTGGCAATCGCCTCTTGCTCCTCTAGTGACGGCATAAAGATAGGATAGCGACTGATTTTCAGCCAGTTGGTACGCGGCATTTTTACACCGGCTACTTGATTACGAATGTGAGAAATGAAAGACCTCGATAAGAGGAAATATAGCAAAAACTTGTTATTAGTGCCCTCGTTTGGCCGAAGTACCAAAAATTCAGGAGAACAAATTGACTTCTTGGTTGGTATATATGCTTTAGCAAGATACGGTCGTAGTTTGCCAAACAGAACATCGCCCGCTTCACATAAATTACTATTGCCATCAGTTGCGGAGTCCGAAGGAACGAATGTAGCATCCCAACTGATGATATTGTCAAGAGCAATGTATGGCAATGTCAGGTCCTCAGACTTAATGCTGATGAGCTGTGCGATGTCTTTAATGCGATAAGGATGCCACTCACTCATAATCCCAGTTCTTTTTCGAGGTTAGCGAGGTCGCGGTCAATATCTGTGATTTCAGCAAGGATGGTTTCTACCGGTTCAACGGTTTCGGGAACGTAGAACTCCTTGTTGAAATTAACCTCTACACCGACAGTATTCTCTCCTAAAGCAAAAGGCTTAGAGACATATTTCAACAGAAAATCGAGAATGCCCTGCTGATTCTTTTCTGGGTCAGGATTGTATGGTATGATTTCTGTATCCTTGGTGCCAACAGGCACCAGGGCTACTTTCAACTCGCATACCGGAGGCAAGGAGCGCGATTTCTTAATCGAGAAGCGGAACTCTCCGAAGCCGAGGTCTTTCATGTTGCCATCAGGATAATGGTAGCGAATATTGCGAGTAAGAGAATTGTAAACATACTTTGTGTGCTTGGCACAGTTCAAAGAGAACGATGTCTCACCGTCAGCCCACGAATTTAAGCGATTGCACAGGCGTTCGGCTTCTTCAAGACCGAGATTGAATGTTTCGTCTACCAAAGTAGAAAGATTGACAACTTCAAGAAGTTTGGGTTTGGCAAGTTCAGGTTCCTCATCGAGGGCCGATTTGACTGTAAGGCCGTCCTCGCTTACCTCATAGAGGGTTATTTGCTGTTTGTTGAAGTAAAAGTGCCACTTGTCATAGACCTTGGAGATTTCACTATCGCGAAACTCTACAAGAGCGCGGACTATGTCGGCGCGGTGTGTCTTGTTCATCTCCTTGCGTTTGGAGCCTTTGTTCTTCTTCAACGGTTGCCAAAGGTCGGAGGCGTTGATGAGTATAACTTTGTCGCGGTGGTCTTCGGATTTGTTCTTGTTGAGAATCCACAGATAGGTCACGATACCAGTGTTAAAAAACTCGTCGGAAGGCATCTGAATGATGGCTTCAACCCAATCGTTGTCGAAAAGATATTTGCGCACATTGCTCTCGCCACTACCTGCATCGCCGCTGAACAGCGAGCTGCCGTTGTTGACCTCGACCACAATGCCACGATTGCTGTGCAGATGCCAGGCGTTGTGTTGCAGGAAAAGGAGCTGACCATCGCTTACCGACGGCAGAAACGCGAATTGGCCAGTCTGATCATCACGTATTTCCTTTTCATATCCTTTCCAAGGTATACCGTATGGAGGATTGGCAACGACCACGTCAAATTCCTTACCCTTGAAAGGAAGTGTTGTTAGAGTGTTACCATATTTGATTTCAGCGTCCTCGCGGAAAAGCGACTCGATTTTAGCAAGGGCATATAACGCATCGTTCCAATCACAGCCATTGGCTGCGATGTACTGATAGCCAGCAACCTCACGCAAACGGTCGGCCACACCGAAAAGCAGGTTAGCACCGCCGCAGGTAGGGTCATAGAGGTGAACGAAGTCGTGTTTTGATATATCAATCTTGGCGGCGACTATCTCAGCGATAAGCGATATAATATCTTCGGGCGTGTACTGCTCTCCGGCGGTTTCAGCAGAGATGTCGGCCCATTTGCGCTTGATGTGTTCTTCAAGTGTAGTGATTTCGGAATTATTGTATGGAGAAAGGTCTATCTGTGCCCATTTGGTAATGTACTGCATGAGAATACCCTTTTTGCGAAGTTCGGCAATCATACCGTCAAGGTTAAGGTATTTGCTGTCATCAGAACCTCGTTCAATGCCTAACAGTTCTTTAAGCTGAGCGTCAAAACCTGCAAGATACTGCGAGAAGTCTTGCTCAAAGGTCTTGTCGTTGTCACAAATATCCGAGAGTGTCTTACCCTGTCTCACGATATAATCGTTGTAGCCACATTCGCGGTCGCGGAAAGCCTCGACAAAATCTTCGATATTGCTGGCAGGGTTTATACCTTCTGTTTCCTCAATATTGCGCATCTCATTACGCATGCGTCCTTCAAGCATGATGAGTGCAAAGAAGGGCATCATGTAGTCGGGGAATTTGCTCTGCTTGATTCCAGAAGAGATCAATAGGTCGGCACACGACCAAATCTCCGATTCGTATGATAGAATATCTTTCATTTTCAATCGTTATTTCCGCCATTAATCAGCTGGCGAGGGTCTACATTCAAAAGTCCTGCAATCTTTACAAGCATATCGAGGGATGGCTGCATTTTGTTGGAACACCATCGTGAAACGGTAGCTTCATTCTTTCCAACTTGTTCGGCCAGCCATTTGCCGGTCTTGCCTTTCTCAACTAACACAACTTTTAGCCTGTTTATTTTTTGAGATTCCATGAGTTCGCAATTTGTCTGACAACTACAACACTTTGATTTCTGATTCAAATATAGTGATAATAATTGAAATAAGCTCTTTAATTCTCAAAAAAGTGAGATAGGCTATAAGAATTTCCATCAATTCGTTGATAGATATAAAATTTTCCGATGATTGAAAAGTCGTTCGCTTTTCCTTAATTTTCAAACTATTGTTTTGGAGGTTAAAGAAATATGCATTAACTTTGCAAACAAGAAAAGTGTTCTTTTGATTCAATGCAAAACAAGGTAAGATACGGAACTTTGCTCGTTTCTAAATCGTTAGCATTCAAACTGTAAGTCTTTGTAAGCCGTTTATTTTCAGCGGAAAAGAAAATTAGGTATGTCTTAAACAGTGAAAGGTAAGTTTAATCTTGAATCCGCATTGTTTGCCGATGTTTTTCAATATGAGGAATCCAGTCATTTACTTTTAAAATGCGATGCTCTGGTACACCATCATTTTCAAAAGGTGCCCCACAGAATCCAAGTGGATAAATTTGATAAAATACGCTTTCATAAGCCCACATATTAGTCACCATACCTTTCATTGACTGATCCAGTACCGTTTTGTTTTTTTATCCACAACGGTTCTTTTGCTATTATACACCATTTTTGAACCGTCTGTCGTTTTTTCTGTGTAAAACCACAAATAATCCACAAAATCCACCGACTTATCCACATATACACATGTGTCATATGTGGTTATGTGGATTGTCATATCGGATATCAACTCGTGTATCACATTGAAAATCATCCCTTTTGCCACAACCAGGCATCCCAGAAGCGCTCCACCTTTTTGGCTACCGTATCCACAGTCACAGGCTGCACCTGTTCCCACTCTCTGGGGAATAATCTCCGGTAGGAATACTGCTGAAACCGATCATCCAGCAGAACAATGATACCCACATCCTCCGCCGTCCGGATCACGCGGCCTGCCGCCTGCAATACTTTATTCATTCCCGGATAGCGGTAGGAATAATCGAAGCCGTTCTCTCCGTCCTCATCAAAATAGCCCTTGAGGATCTCCCGCTCACAGCCTACCTGGGGCAGTCCGGTTCCTACTACAATGACTCCGATCAGACTGTCCTTCTTCAGATCGATGCCCTCTCCGAAGATTCCCCCTAGCACGCAGAAGCCGATCAGCGTCTGCTCCTCTTCCTCCTCGATCTCCATACCGATGAGACTTTGCAGGTCACATTCCTCATTGCCCCGGAAGCGATTCAGGAAGTATTCACGCTCTTCCTCATTCATGGATTCCTGTTGGACGAGACATTCTTCTTCCTCTGTCATAAAATACTGTTCATAGATCTCGTAAATATGATTCATAAAGGAATAGGACGGGAAAAATATCATGTAATTGCCGTGCCGGTTCTTCACCACTTCGTGAATGTAACGGGCAATATTGTAGTATTCTTCCTGGGATCTTCTGCTGAACTTGCTAGTCACATCCCCGGCGATCAGTATGGTACGCTTCTCGGGATCAAACACCGAGTGGGCATACACCTCGTAATCCTCCTTCTCACCGCCCAGCAGGTTCTTGTAATACTGGATGGGCAGGAAGGTAGCGGAAAAAAGGATCGTACTGCGTCCTCTGAGCATGCATTCCTTCAGGTTTTCTCTGGGATTCACGCAGAACAGCTTCAGTTCAAAGCTGCCATCCTCACACAATCTGGTATATTTCACATAGTTTTCATCTTGTCTCTCGTAAATATCCAGAAAATGACTGAGCTTGAAATAGAAGTCCAGCAGATTCTCCCGTACTTCCAGGCTGACCTTCTCCTGCTCCTCCAGATAATCACTGATCACAGCGTGCAGTCTGGTCAAGGGCTGCACCAGCATGTCAATATCATCCACCAGCCGGTACCCGTCACAGTCCCGCTTCATGGACAGCAGCTGTGCGTTACACTTCTCCAGCAGCTGGCTGATCCGTTCCGCATAGCCTTCCCGCACAAAGGTACTCTTTCCGTCAGACTTTTTCCCTTTGTGTCCCCTTACATAGAGGGAATCGGTACCGTCTGTTTCCTCCAGGGTAATCTCCTGTGGCAGTTGTTTTGACATGCCTGTCATTTCTAATGTCATCTGCCCGGAAATCCCGTCTTTATCACGCTTTTTCTGGTCTGCTTCTTCCATTTCCGACGTGATTGTCTGTTTGATCTCCCGCTTGAGTTCCAACAGATTTTCCTTCCGTAGCGGTGCACTGTACATCTCCCGGCCCCGCTCTAAGAGGTTATGTGCCTCATCGATCAGAAATACATAATTCCCCTGACTGCCGTCCCCGAAAAATCTCTTCAGATACACATGGGGATCAAAGAGGTAATTATAATCTCCGATAATTCCATCTGCGAACAGACTTAAATCCAGTCCGAATTCAAAAGGGCATACCCGATATTTCAGGGCATATTCTTCTATTTTGCTTCTGGTAAAGCTCTCTTCGTGGGTCAGAAGATCATAGATAGCCTCATTGACACGGTCAAAATGCCCCTTTGCATAAGGGCACTGCTCCGGATTGCACTCCGTATGACCCTGAAAACAGATCTTCTCCTTGGCTGTCAGGATAATGCTCTTAAAGCGCAGTCCCTTCTGCCTGAGCAAAGAAAAGGTGTCCTCCGCCACCGTCCGGGTGATGGTCTTGGCGGTGAGATAGAACAGCTTGTCTCCCATATCCTTTCCCATGGCCTTTACCGTGGGAAAGATCGTGGATATGGTCTTACCGACTCCCGTAGGAGCTTCAATAAATAATTTTCTCTTATGATAAATGGTCTGGTACACATAGCTGACCAGCTCTTTCTGTCCATCCCGATAGTCGAAGGGAAACTGCAGCTCAGCAATGGACTGCTGCCGCAATTCTCTCCACTGCCAGGTATAGTCCGCCCATTTGCGGTAATCACTAATCAGCTGCTGGAACCAGGCTTCCAGTCTGACGAATTCATAATCTTCATAAAAATAGCGGATATTTTCCGTCTCTATATTGCAATAGGTCAGCCGCACCCGGATATAGGGCAGCTCCTTTTGCAGGCTGTACATATAGGCGTAGCATTTCGCCTGGGCAATATGTAAAGGCAAGGGTGCCTTCAGCTTCGACAGATCTCTATAGGTTCCCTTGATCTCATCGATGGTGGTCTCTCCATTCTGCTCGATGATGCCGTCGGCCCGCCCTTCCACGATGATGACATAGTCCTCCGTGGGATGGGTGTATTTTAATGCCACTTCTGCCTGATACTCCGCACCCATACGGCGCTGGATCATACGGTGGATCCGGCTGCCCTCCTGCATGGCATTCTCCGGGGATCCCTGCCTCCTGTCGTCGATGTCGCCACTGCGCAGGATGAACTCTACAAGATTACGTACCGATATTCTGACTTCTCCTGCCATGTGACTTCACCTCCCTCAAACAAGTCCCTACGATACCCAGATGCCTACGGCTTGTTCCGTGCTGCGCACTCTCACAAGCCTCCCCACTATTCGCATATCGTGGGGGCGGGGCTAAAGGTCTTTCATCCACTTATGAGCAAGCTCAAGTGGATTTA
>ERZ773146.3342-NODE-3342-length-10187-cov-3.466147_pt1 | contig 10187 bp, 9 predicted proteins | sample MGYA00580847_ERZ773146 | MGnify/ENA primary metagenome ERZ773146 (study PRJEB29015, sample SAMEA2737830) | human gut metagenome | biome: human gut; feature: human-associated habitat; material: faeces | place: China | collected 2012 ...
GAAAGACGTTTTATCTAAAAAGCGTTCTAACATAATGACTATGTGGGAATATTCCCTCTTTTTACTTGATGTTTGTGAAATACCTATTGTTACGGAAAGATCATTTAAAATATGATCGCCAGAAATTTGACTTGTCGGTCTATCGCTTTCATACCGTGCGGACGGGTAGAGTCGAATATAATACTGTCGCCTTCGTTCAGCACTAATTCTTTTTCTCCGATACGTAGATGCATGCTCCCTTCGAGAACAAGGTTAAATTCTTGTCCGGGGTGGGTGTTGAGCGTGAATGGCGCTTCGGGAGCCGATGGCTCGACCGTGACCATGAAAGGGTCGGCTTTGCGGTTGGCGAATCCGGCGGCCAACGATTGATATTTATAGGCTTTTGTACGCTCTACGGCGACACCTTTGTCTTTTCGGGTAAGGAAATAAGAGTTCATTCGGGGTTCGTATCCGAACATCAATGCCGGCAATTCTACGCCGTAGTGCTTGGCTATCTGGTGCAGAAAACTGACCGGAATGTCTTTTTCGCCCGACTCGTAACCTAAATAGGTTTCCAAATCGATGTTGCAGGTCGATGCAATATCTTCGGGTCGAAGGTCTAAGGCATCTCTAAGGCCAACGAGCCGTTCCGCTATTTGTCGTATCTCTTCGCTCATGATTGCAAATATTTAGAAAGAGGTTTTAATATCTCTTACAAAAATAGAAAAATGAGAGAGAAAAAAGAAATTTGTTATACAAATAGGGTGAGTAATTGAACTTTGTAACTTTTATTAAGAGAGGAGGAAGACCGAAAAGGGTGCTATTTGCGCATTTTTGAATGTTATGTGCATTCTCTATTCTTCGGGAATTTCTTGTGGTATGTATTGATAAGCTCCGATATCCACGCTCGTGGAACGAAGGTTCCCATACATATCTTTATCCAATGGGAAGATCGCGAAATCGGGGTTTCCTTTCCCGATAGCATCGGATTTATCCGACCCGATTCGATAATCGTAGTAGTAATGTTCTTCGCCAGTGGCTTTGAAAAACGGTTGTCCGTTCCATACGGTATTGATGAAATTGTCATCGTCTTCTCCGTTGGAACGGAGGAGGCAGGAACGGAAATATACATGGCTGCCGGTGAGGTCGATCGAGGGAATTTCCGATGTATTACCGTATAGTATGCTGTTGTTGAATCGGGCTCGTAGAAGGGCGGGACCCCCCGAAATCGTATCGGCCGGGGCACAATAGCTCATGTTCACGATGGGCGAGGTGATAATGTCGTAGAAATAGTAGTTGACGATCGTGCAGTGGGTGAAATCGGCTATTCCTCCTGTCAGCGAGAGTATGGCTCCTCCGGCATCGGAAAGCTCGCTGTTCCAACAATTCAGTCGGCTGTATGCCGATGTGATGAGGTTACCCGACGAGTTGCGTATGCGGGAATTCGCTATTTCGAGACGAGGCTCTTCCGAAGCGCACGAATCCAATACGATACCCGAAGTCATTCCTCGTACATAAGCGTACGATATTTTATTCCCGAAACTTTCGGGATAAAAACGGATACCGCCCCATTGCCCGCCGAGATTGTCGTAAGGCAAGTCTGCAAAGAGCCGGGCGAGTCGATCGCCTCGTATTTGAACGGGGGCTTCCATCGACCCTTCGACTTGTAATTTCCCTTGTACCAACAGCGAAGCTCTATGGTGGAAATGCAGTCTTGCACCGGGTTCTATTTGTAATGTCGCTCCCGGAGCCACGACTAAACTGTCGTAGATGAGGTATGGCCGTTCATCGGTCAGATGGGTATCGGTCGTGAAGGTTTCCCCTCTTTTGATGATAACGTCCTGTCCGTAGGCAGTCAGCTTTACGTCTTGTTGGACGCCGTTGGTTACAAAGACGATCGAATCGACGATGAAAATGGGATTGTCCTGATTGGTAGGATCGATATTGGCTTCTACAAATACATATAGGCTGTCTTTCCCTCGGATTTCGACATTGGTGAAATTATCGCCCGACATACCGTCCACATTGATATGAAAGCCCGAATGTTCGGCATCGGCAAGTTTGATGGAAGAGATGTTCAACGATTTCTTGTTCCGGTTGTAAATGCGGAATGAACGAGTTGATGTACCTATCGTGGTGAATACGGTATCGAAAGCAACCGTATCGGTGGAGAATGCGAGTACATGCGACGGATTTGTGGTGAAATCGTCATCGATGCAGCTCGTCAGGCATGTACCTGTCAAGATACTCAGTAAAATTAAAGCAAAAGTTGTCGCTTTCATTGTATTATAAAAACGATATCGGTGCATCTTTATTGCGGAAGGCTGACGATTTTCTTTCGGGAGAGTGGCGTTTTGATTTTGTAATTGCAATATAGAATGTAACTCGATAAAAAAGAACAAGTATGTTTGTACTACTTGCTCCTTTCACTATCTTTGTAAGTACGAAGATAAGCTGCGGTTCGGGATAGGCAAGTCGGAAATGTGATTTCTGTTTGCCTCTGCTCTCACCTTTTGCTATATTTGTAATCGGATAAATAACGAATAAATCGATGGCTATGTTAATGACTACGACTCCTTCGGTAGAAGGGAAACAGATTGTAAGGTATTTGGGAGTTGTGACAGGTGAGACTATTATCGGGGCGAATGTGTTCCGTGATTTTCTTGCAGGGGTAAGAGATTTTTTCGGAGGCCGTTCCGGTTCTTACGAAGCGGTTTTGAGAGAGGCCAAAGATACGGCTCTTGAAGAAATGGCTCGACAGGCCGAAGCATTGGGCGCAAATGCCGTGGTGGGTATCGATTTGGATTATGAGACTGTCGGCGGATCGGGTAGTATGTTAATGGTTACGTGCAGCGGGACAGCTGTCAGGGTCGAATGACGTGACCAATTATTCCTAATCGGGTATGAAATATTATCTTATCGCCGGGGAGGCTTCGGGCGATTTACATGCCTCCAATTTGATGAGAGCTTTGCAACAGGAAGATGCAAACGCCAAATTTCGTTTTTTCGGCGGTGACTTGATGGCTTCTTGTGGCGGTACGCTGGTAAAGCATTATCGGGATATGGCTTATATGGGATTTATTCCGGTGTTGATGAATCTCGATAAAGTTTTGGCGAACATGCGTTTGTGTAAACAGGATATTGCCGCATTCCGTCCCGATGTGGTTATATTGATAGATTATCCGGGTTTCAATCTGAAAATAGCCAAATATGTGAAACGTCGTTTGGGTATTCCGGTTTATTATTATATCTCTCCTAAGATTTGGGCTTGGAAGGAATGGAGGGTAAAGAGTATCCGTCGGTATGTAGACCGACTTTATTCCATTCTTCCGTTCGAGGTTTCGTTTTATGCCAAGCACGATTATACGGTGGAGTATGTAGGAAATCCTACGGTCGATGAATTGGCTGTGCGGCCTTATGCCGATGAGAGTTTCGAGGATTTTACGGCGGAGTGCGGCTTGGGAAAAAAGCCCATAATAGCTCTGCTGGCGGGTAGCCGGGTAGCCGAGATTGATCATAATCTGCCTTTAATGATAGAGGCCGCAAAGACGTTCCACGACTATCAGTTGGTTATCGCAGGGGCTCCCGGTATTTCTCCCGACCGATATGCTCCTTATTTGCAGGACCGTTCGGTAAAAGTCGTTTGGGGCAAGACTTATCGTTTGCTTCAACAGAGTCGGGTGGCATTGGTCACATCGGGAACCGCTACGCTCGAAACCGCTTTGTTGCGAGTGCCTCAGGTGGTATGCTATCGACTGGGAGGAGGCAAGTTGTTTTATAAGACATTTGAGAAAATCTTGAAAGTACCGTATGTTTCGTTGGTTAATTTGATAGCCGATAGTCCTGTCGTGTGTGAGTTATTGGGCTATCGGGCGACTCCTGAGAATCTTCGTCGAGAGTTAACTTCGTTGTTCGAAGAGACTACCCGAAAGAAAATGTTGGAGGGATATGATCTTGTTGCCGAGCGATTGGGTGCTCCCGGCGCTCCAAAGAATGCCGCCCAGTCTATGGTTGCCGCTTTACGAACAAGGTGACATGTTATTGCAGTGCGTAGGGGAAGGGGGGTGAGACCCTTTTTCCGTGTTATTTTTCGGGCGTGGTTGATAGTGCTCAACCTTCGGAATCCATTCAACCCTTTTGAACCGGTGTTTTAAGGTATGCAATGAGGGCGGCGAAAGAGGTAAATCGCACTTCGTTCGTTGCGGTGTGTAACGATAGTGAGTCGTTTCCTTCGACGATGAGGCGGGGAAGCGATGCATCGGCCTCGCAAGGTGATATGCGGCAACCGTAATTGTTACGATTCAGAGCATTGACTGTCCAATGGAGAAGTGTTTCGTCCGTCGCATCTACGACAATTTCTTTTTCCCATTGAACCGAAGGGTAGTAACTGCCATGCGCCCGGTCGAAACAAATTTCCTTACGGTCGAACAAGGTATCGAGTTCTCCATTCAAAATGAGGTCCTCGGTTATTCCGCTACGCATTCCGTGCCCCTTCCGTAAAAGCCATAGGCAATCGGCGAGCACCAGCGCTTGTTCTATGTCGTGGGTCGACAGTAGTATCGCTTTGTTTTGGACCGTGGCGATGTGGTGTAACAGAGTCATGATTTCTATGCGGCTCACCACGTCGAGGAAAGCGGTCGGTTCGTCTAATATAACCAGAGGGCACTCTTGCGCCAATACTTTTGCGATCATAGCTTTCTGCTTTTCTCCATCGGAGAGTTGCGCCATATAGGAGTGCGCTTTGTGTGAGATGCCCACGGCTTCGATAGCTTCGTCCACTACTTGCCGATCCTGTCGATCGAGTTTCCCGAAAAATCCCGTATGCGGTTGCCGTCCGAGGGCGACCAGCTCATATACGGTCAATCCTCCGGTTTGTGTCTTGTCGGTCAGTACAACCCCGATTTGGCGGGAAATTTCCCGCTCTGACATGGCAGACAACTCGTTTCCGTTCAACAGGATTTTTCCCGATAACGAAGGTTGGGACGCCGATAAGGTGCGTAGCAGAGTCGATTTGCCCGAACCGTTTGCGCCTAACAGGCAGGTGAGCTCGCCCTTGCGTAGGGAGAACGACAGATCGCCGTGAACTTGCTTGACGTGCCCGTGCCCCGTTTTATATCCGATACAGAGCTGCTGTGCCGATAATATGTTTGCCTGTTTCTCCATCAGTTGAAATATTGGATTTTTCGTTGGTTGATGATGACATAAATAATCACTGGCGCACCTAAGACCGGAGTGATGGCATTGATGGGCAGGATGCCCGATTCTCCCGGAAGGATACAGATGAGATTGCACAGCAATGCGGTTACGGCTCCGCACAACAAGGTCATCGGCAACAAGGTGTTGTGGTTCGATGTCCCCAATAACAGTCGGGCAATATGGGGAACGGCGAGACCGATAAACGAAATGGGGCCGCAGAATGCCGTGGTCGATGCCGTGAGCAGACCGGTGACGATGAGCAGCAGATTGCGGGTGAGTTTAATGTTTACTCCCAGATTGGCCGCATAACGGTCACCGAGCAGCAAGGCATTGAGCGGTTTTATCAGAAGTATCGCGATGACGAGCCCCACAGATACGAAAAGTGCGAAATAGGGCAGTTGCTCGCCGGTGACTCCGCTGAAATTTCCCATACCCCAAATCGTGTAAGAGTGTACCCCTTCGGCCGTTGCGAAATAGTTGAGTAGAGAGATAACCGACGAAGTAATATAGCCTACCATTATGCCGACGATGAGGAGTATGATGTTGTTCTTGACAATGGTTGAGAAAAAGAGTATCGTACCTAATACTGTGACTGAACCGAGAAAAGCTCCGGCAATGACGGCGGAGAATCCGGTGAGGGTGGTCGCTTCGGACACGCCGAATGTGCCTCCCCAAAATAACATGACCAAAGCCACTCCTAAACTGGCTCCTGTATCGATTCCTAATATCGAAGGTCCGGCGAGCGGGTTGTTGAATGCCGTTTGAAGAAGCAGCCCGGCAACTGCCAATGCGGCTCCCGACAGGAGTGCCGCCACCATTTGCGGTAATCGGGATTCCAGCACGATGAATTTCCAGACCTCCTTTTCAGGTTCTTTTCCACACAGGATATCCCATACGACCGAAGCCGGTATTTGTACCGACCCGAACCATAAATTGGCGGCACATAATGCCAAAAGTAACAGGACGAGAACGACTATTAGCCTTTGTTCATACTGCTTGTTCGGTTTGTCGTTCATTCGGATAACGGTTGATAGTAGCGGAATCGATAATCGGGGAACAGGCCGGGGTGGAACAATGCAGCGAGTTCCTGTAACAACAAGTCAGGACGAAACGGAGTCTCTTCGTAGTAGTTGCATCGGGACGAGTCGCAACCATATATCTTTTTCTCCCGGAAGGCTTTGAACCTTGCATAGGGTGCATATTCCTTTTGCAGAGTCCGATAGGAAAGCTCCGATACATGGAACGATTTAATAAGCCAAATGTCGGCTTCTCCTGCTCGGTTGAATACCGTTTCGAAAGAGAGCGGAATAGACCCTGTTTCTGTATTGTCGCTCCACGGGTAAGCGGCTCCGGCATCCTTGAAAAAACGGGCCATATAGCTTTTTCCGCCGGGCATATACCATGCCGAACCGCTTTTTAATTCGCTGATGACAACGGGAGCAGAAGAAAGTACACCTATTTTATCTCTCAATTCGGTATAGTTTTTTTCGACTTCCGTAAAAATGGAATCGGCTTCGACCTCTTTACCGTATAACAGACCGAAGAATTTTATCCATTCTGCCCGGCCCAGAGGTGAAGTTTCCAAATAATCGGCGCATTCTATAATGGGTATTCCCATTTTCCCGATACGTCCGTATCCGGCGTTTTCGAAAGGAGATAATAAGATGGCATCCGGATTCAACGACATTACTCGTTCGATGTCGGGCGACATGGAATTTCCGGCATCGGTCAGTTTTCCGTTTTCCGCACGAGAGAGCAAAGCGGGCGTTTTGATATAGGAGAGGTCGCAGACTCCTCCTATTTGCGATAATGCGTCTAATTGCTCCAACAGGCTGCAATGTACCGAGGCATAGACTAATGTATTGGACAACGGAGTCCTTACGACGGTTCCTTGCGGTAGATTCGATGGAACGTTTTGTGTCTTGGGAACGAGGATATATCGGTGCAGCAACCGGGTGCTGTCCCACGGGTTGCTTATTTTTACATCGGTGTAGTCGTCATGACAGGTAATAGAGAGTAGTTCGGCATACTCGATGATAGAATCGTTTCCGATTTGTTCGTCGCTTTCTTGGGGCTTCGGGTTACATTGTACCGAAAGGAGTACGAGCGCCGAAAGAACGAATGTATAAAATATCTTATTCATAACAGTCGGTCGTTTAACGGGGTTGATAACCTATATATTTCCCTGTGAGGTTGTTGCTCATGAGGTATTGTGCCGTTTGAAGCATGGAGAAGGCATATTCCCGCAGTTCTTGGCAGACGGCAGGATTATCGATATTGCCCCCCTTTTCGATAGCTCTTTCTTGCGAGAGCAACCACTCTTGGTTTTCTTTGGGTTTATAGATATAGAACAGTGAATCGTTCACGCATCCGATAGCATCGTCGGAGGTAAAGAATGCCGCTTTACGTTTTTCTTGCAAGAGATTTACTCCGAATCCGTTGTCGGTATAGTCTATGTTCAGCAAACCCAATATGGTGGGAGCTATATCCACTTGTCCGCCGAGGTCTTGTATCTGTCGGGGTTCGATAAATGAAGGCGAATAAATGAAAAGAGGCACATGGTTGAAACTGAGCGGCATATCGCTGCGGGGAGTCCCCACGATTTTCCCGTGGTCACCGACGAAGACAAATATCGTGTTGTCGAACCATTCCTGTTGTTTCGCTTCATCGATAAATTCCTTTAAAGCATGATCGGCGAATTCGACGATTCGATGTTCGTCAGTACTACTGTGTGTCTTGAAATCTTTGGGAATAACATACGGTGGGTGGTTGCTGATGCTTAACAATACAGCGAAAAAGGGCTGCCCCTCGTCGGCAGTCTCTGTGAGAATGGGCAGGGCGTATTGGTATAGAAAATCGTCTTGGACACCGAAACTGTTGACTACTTTGTCTTTCGGATAGTCCTCTTGTGCAAAGATGCGGTCGAAACCATTGGTTCGCAGATAGCCGTTCATGTTATCATACTGCGACTCATGAGTCATGAAAAAAAGCGTACGGTATCCGTTATCTTGTAAAATGGTGGGTAGTCCGGCGAAGAAAGGAATAACGGCTCCTTTCATGGAATTCCGTTTCATCAGAGCCGGATAGGAATACAAGACGGAGTGTATGGCATGGTTGGTATGAGTTCCCGCCGAGAAAAATCGATTGAAGCAAAGCGACCGGACGGCTATTGAATCGAGAAACGGGGTGAGGTGCTCGGGATTACCGAAATGCCCCAGCAATTCGGCCGACATCGATTCCATGAAAACGAGGACTACGTTTTTACGGCTGGGTTGTCCCGGATTTTCTATTTTTCGGGCAATGGGCGATATGTCGGGAAGCGAGTCCGTGATATTCAGTTCTCTGCGAACCGTAGAGATCGCCTCTTTCTCGTCCATCAAATCGATTTCCCGATTTTCCGATTTGGAAGCCTCTAACGAACTGCGCAATAAATTGAACGAGGGGCTTATACCCAATTGGTTCAAAAATGTATTGTTGCAATAATAGGCCGCACTTACTTTGATAGGGTTGTATCCCATGCGTCCGCGTATGCCGAATAAACATACTCCTATTAGAAGAGTCGAGCAAAGGAGTGTAAGCAGCTCGGGTTTCCAATGAAATTTTTCGGCAGATACTCTTTGTATATCGCGACAAGTTCGATGTAATAATATCCGGGAGAGAAAGACGAAAAGGAAAGAGAGACACAGAAACAAGACGAATGCGACGATATAGGAGAATTCACCGAACATAAGTCCCAATGTCGTTCCGGTGTAGCCGAACCAGTTGAAAATGGAAGCGTTGATGTGTTTGAAGAAATAAGCGAAATAAGGTATATCGGCAGCCGATATGGCGAATGCCACGACATAAAAGACCGAGAAAAAGATATGGATTCCCCGGTACAGGTTTTTACCGAAATATCCTATCAGGGAACAGATCGAGACGATAACGAGCGGCAGAATCGATATATAACAGGCTACGACATTGTCGAGCCACAATCCCCGGACGAATGCTTCGAGGCGGGTGAATACCGAAATTTCTTCGTCCATAAGATATTCGTACCCTTGTAGGAAGAGGATCAGACGGAATGCCGTAAAGAGAATAAGTCCCAACACATGTATCGAAATCAGATAGCGCAGGGCATATAAATATCGTTTCATCGGTCGATTATTGTTAAACGCCTCAAAGATACGGAAAGGTAAGTGCAGAGACAAACGAAAATCTTGTTTCCGATTTGGCTATGCCGAACCGCATCGTACCTTCGTTGTGACAAAGATAATAATTTTTCACGAAAGGCCGGAACGATCGCTGTGACAAAGTCCGGCTCGACCTTTACGGTCAAGGCCACGCTGACCACGACCGACGACAAAGAGTTCACGGCCAGCTACACCGGCCCGATTACGATCGAGGACAAGACAGCCGTCAAAATCGAGCCCCTGCCCGACCTCGAAAACGACGTCACGAACGCAACTTTCATCCGCGCACTGGCTAAATACTATAACAACGATGCCGGCACGGCAAACGACTGCGTCGTAAACCTCTACGATGTCCAGCCGACGGTCAACGACGATTACGACTACCTCATAGGGGCCGGGCATATGGTATCGCTCTACCTGACGACCGCACTTTCCGAAGAAATGGTACTCCAGGAAGGAACCTACACGGTGTCCGACACAGGCACGCCGGGCACCTACGCACCGGGCGAGCAGATAGAGTTCATGGACTCCATGCTGGCCATGGGAACCTATTGCGAGGAACGCAACGCCTCCAACGAATCGGTTTACGGATTCATCACGTCCGGCACGGTGACAGTCACGAAGGTCGGCACCAACTACCGCTTCGTACTCGACTTTACGACCGACAAAGGCCGCAAGGTCAGCGGCACTTACGAAGGCGCCGTGGAGATGAGGGACAAACGCAAGTAGAAATAATCCCCTTGCCACAACCCGGGATTACCGGAAACAGCACACGCAGGATGTCCGTGGGGACATCCTGCGGTTGTTTATACCCTTTCCCGCCGGCATGTATCATAGGCC
>ERZ773146.3343-NODE-3343-length-10185-cov-6.058243_pt1 | contig 10185 bp, 10 predicted proteins | sample MGYA00580847_ERZ773146 | MGnify/ENA primary metagenome ERZ773146 (study PRJEB29015, sample SAMEA2737830) | human gut metagenome | biome: human gut; feature: human-associated habitat; material: faeces | place: China | collected 2012 ...
CATATTTAAGAAGTATGGTTTATAATATATATAATTATACGGATATTGTATGCGAAAGATGCTGGAAATAGTGATGTCAGTAATATCCGTAAGAAAAAGAGCGTTGTTTACAGTAACGCAGAGGGATTGGGAGAGAGAATGCAGCAAAAGATAAAGGAAATGTTGATAAAGATAAAAGATGTACTGGTGAGTGTCTGGCATAGTTATAAAAGAATGCGTCAGGAGAACAATATTTATTTCAACATACTGGTAGGTCTTGTGTTTTTTGCGATTGTCGGAACAGGTGTATGTATGGTGGCAAATGCGCGGGAAGCAGCAGCTTTACGTCAGGTAGAAATACAGAAAGAGAAAGAAGCACAAGAGAAGAAAAAAGCCGAAGAAGAGGCGAAAAAAGCAGAAGAGGCAGCAAAGGCAGAAAGAGATAAGTCCATGTCTCTTCAGCCGGGAGTTGCAGTTGGAACCATGGATCCGCAGGATGATGAGAAAGTCGTTTATCTGACATTTGATGATGGACCGTCTGCAAATACGCAGCGTGTGCTTGATATTTTGGATCAGTATGATGCGAAAGCTACCTTTTTCATTACTGCCCAGCAGCCGGATTATTTTCCTATGATCAAGAAGGTTTATGATGAGGGACATACAATTGGACTTCACAGCTATACGCATGAATATGATCAGGTCTATGCATCTGTGGATGCTTATTTTGATGATCTTGAGAAAATAGGAGAGGTGGCAAAGGAACAGCTTGGATTTGTTCCATGCTTTATCCGTTTTCCGGGAGGTGCATCAAATTCCATTTCGAAAAAATATACGGCGGGAATTATGACACAACTGACGCAGCAGGTGCTGGATAAGGGATACCAGTATTATGACTGGAATGTGAGCAGTGGAGATGGAGGAACGGTTACGGCAGATCAGATCATCGCACAGTCAGAAACGGATGAGTATACCAAAGTAATGCTCCTGTTCCATGACACAGAGGCGAAGGAGTCTACCATTCAGGCACTTCCGACGGTAATGGAGTACTATAAAAATCTGGGGTATTCTTTTAAGGCGATCGATCGGGAAAGCCTGGTTGTGCATCATTCAGTGAATAATTAGAAGATAACAGAGAAAGAAAAGCAGGAGTTGACTGTAAAGAAGAGCAGTCGACTCCTTTTCTTTCTTATGATATGATGTAAGTGTCAAAAGTATAAATTGCGTTTGTGCTCGCACAAATAAGCAATTTATACTTATTGACACGCCGAACACCGAAAACGGAATAAAATGGTGTGAACACGCCATTTTATGGGAGTTTGAGGTGTTCGAGGATTGCGGGAATTGCATAGCAATGGAGCAATCCGGTTACATCAGTGAGTGGCAAAATTTACTTTTGACACTCACATCATCATGATGTAAGTGAAAAACGAGAAAACAATGAAAGGGGCAGATTTTATGGGGAATAACTCAGAAAATAAGCCGGACAGATATATAAATATAGGTATTGTAGCGCATGTGGATGCCGGAAAGACGACATTGTCAGAAAGCATGCTCTATCATGCTGGAGCAATCAGGAAGCTTGGCAGAGTGGATCATAAAGATGCGTTTCTAGATACAGATCAGATGGAAAGAGAACGTGGAATCACTATTTTTTCCAAGCAGGCAGTATTCCGGTGGAAGGATCGCACGATCACACTTCTTGATACACCGGGACATGTGGATTTTTCTGCGGAGATGGAACGCGTTCTGCAGGTTCTGGATTGCGCGGTGCTTGTTGTCAGTGGAGCAGATGGTGTGCAAGGTCATACACAGACATTATGGAAGTTATTAAAAAGATATCAGATTCCGACCTTTCTTTTTGTGAATAAAATGGATCAGGAAGGAACGGATGGTGAAAAACTTCTGAAAGAACTCCGCAAGCGTTTTGGGGAAAATGTCGTTCCATTTGTGGATATCATGACAGAATCCGACTGCCCGGGTGGAAAAGTATATTTACATACGAAAGAGGGCGCAGTGGAAGAGGTGCTGGAAGAGCTGGCTGTCTGTGAAGATGATATGATGGAAGAATATCTGGAAGAGGGAAGAATCTCTCTGGATAAAGTACAAAAAGCAGTTGCAGACCGTCAGGTGTTTCCATGTTATTTTGGTTCGGCACTACATTCTCAAGGCGTGGAAGAACTTTTGGATGGACTTGATCTGTATATAAAAGATAAGACTTATCCGGCAGAGTTTGGGGCAAAGGTTTATAAGATTGCAAGGGATAATCAGGGAAACCGTCTGACCTATCTGAAAGTGACAGGTGGAAGACTGAAAGTAAAAGATGTAGTGGAAGGACTGAATGAAAAGATCAATCAGATCCGGATCTACTCCGGTGAGAAATTTGAGGCTGTCCAGGAAGTAGAAGCCGGAAGAGTATGTGCAGTGACAGGATTGGAAAATACAAGACCCGGGCAGGGAATCGGAGCAGAAGAAGAGTCAGATTTACCAGTATTAGAGCCGGTGTTGACATACCAGATCCTTCTTCCGGATGACTGTGATGTACATAAGATGCTTTTGAACCTAAAGATTTTAGAGGAAGAAGAACCAGAACTTCATATTGTATGGGAAGAACAGACTTCTGAGATTCATGTACAGTTGATGGGAGATGTGCAGATTGAGATTTTACAGCGGATGATAAAGGAACGTTTTGGTGTGCTGGTAGAATTCAGTGAAGGAAGTATTGTTTACAAAGAGACAATCACAGCACCGGTAGAAGGTGTGGGACACTTTGAACCATTACGTCATTATGCAGAAGTGCATCTGCGCCTAGAACCGGGAGAACGTGGATCCGGAATGCAGTTTGCAGCAGAGTGCAGTGAAGATATTCTGGACAGAAACTGGCAGCGGCTTGTTCTGACACATCTGGAAGAGAAGGAACACAAAGGTGTGCTGACAGGTTCACCAATCACGGATATGAAGATTACGCTGACCTCCGGACGTGCACATCAGAAACATACGGAAGGCGGAGATTTTCGTCAGGCAACTTATCGTGCAGTGCGTCAGGGATTAAAGAAAGCAGACAGTATTCTTCTGGAGCCATATTATGAATTCCGAATGGAACTTCCATCAGAAAATGTAGGACGAGCTATGACAGATATCCAAAATATGTCCGGCAAATTCGGAACACCGATGATAGAAGAAGAGACAACAGTGCTGACAGGAAGTGCACCGGTGTCCTTGATGCGTGGATATCAGAAAGAATTCACTGCCTATACAGGTGGACGTGGAAGAATGGCAGTTTCGTTGAAAGGTTATGATATCTGTCATAATCAGGAAGAAGTTCTGGCAGAGTCAACCTATGATTCGGAGGCAGATCTAGCGAATCCGACAGGTTCTGTGTTCTGTGCACATGGAGCAGGATTTGTTGTAGATTGGGATGAAGTTGAAGAATATATGCATATGGAACATACATTGGAATCAGGAAATGATGATGAAATGGATGTAATGGAGGTGACACTTCCAAAACGCAGGCACTCCAGTATTGAACTGACACAGGAAGAGTTGGATGCGATCTATGTCCGTACACCGGATCCGAAGAAGAATCGTTCTACAGGTCCTGTAACTGTCCGGGCAAAGGAAAAGACAAGAGAGCCGGGAAGCGCTTACCAGGATCCGAAGTGGGAAGCGCGCCGGAGAGCGAAAGCCGGAACAGAAGAATACCTTCTGGTAGATGGTTATAATATAATTTTTTCATGGGAGGAACTGAAAGAACTTTCAGAAAGAGATATTGGTGCAGCAAGAGGAAAGCTTGCAGATATTCTAAGTAACTATCAGGGATTCCGCAAATGTACCCTGATCCTTGTGTATGATGCTTATAAAGTAGAGGGGAATCTGGGTGAAGTGATGAAATATCATAACATTTATATCGTCTATACGAAAGAAGCAGAAACAGCAGATCAATATATTGAGAAGACAGTCCGCAGGATTGCGAAGAATGCAGATGTAACAGTAGCCACATCAGATGGACTTGAGCAGGTGATCATCATGGGGCAGGGGGCTCACAGAATGTCTGCGCCAGGTCTGAAAGAAGAGGTTGAGTTGGCATTAAAAGAACTCAGAGGAGAGCATCTGGGCAGGCAGGTAAATCTGAAAAATTATCTTCTGGATTATCTTGATGAGGAAACCGCAAAACAGATGGAAGAAATCCGTTTGGGAAAAGAAAAGTGTTAATTTTTAATGAAGATACAAGTTTTTTTGTGATATTAATGTTATGATATAAGAAATAAAGTCGCAAAACGAACAAGTGAGCAAATTGGTCAGTGCTCTGGGAAAGTGAGAATTGTGACTTACGAAAGCGAGGTAGAGATGATGAGATGTATGAACTGTTATCAGGAGATATCGGATAGTTGTAAGTTCTGTCCGAATTGCGGGGCGAAGCAGCCGGTACAGAAGATGGAACCTGTATCACAGGTAAAGGAAGAGACAATAGATAACATAACAGAAGATACAGCAGAGGTACAGCAGCCGACAGAAAAAGTGCAGTCAGAAGAAGATGTGCAGCCGGCAGAAAAAGTGCAGCCAGAAGAAGATGTGCAGCCGACAGAACCAACACAGCCAGCGGATGTGGCAGGTTCATATCAGAATGATCCATACAAAAGTGTGACTCAGGAGCAGAATACTTTCCATGGTGAATCGAACAACTATGAGTATGGACAGGGGTATGGTCAGCAAAATCAGAATTATAACCAGCAGAATCAGAATTATACTCAGCAAGCTCCAAACTATGGTCAGCAGAACCAGGGATATTATCAGCAGAATAATTTTAATGGAATGCCACAGGAGCCAGTGAACTGGGTTCCATATCTTATATTATCAATTATTTCAACATTATGTTGCTGTCTTCCGTTTGGTGTAGTGGGAATCGTATTCTCGGCGAAGATCAATAGTGCTATGCTGGCAGGAAATCTTGAAGAAGCACAGAATAATGCGAAGATGGCAAGAATCTGGATTATCGTATCCTTTGCAATTGGTCTTCTTACATGGTTGATCTACATGGTTCTGATCGTGACAGGGGCAGTTTCCGGTTCGGCTTATTACTATTATTAAAAAGTGAGCGGATGATGATTTGGAAGATAAAGATGCGTGAAGCATTTCAAACAAAAAGGTCAGCCAGGATCATCGCAGTTCTGACGGGGGCAGTGATTGCAGTGGCCGCTGCGGGTTATCTCTTTTTTCATAATCCGCACCAGTATCCGCTGCCCTGCCTCTTTCATATTATTACCGGACTGTATTGTCCGGGGTGCGGTGCCGGGCGGGCAAGCTATTCTATTTTACATGGAAGATTTTATACGGCATTCCGGTATAATCCGATGTATGTGACATTACTCCCGTTTCTTGGTGTGTATATTGTAGCACGATTGATTGACTGGGTTTTGACCGGTGGTAATCATGTGGATCAGAAGATTAATCAGAAAGTTCTATATGTGGTATTAGTTATAGTGGTGGGGTTCGGAATCGTGAGAAATATTCCGATTTATCCATTTACATTGCTTGTGCCGGCGGGATATTAAAAAACAAAACCAGAGAAACGAAGTTCTTTCAGATTCTGTTTAAATGAGTGACAGAGAAAGAACTTCATTTTTCATTTTTTGATTTATTAAAAAGCATGACTAGGAAAATTCTCAAGAATATGGTATTATGAAAAATGATATATTGTGATGTAAGTGTCAAAAGTAAATTTTGCCACTCACTGATGTAACCGGATTGCTCCATTGCTATGCAATTCCCGCAATCCTCGAACACCTCAAACTCCCATAAAATGGCGTGTTCACACCATTTTATTCCGTTTTCGGTGTTCGGCGTGTCAATAAGTATAAATTGCTTATTTGTGCGAGCACAAACGCAATTTATACTTTTGACACTTACATCATATTGTGCGTAAAGAAAAGTAACGCGTCAACCTGAAGGAAAGACCGAAGGTATCATTCATCGGTGATCCGATGAAAAGTAACAGGATATGGAGGAATGAAGAATGATTAATAAACTGGTAGAGAAGATCAAAAAGACAGGTGCACCGATCGTAGTTGGACTCGATCCAATGCTGAACTACATCCCACAGCACGTACTTGATAAGGCTTATGCAGAGTATGGTGAGACTCTGGAAGGAGCAGCAGAGGCAGTATGGCAGTTCAATAAGGAGATCGTTGACAAGACTTATGATCTGATTCCGGCAGTAAAACCACAGATCGCAATGTACGAGCAGTTCGGAATTCCGGGACTGATGGCATTTAAGAAGACAGTAGATTACTGTAAGTCTAAAGACCTTGTGATCATCGGAGATGTAAAGCGTGGAGATATCGGTTCTACATCTGCTGCTTATGCAACAGCACATCTTGGAAAGATTAAGGTTGGAAGCAAGGAATATACACCATTCGGAGAGGACTTTGCAACAGTGAATCCGTACCTTGGATCTGACGGAGTGAATCCATTTGTTGACGTATGCAAGGAAGAGAAGAAAGGTCTGTTCATCCTTGTTAAGACATCCAATCCGTCCAGTGGAGAGTTCCAGGACAGAATCATTGATGGAAGACCGCTTTATGAGTGGGTTGGTGAGAAGGTTGCCGAGTGGGGAGCTGACTGCATGGGAGATGAGTACAGCTACATCGGAGCTGTTGTAGGAGCTACTTATCCGGAGATGGGTAAAGTATTAAGAGAGATCATGCCGAAGTCTTACATCCTTGTACCGGGATATGGTGCACAGGGTGGACAGGGTAAAGACCTCGTTCATTTCTTTAACGAAGACGGACTTGGTGCAATTGTGAACTCTTCTCGTGGAATTATTGCAGCTTACAAGCAGGAAGCTTATGCGAAGTTCGGACCGGAGAATTTCGGTGATGCATCAAGAGCAGCAGTTGAAGCAATGGTAGCTGATATTAGCGGAGCACTTGCAGCGGCAAAATAATTTCAAGAAAGGAATTGCATAAGTTTATGGCAAAGCAGAAAGAAAATGCAGTAGTACATTCCCAGAAGCAGTTGGCGGATGGAATCTACAGCATGTGGATCAATACAGAGGCAGCAAAGGACGCAAAGCCGGGACAGTTTATTTCTATGTATACAACAGATGGAAGTAAATTACTTCCGCGTCCGATCAGTATCTGTGAGATTGATAAAGAGAACGGAAGACTTCGTGTTGTTTACCGTGTGACAGGACCAAAGACAGGAACAGAAGAATTTTCTAAGTTGAAAGCAGGAGATATCATTCCGGTGATCGGACCTCTTGGAAATGGATTTCCATACGAGAAGGCTGAAGGAAAGAAAGTATTTCTGATGGGTGGAGGAATTGGTGTACCGCCAATCCTTGAACTGGCGAAGCAGATGGACTGCGAGAAGAAACAGATCGTAGTAGGATACCGCGACGCACAGACATTCCTTAAGGAAGAGTTCGAGCAGAACGGAGAACTTTATATTTCCACAGAAGATGGAAGTGTCGGAACAAAGGGAAATGTTATGGACGCAATCCGTGAAAATGCTCTGGAAGCAGATATGATCTATGCCTGTGGACCGACTCCGATGCTCCGTGCGATCAAACAGTACGCAGAAGAGAACGGAATCGAGTGTTATATCTCACTGGAAGAGAGAATGGCATGCGGAATCGGTGCCTGTCTGGCATGTGTATGTAAATCGAAAGACAAGGATGCACACAGCAATGTAAATAACAAGCGTATCTGTAAGGACGGCCCTGTATTCTTGTCTACGGAGGTGGAAATCTAATGAACATGAGCGTAAATATTGCCGGTGTAGAATGGAAAAACCCGGTAACAGTTGCATCCGGAACATTTGGTTCAGGAGAAGAATTTTCAGAATTTGTAGACCTGAACCGTCTTGGAGCAGTGACAACGAAAGGTGTAGCAAATGTACCGTGGGCAGGAAACCCGACCCCGCGTGTAGCTGAAGTTTATGGCGGTATGATGAACGCCATCGGACTTCAGAATCCTGGAATCGATCTGTTCTGCGAGAGAGATATTCCATATCTGAAGAATTTTGATACAAAGATCATCGTAAATGTATGCGGACATGCTCCGGAAGAGTATCTTGCAGTTGTAGAGCGTCTTGCAGACGAACCGATTGATATGATGGAGATTAATATTTCCTGTCCGAACGTCAATGCAGGATTCCTTGCATTTGGACAGGATGCACATAATGTAGAAAAGCTGACAGCGCAGATTAAGAAGATCGCAAAGCAGCCGATCATTATGAAACTGACACCGAATGTAACAGATATCACAGAGATTGCAAGGGCAGCAGAAGCCGGTGGAGCAGATGCGGTGTCTCTGATCAATACACTGACAGGAATGAAGATTGATATCAACAGAAAGACATTTGCGGTAGCGAATAAGACCGGAGGAGTATCAGGACCGATCGTGAAACCAGTCGCAGTGCGTATGGTTTATCAGGTGGCACAGGCTGTTAACATTCCAATCATTGGAATGGGCGGAATTTCCTGTGCAGAAGATGCAATCGAATTCCTTCTTGCAGGTGCGAGCGCAGTGTCTGTAGGAACAGCAAACTTCCACAATCCGGCAGTGACACTGGAAGTGATTGATGGAATCGAAGCTTATATGAAGAAGAATGGCTTTGAGAATGTAAAAGATATGGTTGGTATTGTAAAATAAACCCGGAGAGAATTAATAAGATAAATGAATGAAAATGAGTGGAAGGACTGAAAACATTGACAGACTTCCACTTTTTTATTTACGCGAACAACGAGCCAAAGTCCGTGCTTGCACGAGACCTTGGCGACTGTCGCGATAACTTGAGAAACTCGCGGAGCGTGTTTCTCATAGTTTATGGACTTTAGTCTGTTGAGTCCATTGGAGTTTTTCGTTGATCCGAAAAATGTAGATGGACGAAACAATAAACCACCCGCTATGCGGGTGCGCGTCGATTGTTATACAAAAGAAATTACCTTTCCGTGTACAATAAAGTTGTTCAGGCTATATTGTAGAAAGGAAAGGTAATTTATGGCGAAGAAAGAATATTCACTCGCACATACAAAATGGATGTGCAAATATCATATTGTCTTCACACCAAAGTATAGACGAAAAGTAATTTACAATCAATACAAAGAGGATATTAGAGATATTATAAAGCAATTGTGCAGTTATAAAGGTGTTGAAATTATTGAAGGACATCTAATGCCAGATCATATCCATATGTTAGTAAGTATTCCACCAAAGATAACGATAATCTCTTCCATTACTATCCCGACTTTTTAACTTCTTCAACACTTGAATTACGGAGGTACGAAAATGAAAGACATTACAAGCACCATTACCAAGCCCCACGCTGTCCTCGGAGAGAACGGTAAGGGCTACACAAAGGAAGCCAACTTCATTTCGTGGAACGGCAATGCCGCCAAGCTGGACATCCGAGAGTGGCATCCGAACCACGAACGATGCGGCAAGGGTATCACGCTCAACGAGGACGAGGGCAGAAATATTTATGCGGCACTTAAAGCAATTTACGAAAAGGAATAATCCTTTTTCGGCTGGTAACGGGGCGTTCGGAAACGGACACCCCTATTTTTGCGGAGGGAGGTGATGACCGTGGAAAAAGAGAAAACAGGCTTTGTTATGAAAATCGGCGGCACGACATTTATCGTCAACGCAATGCCCGTAGAGAACGCAAAGCATACGCAGGAGGAGCTTGTAAAGGCTCTGATTGCAAAAGAAGCAATGGCTCTAAACGCCGATGTAGCCTGAAAAGACTCTACGCACAGCCTTTAATTGTGAACAATTTGAAAAAATTGTCCTAAACCACTTGACGGAAAGAACAGGCTCAGACAAAGCTCCGAAAATCAAGCTATGCTCGCAGTTATGACAAAAATCACACAATCATCTGCGTGCTTTTTACTTGTGCTTAAATATAGAATTTTATGATGGGATGTTGCGTTGGTTGTGATGTATGCAATTTACTCATAAAAGTGTAAATGTATGTAGGAGATTCACTCATAAAATTGTGAATATAAGTATTAAATTCGCTCATAAAATTGTGAGACAGAGCAAATAATTCGCTCATGAAATTGTTGAAACATTGAATAAACAATGAAAATATGGTAATCTTAGTATGTGAGGTGAATTGTATGTATTTGAGACGGAAAATAGATGATTATTTGAAAGAATGGAAAAATAGTGAGGAACGTAAGCCTTTGATTATCAAAGGTGCAAG
>ERZ773146.3346-NODE-3346-length-10177-cov-6.009781_pt1 | contig 10177 bp, 10 predicted proteins | sample MGYA00580847_ERZ773146 | MGnify/ENA primary metagenome ERZ773146 (study PRJEB29015, sample SAMEA2737830) | human gut metagenome | biome: human gut; feature: human-associated habitat; material: faeces | place: China | collected 2012 ...
TGTACTAAAATAAACACATAAGCAAAACCGAAACGTTTCGGTTTTGAAAATAAGGAGGACGATACGATGCCATTAGTTACATCAGAAAAGATGCTTTTAGACGCAAAGAAGGATGGATACGCAGTAGGCGCATTCAATGTAGAGAATATGGAGATGGTTAAAGCAGTCATCGCTGCAGCGGAGGAGCTGAACGCACCGGTGATGCTTCAGACAACACCTTCTACTGTAAAGTACGGAACATTGGAGACATTTGCAGGAATCGTGAAAGCAGAAGCTGCGAAAACAAAGATCCCGGTATGTCTGCATCTGGATCATGGCAATAGCTTTGAACTTGCAGTTCAGGCAATGAAAGCTGGTTACACATCTGTTATGATCGACGGTTCCCACGAAGATTTTGAGAATAATATCGCAGTGACGAAGAAGGTTGTAGATGTAGCAAATGCATTTGGTATTCCGGTAGAAGCTGAACTTGGTAAAGTTGGCGGAAAGGAAGACGACCTTGAGGCTGATGCTGATACGAACACAGATCCGCAGGAAGCGAAAGAATTCGTAGAGCGCACAGGAGTTTCCTCTCTTGCAGTAGCGATTGGAACAGCGCACGGCTTTTATGTAGGAACCCCGGTTCTTGACAAGCCAAGAGTAAGCGCAATCAAAGAAGTTGTAGATGTTCCGCTCGTGCTTCATGGAGCTTCCGGACTGAGTGAAGAAGACGTAAGAGAATGTGTAGAGCGTGGAATGTGTAAAGTCAACTTTGCTACTGAGCTTCGTGTTGCATACACAGATGCAGTGAAGAAATTGCTTGAAGAGAAGCCGGAGACATTCGATCCGAAGAAACTCGGTGTTGTTGCGATGGAAGCTGTAAAAGAACAGGTGATCGCACGCATGAAGATGTGCGGATGTGATGGAAAAGCAAAATAAAACAAGTGATAGCTTACAAGATACAGAATAAGGAAATAAGTTTATGGGTGCAACGATGAAAGACATTGCCCGAGAGACAGGGCTCGGACTTGCAACAATTTCTTCTTATCTAAATGGAGGAAATGTGCGTGAGAAAAACAGAATCAAGATCGAAGAGGCAATTGAGAAGCTTCATTTTGAGGTAAATGAAGTTGCAAGAGGATTAAAGACAAACCGAACGAAGACCATCGGAATCATCTTACCCGAGTTGAACAACATTTTCTTTTCAGAGATCATTACAGCAGCGGAAGATTTATTAAGAAGTCATGGGTATGCGACGATGATCTGTGACTGCAGATCCGATGTGAAGCGAGAAGAAGAGGCCGCAGAATTCCTTCTTCACAGAAGAGTGGATGGCTTGATCATGATGCCAACCGGAGCAGAGAAGAAAGTATTTGATAGATTTAGAAAATCCGGAAGACCGGTTGTACTGATCGACCGAAGGATGGAGAACGGAGATTGTGACTGCGTTCTTGTAGACAATGAAGGAGCAGCGCAGAACGCAGTCAAACGGCTGATGAAAAAAGGGCATAAGAAGATTGGTATGATCACAGGACCGGATAATGTGTATACAGCAAGGGAACGTCAACGAGGATATGAGCTTGCGATACAAGAATCATCCAAAGCTAGATCAGCACAACAATCAGATTTAAAAGGCAAAACAGATAGAACAGATACAAAACTTCTGGCAGATGGTAACTACACGATTGCCGGCGGAGCGAAAGCGATGCGCAAGCTTTACGAAGACAATCCAGATATGACAGCAGTCTTTATCTCCAACTACGAGATGACAGTCGGAGCAATGATGGAGATCAATGACCTTGGTATCAAAGTTCCGGAAGAGCTGTCTGTGATAGGATTTGATAACATGGATTTTGCAAGAGCTGTAGTACCAAGATTGACAATCGTGACACAGCCAACGGAAGAGATTGGACAAGCGGCAGCAAATCTGTTATTGAGTCATCTCGAAGATAAGGATGAAACATCGGATAAAACATCAGACAAAATAGAAACAACAGAGACAATCTGGCTGAAAACCGGATTCGTAGAAGGAGAATCAGTGGCGGACATTTCATAAAGAGGAGGAGACCATGGGAGAATATTTATTAGGAATAGATATCGGAACCAGTGCCTGCAAGATTGCAGTCTTTGCAAAAGACGGAACCGTCAAGGCAACCGGAACCGGTGATTATCAGGTTTATTACCCACATCCTGGATGGGCAGAACAGAATCCGGAAGAATGGTGGGAAGCAGTTTGCGATGCAATCCCAAGGGTACTCGTAAAAGGAAATATTTCCCCGGAAGAGATTAAAGGAATCGGAATCGATGGACAGAGCTGGTCTGCGATCGCAGTAGATAAAGATGGAAATGTACTTACGAACACCCCAATCTGGATGGACACAAGAGCCACAGATATCTGTGAAGAATTTAATGAAAAGATTGGGAAAGACAAGATCTTTGAGCTTTGCGGCAACTCTTTGCAGCCATCTTATACAACTGCAAAGATCATCTGGTATCAGAGAAATCTGCCGGAAGTCTATGCAAAGACTTATAAGATCCTTCAATCCAACAGTTATATTGCATACAAACTGACCGGTGTGATGACACAGGATCTTTCTCAGGGATATGGCCTTCACTGTTTCGATATGAGAACAGGAACCTGGAATGAAGAGATGTGTCAGGAATTTGGATTTTCTTCTGAGCTATTGCCGGAAATTCATGCCTGTCATGAAGTGATCGGTGAGGTAAATGAGAAAGCGGCGAAAGAAAGCGGACTGGCGGAAGGAACACCGGTCGTGGCCGGAGGACTCGATGCAGCATGTGGAACTCTCGGCGCAGGAGTGATCCACAGTGGAGAGACACAGGAACAAGGTGGACAGGCAGGTGGAATGAGTATCTGTACCGACCAGTATCGTGCCGATGAGCGGTTGATCCTTGGATTTCATGTCGTGCCGGATTGCTGGCTCTTACAAGGCGGAACAACCGGAGGCGGCGGAGTGATGCGCTGGCTTGAGCGGGAGTTCGGAGCGTACGAAAGAGAAGAAGGAAAACGTCAGGGAAAAAGCTCACTGGATTTATTTAATGAAGAGGCGGCAGTAGTAGCACCGGGAAGTGACGGAGTGATCTTCCTCCCATATATGTCCGGTGAGAGAACTCCGATTTGGGATCCAAACGCAAAAGGTGTCTACTACGGATTAGATTTCAGTAAGACAAAAGGACATTTCATCCGTGCGGCAATGGAAGGAACAGCCTATGCATTGAAGCATAACCTTGATGTTGCGGAAGAAGCCGGAGCGAAAGTAGAAGTCCTGCGTGCGATGGGCGGATCAGCAAACTCCTTGTTGTGGACACAGATCAAGTCTGACATCACAGGAAAACCAATTGTTGTTCCATCCTCTGACACAGCAACAACACTCGGTGCAGTGATTCTTGCCGGAGTCGGAATCGGAATGTACAAAGACTTTGACGAGGCAGTGAAGCTTACTATTGAAGAGAAGCGTTCCCACGAACCGAATAATGAAAACAGAAAAGTTTACGATAAAAATTACGAAACATATATAGAACTTTATAAACAATTAAAGGAAACTATGGCGAAAAACCATGAATAAGAAATAAATTAACAAAAGATCAAAAAAGGAGGATCTTGAAAATGAAAGCAGCAGTTGTATGCGCCAACGAAGACGTACAGTATCTTGATTACGAAGAACCGACACCGGGACCGGGCGAAGTTAAGGTCAAAGTAAAATGTTCCGGTATCTGCGGATCTGATATTCCACGAGTACTTCATAACGGAGTTCATTTCTATCCAATCGTACTTGGACATGAGTTCTCAGGAGATGTTGTAGAAGTAGGTGAAGGTGTAACAAAGGTTAAGGTTGGAGATCACGTATCCGGTGCACCGTTGAAACCATGTATGAAATGTGATGACTGCCAGAACGGAAACTTCTCTCTGTGCAAACATTACAGCTTTATTGGTTCCAGAGAGCAGGGATCCAATGCGGACTATGTAGTGATCCCAGAGCAAAATGCAGTTGTATATGATCCAGGCATTCCGTATGAACAGGCGGCCATGTTTGAGCCTGCCACTGTAGCTATCCACGGTGTATTCCAGAATGATTATCAGGGCGGACAGTATGTTGCAGTACTCGGCGGCGGAACGATCGGAATGTTTACAATGCAGTGGTGCAAGATTTTCGGATCAAAGAAAGTTGTAGTTTTCGACATCAGTGATGAGAGACTTGAACTTGCGAAACGTCTTGGAGCTGACGAAGTTGTCAACACAACGAAAGAGAATTTTATGGAAGAGGCAATGGCGATCACAGGAGGCAAAGGATACGGATTTGTATTCGAGACAGCCGGACAGGTTCCAACCATGCATATGGCATTTGAACTTGCAGGAAATAAATCCCATGTATGCTTTATCGGAACACCGCATGTCAATCTTGAGTTCACACCGGCAATGTGGGAGAACATGAACCGTAAAGAGTTCAAACTGACAGGATCCTGGATGTCCTACAGCGCACCGTTCCCAGGCAAAGAGTGGGATCTGACAGCACATTACTTTGCAACAGGACAGCTGAAATTCGACAAAGGATTTATTTACAAAATGGTTCCGATGAGTCAGGCACAGGAAGCATTCCAGATGTTTAAGACACCGGGACTTGTACAGGGGAAAGTAATGCTTGTAAACGAAGATTAATCAGAGAGGGGGACAAGAGCTTTGATGTGTCAAAGCTCTGTACCGAATATGATACTTACAGTAACATTAAATGCAGCAATCGACAAAAGATATGTTGTGGAAGGCTATCAGGTCGGTGAAGTCAACCGTGTGAAAGAATGTGCGTATACGCCAGGCGGAAAAGGATTAAATGTATCCAAGCCGGCGTCTATCGCAGGAGCGGAAGTGGTCGCGACAGGATTTGTCGGAGGTCATGCAGGAAATTATATTGAAGATGCACTGAAACCATTTGGAATCAAGAGCGAATTCTATCATCTGGAAGAAGAGAGCCGATCCTGTATCAACATCTGGGATGAAGTCAATCACGTGCAGACAGAATTTCTTGAGCCGGGATTCACGGTATCTGAGGAAGAATTTAAGGGATTCGAAAAACATTTCACAGAACTGGTGAAGAAAGCAGATGTTGTTGCTATGTCAGGAAGTGTTCCAAAAGGACTTGACGGAACAGCTTATCAGCGTCTTGTAAGAATCTGCAAAGAGGCAGGAAAGAAAGTCATCCTTGATACAAGTGGAAAACTGCTTGAGATGGGAATCGAGGCAAAGCCGACGATGATCAAGCCAAACATTGATGAGATCCGTATGTTGACAGGAAAAAGCTGCGACAACTTCCAGGACATGGTAGATGCGGCAAAACAGATTCATGCAGATGGAGTCGAGATCGTAGCAGTGTCACTCGGTGGAGACGGTTCCTTTGTCGTATGTGACGACGGAATCTTTCGCGCACGTGTGCCGAAGATCGATGCGGTAAACACAGTAGGATGCGGAGATTCCATGATCGCCGGGTTCGCTCTTGGACTTAGCGAAGGACTTTCGGTTGAAGAGACATTGAAGAAAGCAAGCGCAATCTCTGCGGCAGCAGCGCTCAGAGAAGAAACAGGATTCTTCGTAAAAGAAGATATGGAAAAGATCTATCCACAGGTGGAGATTGAGAAGATCGGTTAGATTAGATAAAAGGAGAATTATCATGAGTGAATTTATTAATCCGGCAGATGTGCCAAAAGTAAAATTCTACACAGGTGATGAAGCACCATGTATCGGAATGGGAACCTTTGGTTCCGACAGATTTACAGCAGATCAGATTGCTGAAGCAGTAGACGGAGCAATCAAAAGCGGATACCGCATGTTCGATTGTGCCGCATGCTACGGAAATGAACCGGAGATCGGTAAAGTATTTAAAAATGCATTTGATGAGGGAATCGTAGAACGTAAAGATCTCTTTATTATGACAAAAGTATGGAACGATATGCACGAACATGTCGAAGAAGCTTGCAAGAAAAGTATCGCAGATCTCCAGTGTGATTATGTGGATATGTATTATATTCACTGGCCATTCCCAAATTACCATGCACCAAAATGCGATGTAGAGTCAAGAAATCCGGATTCTAAACCATTCAGTGTGGAAGAATTCATGAATACATACAGACAGTGTGAAAAACTCGTTGAAGACGGACTGACAAGATTCATCGGAATCTCCAATATGACAATTCCGAAACTCGAAGCAGTACTTCCATTGATGAAGATCAAACCGGTTGCCTGTGAGCTCGAGATTCATCCTTGCTTCCAGCAACAGGAACTTTACGATTACCTCGTAGCACACGATATCCAGCCGGTAGGTTACATGCCAATCGGTTCTCCGATGAGACCGGAGAGGGATATGTGTCCGGAAGATATAGCAGATCTGCAGACTCCGGTTATGCAGGAGATTGCGAAGGCTCATAACTGTCACCCGGCGATCATTGCACTAAAATGGGCAAGACAGAGAGGCGAGATTGCAATTCCGTTCTCACTTCACAATTATGTAAGCAACTTAAAAGCAATGACAGAAGATCCGCTGACAGAAGAAGAGATGGCGAAGATCGCAACACTCGAAAAAGGAAACCGCCTTGTAAAAGGACAGGTGTTCTTGTGGCATGGAGCAAAAGATTGGCATGATCTCTGGGATGAAGATGGAGAAATCGTGACATTGTAAAAAATGAGATAAAATGATGTTGAGAGATACAGTTCTTGTAGGAAGTTGAGACTTTTACAGGAGCTGTATTTTAGTAGAAAAAAGGATCGGATTTTCTGCATGAAATAAAAAAGTTGACATGCACACATTTTTATGATAATATATCGCTCGTAACATTTTTGTAATAAATGTAATAAAAATGAAAATAATGCATAGTATTAATAAAGAATAGCAATTAAATGGTAAAAATTATGCAACAAAATTGTTAGGAGGGTATATGAAATTTAATAAAAATAAAAGGATGTTTCTGGCGATGTATACAGCAATGATGAGTGCGGTCATGCTGACGGGATTTGTAAGTTCCACGGAAGCACAGGAGCAGAGTGCTGTAGAAGCAGAAGTGTCAACGGAGCCATCGGATCAGGAAGAAACTTTAGATGACACGCAGCCTGCCGAGGATGTAGGTGCTGATTGGTGTGTATCACAGGAAGTGATCGATGTGCAGTCAGGGATGATCGAGAATGTGAAGATCGCGGCAGTTGAAGCGAAGATTGCTTATGAAGCAAAGCTGGAAGAAGAGAGACGTGCGGCGGAAGAAGCAGAACGGATCGCCAGAGAGAAGGCGGAGGCAGAAGCGGCAGCAGCGGCACAGGCAGAAGCAGCGGCTGCACAGCAGGCAGCAGAAAAAGAATTGCTGGCATCCCTGATCTTCTGTGAAGCGGGAAACCAGCCGTATGAAGGACAGGTTGCGGTTGGAGCGGTTGTAATGAACCGTATCAAGAGTTCCTCTTATCCGGATACGATGGAAGAAGTAATCTACCAGTCCGGTCAGTTCTCACCGGCAATGTCTGGATGGCTTGACCGCGTAAGAGCAAACCAGGGCTATACAGAAGCTGCGATGCAGGCGGCAGAAGATGCACTTGCAGGAAGCAATCCGATTGGAGATTGTCTGTATTTCAGTGTAGGCGGTTACGGAACACGGATCGGAGATCACTTATTTCATTAGAATGCCCCACTCACAACATCTGATCAAACAGAGTTGATCAGATACTGTGGAATCCTTTTCCGATAATCTCACTTGTATTAGAGATCAGAATAAACGCCTTTGGATCAGTAATCTTGATGAAATTACGCAGGCGGACAGCCTGGGTACGGTTGAGCGCAGTCAGGACGATCGCTTTGTCCTGACCGGAATAAGCACCCGTTGCGTGAAAGACGCTAGCACTACGGTTCAGCTCATGAACGATGAAATCACAGATCGGTTCCGGGTCGTCACATACAACATTAAAATATTTGGACAAATTGAAGTTCTCGATAAAGGTGTCTACCATGAAAGAACGAATCGTAAGTCCGAGCAAAGAATATAATCCAGTTTTGATATCGAAGATAAAGAATCCGGCAATAGTGATCAACAGATCAGAAAGCATAAGAGCCGGTCCGATATTGAAGCTGGAATATTTTTTTAAAATCATAGCAATAATATCTGTACCGCCACTGGAACTTCCAATGTTGAACAAAATGGCAGAGCCAAGAGCAGGAAGTGCAATTGCAAAACAAAGCTCCAGCATCGGCTGGTCTGTCAAAGGAGCTTTCATCGGGCAGACGCGCTCCAGAAAAGAAAGCGTTACCGAGAGCAGAATACTGCAATAAGCTGTCTTAGCTGCGAATTTCTTACCAAGAACAATCATTCCGATCACCAGAAGCGTCATACTGGCAACAAAGTTGAAATCACCGGCTGTCATAAGTCCTGTCTTTGCAATAAGAACAGCAAGACCGGTGATACCGCCGAAGGTAAAGTTATTCGTGAACTTGAAAAAGTAGGTACCAATCGCCATGATCAGTGTGCTGACTGTCAGTAAAAGAAAATGCTTTCCCTTGTCTAACATAAATAAATTCCTCCCCAAAAGAAAAATGATAGCTTTTGTGTGCAACATCCAATCTAAAAATCTGTCACAAATGTTTGCACATATGATTGTAAGCGTTGAAAAGTGAAAAGTCAACGCATGAAGTTATTCCAAAAAGGAAATACTGAAATTAAGCAAGGTACGAAAAACAGCATACAAAAATAGAAAGAAAAGCAACGAAAAGGAGGTTTTGGAGTGTGGAACCAGAAGTTAGAAATAAGCTGGATCTTGCAATAGAAATCCGTGACGTTTATGCAAGAGAGATCCTTGATTTCGCCGGGAATCCGGCTATTGAAGTGGAAGTGCTGGCAGGAGGAGAAATCATAGGAAAAGCGTCTATGGCAGGGAAAAATTATAGTAAAAAAGAGCAGACAGAAAAACAGCAGGTGCACATCGAAGAAAAAATTGAACTGCTTAACAGTCAGATCGCACCGGAAATAATCGGTGAAAATGTATTTGAACAAAGAAAGATTGATACAATTCTGAAAGAAAACGGAAATGAACAGACATCCTTTGCAATATCACTTGCAGTGGCGCGAGCAGCAGCGGCTGCAGAAAAGGTTCCGCTTTACAGGTATCTTGGAGGCGTACGTGCGGTACATCCAAGTATGCCGCAGCTGATCAGAAAAGAAGAAATTGAGATAGAAAAGATAAAAGAAATTAAGATAGACGAGAGTACAGTTCTTACGAAACTGTTCGAAAGAATACTGAAAGAACAGAATGAAGGGAATAAAATGATTCTCAGTCAGGAAACAGCAGGAACAGAAGACAGCTTTCTGGTAGATCTTGCAGTTGCAGCGAATATTACGATGATCTTGGTTGAAAACAGAGAAAGCGCTTATTATACAGTACTGAACAATCGATTGTTACAACTGGAAGAGAAGATCAGTGGATGAGGCAATCTCAAGAGATCAAGGAGAAATAAATAATGGGAGCATAGCTCCCAATTATTTAGCGACTTTATTTTACACTCTCTAAATACATTTCTGTCAGTTCAACAGCATCTGCAATACACTGAGGACATGGGACAACTTTCCCCTTTCCAGAGACTCCCTTTAGGTCACGACAATAATAGGTTCCGTTCTTTTGGCGGAATTTTTCTGCAAATTCTTTTGTTTTCTTATAGGTATCTGCTTTTGTAGCTTTTCCATTTTCAAGATTTCCAATGCTGTTGTCCATTCCGATAACCATCATCATTCCGGTTACAGCTCCGCACATGTCCATCATGCCCATGCCAAATCCGAATCCCTCAGAGATTTTAAACATTGTTTCCTGGTCTACACCAAATTTCTCACAGAAAGAACAGGCTACAGCCTGTGCACAGTTATACCCTTTGCCATGTAGTTCTAATGCTTTTTCAACTTTTGTACTCATTTTTTTCTCCTTGTGTTTAGAAATTCCAACTTATTTCTTTGATTTCAAATTGTTTTTATTATAATGCCCTTTTCTATTTATGACAATTAGTATTACGGATTTCAACAGAGGAAGGTGATGCTTTGAATGATTTCTGAATATCACCCTTCATATTATTGTGTAAAAAGCTTGTATTAGCAGGAAGATATGTGTATTTTTATATTATATGATGATACCAGGATTGTGGGAGTGCATTGCACGAAACAATCCGTAGGT
>ERZ773146.3359-NODE-3359-length-10139-cov-5.241868_pt1 | contig 10139 bp, 8 predicted proteins | sample MGYA00580847_ERZ773146 | MGnify/ENA primary metagenome ERZ773146 (study PRJEB29015, sample SAMEA2737830) | human gut metagenome | biome: human gut; feature: human-associated habitat; material: faeces | place: China | collected 2012 ...
TCTCCTGTTCTTTCGGAAAACCGGTGATTTTTTTATTTGTTATGCTATTTTGGCTATTGTGCGTTTAGATGTCCTTTTTTCTTCTTCTCACGATCACATATCCACCTGCAAGAAGGGATGCCACTGCCAGTGCGGACATGGTTCCGATCGGTGAGTTATCGGCTGTTGATACTGCATTCTTAGATCTGGTTCCGTTGCCTCCATTGGAGGATGTTGCAGATGCCTCTCCTGTTATGGTTGCATCCGGATCAGAACCTGTCTGGCCGCCGGTACCGTATGTACCGTCTGCTCCCGGAGTTCCGGTAGGTGTCAGTTTTGCAGACCTAAACTGATATACTGCGGATTCAATGGTGTCTGTCTCCTGCCACTGACCACCGGTGTAGATGTATTTCTGGAAGAATACGTACAGGTTGTATGTAGCGTCTTTGTTGATTCCCTTGCCGGAACCAATCTTCCATGCTGTATGCATCTGGCTCTGGGTTGGGTTTGCAGCTGTACTCCAGTAAACCGGAACCCACTTCACATCACCCTCATTTGGATCCTGATTGGTTGTTCCTGCACCGATCACAGTAAATTCATAGAACTGATTCGGATAGAACTGAATTGCCTCATCCAGTCCCTGTACTACGCTCTCTTTTACATTTGGGATGTATGCATCCGGTGTGTCAGTCGGAGTTGGAGTTGCAACTTTCGGACGATTTTTCTCCGGTAAAGAAATCTTAAATGTATCTTTTGTTTTTACCTGACCATTGATCGTTGGCTGCAGCAGCATAGCTTTTCCTTTGGAATCTTTTGCTGTAATATATACTTCTATCTCTTTGTCCGGAAGGTTATTTAATTCGATATTAAATGCTTTATCTGCTTTGATATTAACTTTACCACTTCCACCGTTTTCGCTGGATCCCTTGACCTTCCAGGTATAATTACAGATACCATCTGCACCAATGACACAGGTAACGGTTGCAGAAGAATGATCACGCCAGCTGTAGCCAGTCCAACGAAGAGATGCCTTAGTCTGGTTGGATGGAGTTGGGGTTGGAGTCGGACGCTTGGACTGATCCAGTGCAATCTGTTTCATATTGCTGACTCCTGCACTGTTTTTTACAACTACATATACATCGTAGCTTGTCTTTGCATTAAGTTTGGAAAGCTTGATCTGTGTTTCTGTTTTAGCAGCAATCTTTTTGCCCGCTTTGCTTGTATCAATATCAGATTTGGAAACCTTTGTTCCGTGTTTCACCAGTTTATAATAGTACTGACCTTCTTTGTCAGAAGTAATCGTTACAACTGCCTCTGAAATGCTGTTCCATTTTTTGAAAGAAGCTTTTGTAATCGTTGGTGCAGTTGCTACCGGTTTCGGATCTTCTGCCTGTTTTACATTAACAGTCTGTTTCTCAGCTGCACCTACAAATCCGTCTTTTGTCTCTACCCAGACATAGAGATCAATGGACTTATCTGTAATGCCTGAAATATCAAAAGAAGTTTCCTGCTTTGCTTCAATTTCAACACCAGGTGTAACAGCGGATTTATCAAATTTAGGAGCATCTGCATCTTTCTTAACATATTTATAGAAATATGTACCGGCCTTATCAGATTCGATCTTTACAGAAACTGTATTCTCTTTCTCGCTCTCCTGAGCTGTAACCCTAACAACCGGTATCTTGGAAACAAGCTTGCCTGAGGTGGTATCTACTGCATAACTCTGGTCGCCCTCATAGCTCATTGCATTAACTGCTTTTTCAAATGCAGTTGCATCTAAAGATTCAGGTTTCTGGAAAACTGTATAGTCAACTGCCGGATTCTCTACGGAATATCCAACATTCTGGTTCTCAAATGCACCAGCAATGATGATACTTCCAGCACTCTGATCCTGCTGTCCTAATACGATATTGGATTTTACGCTCTTTTCTGCGCTTGTATAGTTCTCGATGATCTTTGGTTCGTCATCAGACGCACCCTCACCTTTTTTAAGTGAAACTGTACCTGTGCTGTAAACAGCTCCACCTGCAGATACGTTGTCTTTGATCTCTCCACCGGTAATGATAAGTTTACCACTGTTCTTTATTGCCGCACCTGCGGATGTGGATGAATTATTAGCAAGAGTAACACCTGTAGTCATTACAAATTTTGCATTTGCATCTACAGAAATAATAGAACCCTCTGCCTGTGTTCCATCAGCTTTAGCTCCATCGATAAGAAGTTTACCAATTGTTGTGGTGCCATCTCCGTCATTCTTGGTCATGGACAAAATACTACCAGGGCTTACTTTAAACATATCACCGGTTACTGCTCCACGGCTGACTGTGGTTTCGCTTCCCTGCACACTGAAAATTGCAATATTCTTATTCTCAGGAACCGTAATCGGCTCTGTAAGAGCAAAAGATTCACTGATCAGGATCTTATAAGAAGAAGCATAAAGATTCTCTTCCGTATCATCAATAGAACCTGTAAAATCCGGAGCCCCTTTAATCGCATTCTTAAGATCTTCTGCTGTCTTTACAACGGCATTTGCTGTTTCTGCAGTTGTTTCCGTCTGCTCCTGCTGCGCCTCTTCCGCCTGAGCCTGAGCTGCTGCCTGGGCCTCTGCTTCCGCCTGAGCCTGGGCTGCTGCCTGGGCCTCTGCTTCCGCCTGGGCCTGGGCTGCTGCCTGGGCTTCTGCCTCTGCCTGAGCCTGAGCCGCTGCCTGGGCTTCTGCCTCTGCCTGGGCGTCGGCTTCACTCTGTGACTGGTCATCCACAGCCGCTCCGTCATCTGGTGTTTCTGTATTCTCGTCTGCAGTCGATGCTTCTGCCTCTGTTACCGCTCCGGTATCTTCAGCGGCAAACGCTGCGGCAGGTGCCATTCCAACAGTCATGGAACCTGCAAGCAGGACTGCAAAAAGCTGCTTTTTTTTCATTTATAAGTCCTCCTGTTATGAGTTAGTCTGTTTAAATCCAATTACAAAAAAGTATAGCACAACGCTTCAAAAAAGTAAAGCGGACCAAAGAATCCGCTTTACTTTATCTGTCTTACGGACGTACCTGTCCATTACCATAAATGATATACTTGGTGGTGGTCAGTGCAAGGAGTCCCATTGGGCCTCTGGCATGGAGCTTCTGGGTGCTGATCCCGATCTCCGCACCGAATCCAAATTCGTTTCCATCGGTGAATCTGGTAGAAGCGTTCACATAAACTGCCGCTGCATCTACCTCATCCAGGAATTTCTGGGCATGGGTATAATCATTGGTAATGATAGCCTCCGAATGCTTTGTATTATATTTATTGATATGTGCAATGGCTTCCTCCACGGAATCCACTACCTTTACAGAAAGGATATAGTCAAGATATTCTGTTCCCCAGTCCTCTTCTGTTGCAGGAACTGCTCCCGGCATCAGAGCCTTTGCCGCTTCATCTGCACGGACCTCCACATGCTTCTCCTTAAGGCGTCCGGCCAGTACCGGCAGAAAATCATCCTTCACCTTACGGTTTACAAGAAGGGACTCGCATGCATTGCATACACCCACACGCTGGGTCTTTGCATTGATCACAATATCCGCTGCCATCTGAAGATCTGCAGTCTCGTCCACATAGATATGGCAGTTTCCGGTTCCGGTCTCGATGACAGGGATCGTACTCTGGTTTACCACTGCTTTGATCAGTCCTCTTCCGCCACGTGGGATCAGTACATCCACATACCGGTTCAGCTTCATAAATTCCGCAGCCGTTTCTCTGGAGGTATCCTGGATCAGCTGAATAGCATCCTCGGTAATGCCGCAGGCTTTTAATGCCTCACGGATACAGTTGACAATGGCAGTATTGGAATGAATTGCGTCGCTTCCCCCCTTCAGGATCACAACATTTCCGGTTTTGAAGCAGAGACCGAATGCATCTGAGGTAACATTGGGACGTGCTTCGTAAATGATGCCGATCACACCTAATGGAACACGTTTCTGTCCGATCAGAAGTCCGTTGGGACGTTTTTTCATACCGGTAACTTCCCCGATGGGATCTTCAAGACCGGTAAGCTGACGAAGTCCGTCTGCCATTCCTTCGATCCGCTCCGGTGTCAGCATCAAACGGTCGATCAGTCCTTCCGGCATCTGATTCTTTTTGCCGTTTTCCACATCCAGGGCATTGGCCTTCAGGATCTCATCGGTATGAGCGACAAGAGCCTTTGCCACAGCTTCCAGGGTTTTATTTTTGTCATTTGTGGAAAGATTTCGAAGGACTGTCTCCGCATCTTTCGCATTCTGTCCCAGTTTTTCAAGCATTTCATTCATTTCCAAATATTCCTGCCTTTCTTTCTGTCTTTACAGCAATATCTTACTGTGCATCGCGGTATATATTCTCTTCCGTCACAATGACCTGCGGACGGATATCCGTAGGCTCTGTGGGAACCTCCGGAAGGATCTGGAAGGAAAATCCTACTGCAACGCGGCAGACCTCCGGATGTTTTTCCAGAAAACGGTCATAAAAACCGCCGCCATAGCCTACCCGGTTGCAATTTATGTCAAAAGCCACCCCGGGCATGACCATCATGGCTTCTTCCCAGGAAACCGTTTCTCCGTCTTCCTTTGGCTCAGGGATCCCGAAGTAGCCGGATTCCAGCTGACTGAAATCGGTCAGTCTGTAAAATACCATATCCTTTCCGAAAACCTTTGGCACTGCCACTTCCTTGCCGTCTTTCCAGGCTTGCTCGATGATATAGCGTGTGATCACTTCATGGTTATAATCTGCATATGCCATGATCCGTTCTGCATTCCGGTATTCCGGAAGCTGTGTCAGGGCCTCTGTGATCCGGAGACTGTTTTCCCGGATCCAGGCATCGGTATGTTCTTTTCTAGCTTTGAAGATCTTTTTTCTAATTTCCTTTTTTTCTTCCATATTTTTCTCCAAGATTGGTGATGCTGCCATCCTTTTCTTTGATATCGATATTATTCAGATGCGCACGGAGATTTCCTTTCACTGCATCCAGATATTCTCTCCGAAGCTTCGCCTGTTCCACCTTTTCTTCCTCGGTAAGACCTACACTTTTCTGTTTATGTGCCAGTGCGTTGATCCTGTCGATCTTGATATTGTCCATCATAATGTCATTCTCCTTAAAGCAGTTTTTCGATATAATCAATGAGGAAGAATTCTTCCTTCTTGTTTCCTACAAATAATGTTCCGCAGCTCCTGCCTTCCACGATCCTGTGGATGTTGTGGAAGTCGTTTCCGTTAGCAATGACCATATCCGCTCCTGCCGCAGTTGCGATGATCGCAGCGGTAAGCTTGGTTGCCATTCCACCGGTGCCTACATTGCTTCCTGTGGAGGATTTGCCAAGCTTACGCATATTGTCATCCATGTTTTCTACAATGTCGATAAACTGTGCATCCGGATTGGAATTGGGATCGTCTGTAAAAAGACCGTCAATATCGGACATGAGGATCAGAAGATCCGCATCGATCAGTGCAGCAACCACAGAGGAAAGGGTATCGTTGTCTCCGAATTTTACCAGGTTCTGGAATTCATAGGAGGATACCGAGTCGTTCTCATTTACAATGGGGATCACCTTTTCTGCCAGAAGCTGCTGGAAGGTATTCTGGGCATTCCTGCGATTGGTATTGTTGACCATGGTATTCTTGGTCATCAGGATCTGTGCCACCATCTGATTGTATTCCCCGAAAAGCTTCTGATAAATGGTCATCAGCCTGGCCTGTCCCACAGCTGCACAGGCCTGCTTTTTCTCAAGCTCTGCCGGCTTTCCCTTCATACCCAGTGCAGCTGCACCTACCGCAATGGCTCCGGAGGATACCAGCACTACGTCTTTCCCCTGATTGTGAAGGTCGCTGAGCTCTCTGGCCAGGATCTCCAGCTTACGGAAATCCAGTCTTCCTGTTTCTGCGTGGATCAGTGATGATGATCCGATCTTGATAACGATGCGTTTCTTGTCTTTCAGTCGTTCCCTGTAATCTGCGTTCATGTTTTTTGTTTCTCCTGATACCTGTATTTTAGTCTTACTGATAAGTAACGGAATCGATCCGGTCATTCTGTACGATCTCCACCCAGGTAGTACCCGGATTCAGGCGGATCTCCTGTTCATTTCCGTCGTAATAATGCGTGATCCCCCATGGAGAATCCTTCTCCCAGCGGATATCAATGGCTCTGCCTCTGGTAATAAACTTGCCCTCTCCGCCGGAAATGGCATCAATATTCAGATAGCCGTTTCCATCGTAGGCCGGGCAGGATGAATACTGAAGGATGATATTGTCGCAGGTAAGCGGTTCATTATCCAGCTGATCCACATGTTCCTTGCCAAACTGGAATCTCTTATATTCCTTTGTCTCTTCATCGTATTCATACCAGGGATGATTGTCGGTAAAATTATCCAGCTTCACAAGGCTGGCTGTGATCCCATCCGGTACAGTCTCTGTACCATCTTCTGCAAAAAGATAATGTCCGGTATATTCTTCTTTATATTCCTGGCTGTATCCCATGGCATCTATGCCTGCCTGAAGGTGACTGGCATCTGTGTAAGCATTGTGAGGTGCCTTCCTGTCTGTTGTGCGGAAAAAAGCAAGCTTGCCGATCTGGATCCCGTTGAGGTTATCGATCACATGCTGCTCCAGATAAGGCAGTGCATAGGCAGCCTGTCCGTAGTGGGCATAGATCGCATTAAATTCATTGGCATAAAAGAGATAATAGTCACGGCAGCTGCGAACGGAACCGATCCGTTCCAACTCATCGTAATCTTCGAGAATGCCCATAAGACGGGTAATATTACCTTCCACCGGCGCTTCGTAGACAACACCGGCATGTCCGATACCACTCTGGGGAGCTCCGACACTGTTGTTGCCCATCATCACGGCAACCGGTCTCCTCCGTCCAATGCTCTCCGGAACATTTTCGCCGGTAAGATAGCTCTTTACCTGAGTTTCTTCCTGCTTTTCCTCATTGGGGACAAAGCCTACCAGATCCTGCCCTGCTCCAAAAGCGGGAACAGTCTGGGCAATGCAGATGCATGCAGCTGTGATACCTGCCAGGATACCTGTCTTTTTCATTCTCATATATTACCTCCTTTTCTTAAAGCGGAAGAGTTTCCCGCTTAGCTTTTCCGTGGGACAGCCCGTCTAGCGGTTGATCCCCAGCTCCTTCAGTGCCGCTGCCTGCTTGGCTTCCATGACCTTTGCCTCATCCTCTGTCATATGATCATAGCCCAGAAGATGCAGCATACTGTGTGCCACCAGGAAACAGAATTCCCTTGTCACACTATGTCCGTATTCCTCTGCCTGGGCAAAAACCTTAGGCACGGAGATCATGATATCTCCAAGAAGGAGTTCATCACTGTCCAGATCAAAATAGGACTCATCCTCTTCCACAACGGAATAATCCGCCGGTGTCTCAAAGGGGATCATAGGAAATGACAGCACATCCGTAGGAGCCTGGATATTCCGGAATTCCGTATTTACCCTCTTAATCTCCTCGTTGTCTGTCAGGACAAGATTGACCTGTCCGTCATAGGGACATTTTTCCATTTCAAGAACCTTGTCCGCAACCTGGGATGCAAGGGCAGCATAGTCAATGCCCAGCTCCTGATCTGTCTCATATTCGATATTTATGGTCATCTTCTGTACTCCTTATTTTTTACAGCATACCTGTCATCCTTCCTGGATTTGGCAGGCTTCTGTTTTTTTTCATAATCGTCATAGGCCTGTACGATCTGCTGTACAAGTGGATGACGTACAACATCCTTGCTGGTCAGCTGACAGAATCCGATGTCATCGATCTTCTTCAGCACCTTCATCGCCACATCCAGACCAGACGTGGCGTCCCTGGGAAGGTCCTTCTGGGATGCATCTCCTGTGACGATCACCTTGGAACCGAAGCCGATCCTGGTCAGGAACATCTTCATCTGGGCAGGTGTGGTATTCTGTGCCTCATCCAGGATGATGAAGGCATTATCCAGTGTACGTCCCCTCATATAGGCAAGAGGGGCAACCTCGATGAGCCCCTTCTCCATGTTTTTGGCAAAGCTATCTGCGCCCATGATCTGATACAATGCGTCATAAAGAGGACGCAGATAGGGATCGACCTTGCTCTGGAGATCGCCAGGAAGGAATCCCAGCTTCTCGCCTGCCTCAATGGCCGGTCTGGTAAGAATGATCCTGGAAACCTCCTCATTGCGAAAAGCAGTTACTGCCATAGCCATGGCAAGATAGGTTTTGCCGGTTCCGGCAGGTCCCACGCCGAACACGATCATCTTCTTACGGATCTGTTCCACATAATCCTTCTGTCCGAGAGTCTTGGGCTTGATGGGTCTGCCCTGTATGGTATTACAGATAAAATCCTTGTCGATCTCCTCCATCACGGAGCCGATCTTCTCCATGGCAAGGGAAAGTGCGTAATTCACATTCTGCTGTGTGATGGTATTGCCTCTGCCCGCAAGTGTGTTCAATTCCTCCACGATCGCCCTGGCCTGTGTGGCTCCCTCCTGGCTTCCCAGGATCTTAAGAGAACCGTCACGGAAGATCATGGTTACGTTCAGAGTACGTTCGATCAGCTTCAGATGCTCGTCAAACTGTCCGAAAATATTCGCCTGGCGGTCTGCCGGCACATCCACATATAATTCGATAATGCTGCTAGCCATCCTCTGGTGTCCTTTCTTTTGGCTGCGTCTTTTTTTCTGTGGGGGCTTCTCTTCCGGTCCGTTCAATGACGGTAAGAGTGCCTCTGCTGACGCAGTCCTGGTGATTTATTTCTATTTTAACATTATTTTCAGATATTTGAACCCCTTTTTCTATTAATTTTTCTTCATAGGCATAAAGCCTTTGTATAGCCTGTTTTTTTGCGGCATCCTCTGTCAGCTGCTTTTTCTGTACTTCGTACTTCCCGATCGCAGCGATCCCCAGGGTAACAGGAGAACGAAAAATCCCGATACTGAAAAGAGGTTCCCGGCTGACGAGGCGTTCCTCATTTTCTTTCAAAGGAGAGGAAAAGTCCAGAAACCAGTTTTCCAGCTGAAAAAAAAACCTTGTTTTCTTTTTATCGGACCACACCTTTTTCTCCATGTCCAACGGAAAGGTATCGTAATAGGCAATGGTATGTCGGATGTAAATATCCGCATCTGCCTGAACATATGCATAGCGGATAACCTCCTGACTGTCATCGGTGATGTCCACGATCCCGGAAACCAGTTCCTGGCCTTTTTTTATTTCATCCCCAGCCCTGACAAGAGGAGTTCCCTGCCGTGTGACCATGGAATCGATCACACCGTCCAGTGTTGAAAACAGACTGCAGAATCTTTCTTCCGGCTCTGCTTTTTCTCCGGCAGTTCCCTCCCGGATTTCAAAACGCAGGCCCGTTCCCGAAAATCCGGCAGACACCCAGGTGATCTCCGGAAATTCTCTTCGCAGGGAAGCTGCAAGTGCACTGCAGCTGATCTTCTTTCTGGATACTCCGAAACAGACCCCCTGCTCTTTCAGAAAGCTCATCAGCTGGGGTGTGGGATTTAAAATATTTCCCCGGATCTCAACGTTCCACACTCTGCCTGACAGAAAAAAAAGGAGGCAGCAAACTGCCAGAAACCCCGCAGGGATCATTTTTCTTCTTTTACAGAAAAGCAGAAAAAACAAAGGCCCTTTTTTTTTCAGGATGTGGATATGTACCCCTGTTTTTCTCCGCAGTGGCGAGATCTGCAGAAAATCCGCTACCTTCATGGTCAGCTGAAGCTCCGTCTCACCGGTGCGGATGATCCTTTTCAGATCCATTTCCCTGCCTCTGCACAAATTCACAAACCGCTGGCACTGCTGCCCCTTAACAGAAACCCGCACAAAACCTGGGATCATTACTTATTTCCCTCCTCCAGCGTAATGCTTTCGATCTGCCCGCGGATACATAGTTCAAGGGTTGTGTAGCAGGGGATCACAAGGTTTTTCCCACGGATCACAAGTCTGCCGGAAGGTGTCAGTATCAGGATCTCCTCCCTTGTATAGCTCTGGATATTCCGGTAATTTTCGATTACTGCCCGGCGTTTTCCCGTAAGTATCACCTGCACCTCCCGAAATGCCGGTTCCCCGGGAAGCTCCAGAAAAGCTGACATTTTTCTCATTAAAAAAATCCTCCGGCTTTTATCATTAATCTATGCCGGAGGATTTCTTCATATGTATCTTTCACTGTATCT
>ERZ773146.3360-NODE-3360-length-10139-cov-3.187326_pt1 | contig 10139 bp, 9 predicted proteins | sample MGYA00580847_ERZ773146 | MGnify/ENA primary metagenome ERZ773146 (study PRJEB29015, sample SAMEA2737830) | human gut metagenome | biome: human gut; feature: human-associated habitat; material: faeces | place: China | collected 2012 ...
TAATTCTCATTACTTGACTTGCCATAAAAAAAGTCGCCTCCTTTTCGCACTTTTACGAGTACGACAAGCGGTGACTGTACACTTACCCGTGTGTGTCCTGATGTTTGCACACGGTCGTTTCCACTCTTACAGGTGGACTTAATTGTGGGTACAGTGACTTGTCGCCAGTTTCTTTAACTTGACATTCGCTCCACGGAAAACCCGCTGTTTCTCAGCGGCAACCTCGCGCTTCAACGCTATCAATGTCACAACAGTTGTTAGTATACAAGAAAGCACGCGAAAAATCAAGGTTTTTTTTTATTTTTTTCGATTTATCCGTTTTTATGCAAAAAGAGAAATACAGGGGTGCCATGTTGTGCACTTTTCCTATATTTCTCTCTTTTTTGACGTTTTCCAACTATTCAGAACCCCATCTCGATTCCGCTGCGATGCATCTCGATGTGGCTTCTTGCCATATGAACAAAAAGAAAAGAACGTTCATTCATGCAAGCATGATTCGCGTTCTTTTCTTTTCGTTCGCATGGCTCTGAATAGTTACAGAATGTCGGAATAATCTAAGATTGTGATGCCGGTTGCAGGATCTTCAATGACTTTCGGGTCATCTCCGGCTGCGTGGGCCTTCTGGAGGAGTTCTTCCGCCGTGTAAACCGGCATGGCAAGTTCGATCGGCTCGGACGGTTCCGGTTCCGGCTCTTCGATGGTTTCTTCAAACTCTTCGATTTCTTCCACAGTTTCCGGCTCTGCAGATTCCGTTTCTTCGGTTTCTTCTGTCACTTCTTCCGCTGTTTCTTCTGCGGCAGCTTCTTCGACAATTTCCGTTTCTTCCACGGCTTCCGGAATTTCTTCGGTTTCTTCTCCTCTTACAAGGTTCTGCAGATCGACGGTATGAAAGGACACCTGCTCCGTTCCTTCTTCTTCCAGATCCGGAATTTCAAATTCGTCCTGTTTCTCTTCTTCTGCCGTTTTCTGGTCGGCTGCTCTCAACTGTTCGGTCATTTCCTGTTCTTCCCGTTTCTTTTTTTCTTCCAGGGCAGCTTTCTTTCTGCTGCGAAGCTCTTCGGACACTTTCTCATCGTCCTCGTCTTCGTCTTCTTCCTCTTCTTCCTCATCCTCTTCTTCATCACGTTTCCATACCTCGGAAAGTATGAACAGAATGACCAGAAACAGAATGGCAAGTCCGATGATCATGATTCCCTCTCTGCTCTGCGCCGCCATCGACAGAAAGCCGATCACCGGAATCGTGACGATCACTTTGCTCACGGTTTCTCTCACGGTAATTTCCGTTGTGTCTCCACTGATCACATTTTTTACGGATGCGGTTCCGGCAGCGGTGTCGAGGGACTGTATCGTATAGATATACTTTCCGGAATTGTCATCAACCAGGATTTTGTCTCCCGTCGCAACCGATGACGTATCTGTCTTCTTTGCGTACGTGACAGCGCCGCGGGAAATGTTGGTATTTCCCATCCCGTCTGAGACAAGTGTCGTGATACCGACAAACGGCGGAATCACCAGTGCGCCTGCTGACAGGATTGCAAGCAGAAGCAGCGTATTCACAATTACCTTCAGTAATTTTGACATATTCAATTCTCCTTGTATTCTCAGTCTTTGCCCCCTATTATAACCCCTTTTCTTCGATTATGCAAGAAAACGTTACGCATCGTGTCCCGGCCGCCCGGTTCCGCGTGTCGAATTTTTCGATTTTTTCTTGAAGATCTGTCCTGTTTCTTCTATACTATATACATAACCAAAGGGGGAATACTTTCATATGAATACACTGATCAAAACCATCGAAGATCTTTCCCTGAACGCATGGCCGTCTCACCAGATCGAGCTGTACGACGGATGGATTCTTCGTTTTTCTTATTTTTATACACACCGGACCAACAGCGTTGAGCAGATCGGGCCGTCCACGATTCCGGTGGAGGAAAAAGTGCAGTACTGTGAGGAGATCTACCGTCGCTGGGGTACACCGGCAATTTTCAAGATCAGTCCGCTTGTCAATCCCGGCTTTGATGCAATGCTCGCCGACCGCGGCTATGTAGTCCAGCACACGACGCACGTCATGACAATGGATCTGGCGAACTTTGCCAAAAAGGCTCCTGCCGTTGCCGTGACCGTCAGCAGCTTTATCCCGCCGAAATGGATTGACAGCCTCTTTGCTTTAAAGAGCACGACGAACGTGATGCACCGCATGGTCGTTCCTTCGATGTACCGCGCCATTCCAAAAGAAACCATCTGTACCTCCATCCAGGATGAAACCGGAACGATCATTGCCACCGGCCTTGGCATCCGCGACCGCGATTACGTCGGTGTCTATGCCATCCATGTGCATCCTGCGTACCGCCACCGCCACTACGCTTCCTCGATCTGCCGCACAATCCTCTCCGAGGGAATCCGGCTCGGCGCAACGAAAGCGTATCTTCAGGTTGTCGAGGGAAACACACCTGCGATCACACTGTATGAATCGCTCGGTTTTTCCTATCTCTATACCTACTGGTTCCGCGCGAAGAACGTGGTCTGATTTTCGTCTGATTTCACATAAAAAAGCATAGCAAAACGGCATGTCAAAATTTTCTGACATGCCGTTTTGCTCTATGTTTATGCTATAAGTGCAGTAAGATTATTCAGCAAAAGGACTGCTTAAATATTTTTCAACGCCGTCCATGGCTTCGCTCTCGTCTTTTCCGTTTGCGGTCACGGTAACTTCCTCGCCATTGTCCAGACCAAGTGTCATCATACCCATAATGCTCTTCGCATTTACTTTTTTTCTGCCGCTCTCGACGTAGATTTCACTTTCGTACTGGCTCGCTACCTGTACCAGCATGGCAACTGGTCTCGCCTCCAGGCCGCTTGAAAGACGAATTGTGATTGGTTTCTTAATCATAATACTTCTCCTCCTTGTTTCCTTCGCAAATCTTCTGCAATCTCTTTTAGTTTCCTTAATCTATGATTAACTCCGGATTTACCAACAACCGGCGTTAACATCTTGCCCAGTTCCAGAAGCGATGCTTCCGGGTATTGTAAGCGGAGCCTTGCCATCTGCTCCAGCGGTTCCGGCAGAGAAGAAAAGCCTGTGGTTTCTTCGATATACCGGATATCTTCGATCTGGCGGATCGCCGCGCTGACCGTTTTGTTGATGTTGGCAGTTTCACAGTTCACCTTTCGGTTGACACTGCCGCGCATTTCTTTTAAGATCCGCACGTTTTCCAGATTCATAAGTGCGATGTTGGCTTCCATGATGCCAAGCATCTCCACAATCTGTGCGCCTTCTTTCATATAAACCACATGGTGGTTTTTCCGGAGAACGATCCGTGCATCAATTCCAAAGCTTTTCAGAAGTTCCTGCACCTGTTCTGCTCTCGGCGCATCGGGGCAGACAATTTCGAGATGGTAAAACCGGTTGGGATCGCTGATGGAACCGGACGCTAAAAATGCGCCCCGCAGAAATGCCCGTTTGCAGCACTGACGCTGTACCACAACAGCCGGAATCGGCATTGTTAACTGCCGGTCTGTCTCGTGTAACTTCACTGCCTGCAGAATCTGACGGGTTTCTTCCCTGTCATTTACGCGGATCAGATACGTATTTTCCTTCTGATTCAGCTTAACTGCAAGCTCTGCCTCTATATTAAATGTTTTTTTCAATAAAGTAAAGTACTTTCTTGCCACATACGCATTCTCTGTCTGAATCCGTATCGTCCCGTCCTTCTCGGAAATCTGTCCGCAGAGTGACAGGATCGCCGCTGTTTCCGCAATCTGGCAGTGGCGTGCCGTCGGAAGATGTCTCGATAATTCCTCTTTTACCTCGCTTGAGAATGACATCCTTCCACCCCTAAATTCCTTTTCGGATGGCGTCTTTTTCCAGATCCCGGTGCTCAATCCGGATTCCATAGTCCTTCGCGTTGGAAAGACGCCGGTACAGCTCGTTGGCAAGGGTTACGGAACGGTGTTTTCCACCGGTGCAGCCGATGCTGATAATGAGCTGATGCTTGCCCTCGGAAATATAATTCGGAATCAGAAAACGGATCATATCCTCTAATTTTTCCGCAAACACCTGCGCTGTCTCAAATCCCATCACATAATCCCGCACCGGAGCATCGTTGCCGGAGAGCGGGCGCATGCCTTCTACGTAGTAGGGATTCGGCAGGAACCGCACATCGAAAACAAGGTCCGAATCCGCCGGGATTCCGTATTTGAATCCAAATGAGAGCACGGTGATCATCAGATTTTTGAATTTCTGATCCTGCACGAAAATCTTATCGAGCTCCGCTTTCAGCTCTCTTGTGAGAAGCTGGCTCGTATCGAGAATGTAGTCCGCATCTTTTTTCAGGAACTCAAGTGCTTTGCGCTCTTTTCTAATTCCCTCATCCACCCGTCCAAGGCCTGCCAGCGGGTGCGTTCTTCTCGTCTCTTTGTATCGTTTGACCAGCACGTCATCGGACGCGTCCAGAAACAGGATCTCATAGCAGATTCCGTTGATGCTCATCCACTCCAGAACATTCTGCAGGTCCGGGAGCGCCTGGCCGCTTCGGATATCGATTCCGACTGCCACTTTCTGGATTTCTCCGGAAGTACCGTCGGCGGTAAGCTGTGCAAATTTTTCAACCAGCGGGATCGGAAGGTTATCGACGCAGAAATATTCCGCGTCCTCCAGCATTTTCAACGCTGTACTTTTTCCCGCACCGGACATGCCGGTCACAATTACAAAACGCATGTTTTTTCTCCTTTGGTGGATAACGAAAATCAGAATTCCCCGAGGAACTGGATTTCCGGCTCAAGCTGTACGCCAAACTGTTCTTTTACTTTTGCCTGGATCTGACGGATCAGTTCCATCACATCCGATGCGGTTGCACCGCCTGCATTGATCAGGAAGCCGCAGTGTTTTTCCGATACTTTTGCACCGCCGACTGCGTAGCCGGAAAGTCCGGCATCCATCACAAGCTTGCCTGCGAAATAGCCTTCCGGCCGCTTGAATGCGCTGCCGGCGCTCGGATACTCGAGCGGCTGTTTCTCTACCCGCTTGTTTTTCAATTCCTGCATGCGGGCAAGAATTTCTTCTTTATCTCCCGGAACAAGCATAAGTTCTGCTCCAAGTACGACGTAGCCTCTGTCTTTGATGACGCTGGCACGGTAGCCGAAGCCGAGCTCTTCTTTTTCCAGTTCCCGGATCTCACCTTCTCTTGTGAGTACAGTGACATTCTGTACAATATCCTTCATCTCTCCGCCGTAGGCTCCCGCGTTCATACGGACGCCGCCGCCTAAAGTTCCAGGGATTCCGGAGGCAAACTCCATACCGGAAAGACCGGCTTCTCTTGCCGCCTGGCTGATGGATACGAGCATGCTTCCGGCTTTCGCCCGGATTCTGTTTCCTTCCACTTCGATTCCCTGAAAGTTTTTGTAAACCGAAAGAATCACACCGTGGTAGCCCTCGTCACTTACAACGAGATTGCTGCCGTTTCCGGTGACGAACCACGGAATCTCTTTTTCTTCGCAGAGAGCCACGATTTTTCTGATTTCTTCTTCGGTATGAGGAGCGACGAAATAATCTGCCGGACCGCCCACGCGGAAGGTCGTATGATTTTTCATCGGTTCTGCGGTCTGTACCGCATCTTCCCCTGCAATTGCATAAAGTTCTCTGACAATCTCTTCTTTGATCACGATTTTTACCCTTTGCCGCATCTGCGGCCGAACATTTCATTACGAATTACTACGAATTACAGATTATACTTTTTTAGACGCGAAAGCAGCCGACATCCCTCACTTCTTCGTTCGTTCTGCCAGCCGCTGTTTTTCTTCTTCGTCTGCCCGCCTTTTTGCAGGCTCACGGGGTATTCTACCACGAACCCTCAAAAAGTGCAACGAACTTTTTCGTTCCGGCTCTTTTTTCTATCAGATCTTCCGGATTGGTATCATTTCCTACATCAGACAGTCTTTTCCATGGATTCTCGCCGGGGTGACAAGCACCATCTGATTCATGAGATTTTCTTCTGAAAGAACGGCAACGCGCAGATATTCTCTCGTGTGTCCCGTCCAGTAACGGACGCCGTCGATCTCGACTTCTTCTTCCATGAGCACTTCCAGCTCTTTTCCGAGGAAGCCTTCCATATATTCCTGTCTCCGTCTCTCGTCCAGTTCCAGCAGAACGTGGCTGCGCTTCGTCTTCTCCTGCTCCGGAATCTGGCCTGCCATCGCTGCAGCGCGGGTGCCTTCTCTTCTCGAATACTTGAAGATGTGAGTCTCGAAGAAATGAATGTCCTCGACAAAGGCGCGCGACTCTTCAAACTCCTCCTCACTCTCCTGCGGGAAACCGACAATCACATCGGTCGTCAGCGCCGGATTTCCATATACCTTACGCAGCAGATCGCATTTGTGTTTGTATTCTTCTGCGGTATATTTCCGGTTCATCCGCTTCAGTGTTCCATTGCTTCCGCTCTGCAGCGAAAGATGGAAATGCGGGCACACCTTCGGCATTGCGGCGATCGCCTCTGCAAACTCTTCGGTGATGATGCCCGGCTCCAGGGATCCGAGACGGATTCTTCTGATGCCGTCCACTGCATCAACAGCGCGGATCAGGTCGAGCAGCGTCTCTTTTTCGCCCTCCGGGAAATCGAGTCCGTAGGAGGAAAGGTGGATACCGGTCAGCACGACTTCCTGGTATCCGGCCTCCACCAGACGTTTTACTTCTTCTACCACATCACTCTGGCGGCGGCTTCTGACTCTGCCGCGCGCGTACGGGATAATACAATAAGTACAGAACTGATTGCATCCATCCTGTACTTTCAGGAATGCGCGGGTGTGCTCCGCCGTTTTGCTGATCGAGAGTGTCTCGTACTCACGGTTGTGTGTCATATCCACGAGGAAGCTCTTACACTCCGCGTCGGATGGTTTTCCACCGTCCTCACGTTCTGCTAGAAAGTTTTCCAGAATATCCACAAGATCTTTCTTCTTATTATTTCCGATGATCAGATCAATCGCCGTATCCTCTTCGAGTTTTTCCCCAGCCGCCTGCACATAACAGCCGCAGGCCACGACAACCGCATCGGGACTCATCTTTTTCGCTTTGTGCAGCATCTGCCGCGATTTCCGGTCCGCAATGTTCGTCACGGTACACGTATTGATAATGTAAACATCCGCTCCCGGTGCAAAAGGCACGATCTCGTACCCTCTGTTTTCGAGGAGCTGCTGGATGGCTTCCAGCTCATATGCGTTCACTTTACACCCAAGATTATGCAAAGCTACCGTTTTTTTCATGCCATACTCCTTTCTTCTTCATCTTTATTATTAAAAATCACGAAGATTCCACTTTATCTTTGTATGTTTTCGCATTGACTTTTTCCCCTCCAGACGGTAAGATAAAGCTGTTAAATGAGGGTAATAAATAATGTTAACCAAATAACAGGGAGGATTACAAACATGAAAACAGTACAGATTTCTCTTAATTCTATCGACAAAGTAAAATCTTTCGTCAACGACATTTCCAAATTCGATTTTGATTTTGATCTGGTATCCGGAAGATACGTAATCGACGCAAAATCCATCATGGGAATCTTCAGCCTCGACCTTTCCAAACCGATCGACCTGAACGTCCATGCTGATGGAGATGCTCTTCAGACCGTACTTGATGTTCTTGCTCCGTACATTGTATAATTACGATAGAACATAAGGGCCGCGCACTCGCCGCGGCTCTTTTTTTGTCTTTGTTTATCATCAGGACCGGATCTTGTTTTTCAGAACCCCCAAAACAAGATCCGGCCTTTTTTGTTCTTTAAAGCAAGTTTTCCTTAGCAGACCTCGATCGTCTCTGCGGTAGAAACTGCGCGTTCCATCATCTCATCGATCACGTCGTCCAGATGGCGCTCGGAGCATTTGATGACATTCAGGTTCGGTTTTGTCACCGGATGCTTTGCAACGAAGATCGTGCAGCAGTCCTCATACGGCAGAACGGATGTCTCGTACGTACCGATTTTTTCGGAAATATCGACGATCTCCTGTTTGTCGAAACCGATCAGCGGACGGAAGACCGGCATGGTGCAGACTTCGTTGGTAACGGCGAGGGAATGCATCGTCTGGCTTGCCACCTGTCCGATACTCTCTCCGGTGATCAGGCCAAGGCATTTGTCCTGACGTGCAAACGCTTCTGCGATCTTCATCATATAACGGCGCATGATGATGGTCAGCTCGTCGTGCGGGCATTTTTCGTAGATTGCAAGCTGGATCTCGGTGAAGTTGACCACATGCAGACGGATCGGACCGCTGTAGCGTGCAACGAGTTTTGCAAGATCCACAACCTTCTGTTTGGCTCTCTCGCTGGTGTACGGCGGAGCGTGGAAGTAAACGGCATCAATCTTAACACCGCGTTTTGCGATCATGTATCCGGCAACCGGGCTGTCGATACCGCCGGAAAGCAGCAACATGGCCTGTCCGTTTGTGCCGACCGGCATACCGCCAGGGCCTGCGATGCTCTCGCAGTACAGATAAATCTTCTGACGCAGCTCGACGTTCAGATAGATATCCGGCTCGTGAACGTCTACTTTGAGGTTCGGGCAGACATCGAGGATGCGGCCGCCCAGCTCGCAGTTGACTTCCATTGTGTGCATCGGATAGTTTTTGTTCGCACGGCGTGCGCATACCTTAAAGGTTTTCTCCTCGGTCGGGTACAGCTCTTTCACGTAGGAAACCACTGCCTCTGCCAGATCTTCAAAGCCGGTGTCCTCTAAAATGACAACCGGGCAGATCTCGGCGATACCGAAAACTCTTGTCAGCGCATCGACAGCGCCCTCGTAATCAAAGTCTCCTTCGGTGTTGACATAGATTCGTCCCATCTCACGGGTGACCTGGAAATTTCCGTCTACCGGGGCAAGCGCGTGCTCCATCTGTACGCAGAGCGCTTTCTCGAACAGATGACGGTTCTTTCCTTTAATGCCGATCTCGGCATATTTTACCAGAAATGCTTTGTACATCATCGTTTTTTATTCTCCTTTTTTCTCAGCCAGATCGCGGAAGAACAGAGGATATTTCTCAGAAAATTTCTTCAGGATCAGGTCAGATACCTGACGCATCTGCGGATGTGCGGCGTTGGCGCTTCGAAGCCGGATAAAGTGGCGCCACTCTCTTAAGTTCATGGTCATGACGATCTCGGTTTTCAGGGAGTTCGGAAGAATGCTTCTTGCCTCCTCCGGCTTTGCTCCGAGTTCGAGCATCTGGAAGTAATACTGCTCTGCAGCTTCCATTGCTTTCTGCCATACCTCGTATTTTTTACGGTCGTTCTCGTCGTCCAGATCATAGGAAAATCCGGTTGCCAGGTCGATACAGGTGATCTGGTTTCCAAATTTATCTTTCGAATAGTTGCAGTAGCGGGTGCTCTCCTGGCTGTAGCTTGCGATACGGTGGCGGACGATCTCATGGGTCACGCCGCGGTCGCACGTTACTTTTACGGTGATGGAGCCGTGCTCAATGACGGATTCATGGCCGCGTTTGATGATGCCTGCGATGAATTTCTCTGCAGTGCCTTCTCCAATGCGCTCCTCGCTCTTGTAGCAGACTCTTCCGATTTTCTCGATCCGGCGCAGCATATCCTCGTAGGATTCGGTGCTCAGGATTTCAATTTCCGGCTGTATTGTAATCATAATTTTCCTCTTTCTATTATTTCCTGGTAAATCTGCGCAGCATCGGCAGTACCTCGCGCAGCGTATCCAGGGTGTAATCAATCTGTTCCAGTGTCGTAAATTCGCTGAAGCTGAACCGCACGGCAGACTCCATCTCGGCTTTCGATGCGCCGATGGCAGTCAGCGTCGGGCTTCCGGCTCTCTTGTGTGATGAGCAGGCGCTTCCGGCGGAAACGTAGATCTGGCGGTCCTCCAGCGTGTGCAGCAGCACTTCACTGCGCACATTTAAGAACGATGCATTGACAATCTGCGGCGCACCCTCTTCTTCCGGCATGCCATGGATGACCACATCGTCCAGCTCCCGTAAGCCTTCGATCAGACGGTGTTTGCAGGCACGCATCTGCGCGGTCTGCTCGTCAAAATGCTTGTAAACGATCTCAGCGGATTTCGCAAGGCCTGCGATGCCCGGCACATTGTCGGTTCCGGAACGCATGCCGTTCTGCTGGCCGCCGCCGAGAATGAGAGGCTGTACTT
>ERZ773146.3362-NODE-3362-length-10136-cov-4.515227_pt1 | contig 10136 bp, 8 predicted proteins | sample MGYA00580847_ERZ773146 | MGnify/ENA primary metagenome ERZ773146 (study PRJEB29015, sample SAMEA2737830) | human gut metagenome | biome: human gut; feature: human-associated habitat; material: faeces | place: China | collected 2012 ...
TAGAATATGATGATAAAACAGTCACATTTCATTTCGTGTTTATAGTAACATAAAGCATTTCTGACAAATTATAGCAAGTCTCTTAATCAATATACATTATTTACGAGGAGTGCTATAGAACGTATATTTGTTTTAGTATAACGTATCCCTGTTTTTTTGTAAAGATTAGGAAATAAAAAGGAAGAGCTTTATAAAAGCTCCTCCATTATTTTTCCGTATATTTCCTGGTAATGTGTGGACCATTTTTTACAGATCGACTGTGCTGCCTCAAGGTTAGGAGCTGCGATGTTCAGGTCGATGAGGGAGTTGCCCTTTTCGATGAGCTGGCATCTTACAGAATAGGTTCCCTGTTTGGTGATGTAATAATCGGCAGGAGTGACGATTCGCTCCTGGGCTTTGAAGCCGGTGGATTTCAGGTATTCCCTGACTTCCTGTTTGATCTCAGGAGAGAGATCTTTCTGGAAAAAGGAGAGAGTCTTTATGCCATCTTCGGTAATCCGGTAATGGGAGACATTGGAACGGGTGTCCATGGTGATCAGTTCTGCTTCTACCAGTTCTGAGATTGCCTGCTGGAGATGGAAATAGTTTGTATATTCCCGATCCAGGATAAATTCCGAAATCTGCGAATTTGTCAGGGTATTTTCGGTATTCTGAAGCATGTATAATACGATTAATTTGTAAACTGTGAATGGTGTTGCCATTTTATCCCTCCTTTGCATAGAGTAGCAGAGAATCTTTTAGTGTGAAAACAGTCTTCCCTGGTAGCTTTGTTCTTCTTTCATCCTGTGATGCAGCATATTTAATACCTCACGTTTACGGCTTGCCCACAGTGGTGCGATCAGCAGATCTTTGGGGCCGTCGCCTGTGATGCGGTGTATAACCATATCCGGTCTGAGATGTTCCAGACAGTTTATAAGGAGAGAGATGTATTCATCCCGTTCGTAAGTCTGAAACAGTCCTTTCTCGTAATCTGCTGCCAGATCAGTGCCGCGAAGCACATGAAGTAACTGCAGTTTGATTCCCTGAATATCCATATGGTTGAGGTATTCCATAGTTTCCAGAATATCTGCTGTGTTTTCACCGGGCAATCCGAGGATTGTATGCACGATTACTTCGATATTTTCTTTTCGCAGGCGTTTTACGGCATCATCAAAAACGCAGAGAGGATATCCCCTTCGGATATACCTGGCAGTGGACTCATGGATCGTCTGAAGTCCAAGTTCAATCCAGACAGGTTTCTGTTTATTTAATCGGGACAAAAGTGCCACGATTTCAGGACTGAGGCAGTCTGGTCTGGTGCCGATGGAAAGAGCAACTATCTTTGGATGAGAGATTGCTTCTGTAAAAATTTTCTCCAGATATTCCACAGGTGCGTAGGTATTTGTGTACGCCTGGAAATAGGCAATATATTTATGAATCGGACGTTTCTGTGAAAGGATACTGATCTGGCTTTCTATCTGGTCAGTGATGGAAAGTGCGGCATCTGCAGCGAAATCTCCGCTTCCTCCTGCGCTGCAGAAGATGCAGCCGCGGGTTCCAATCTTACCGTCCCTGTTGGGACAGGACATGCCGCCATTTAGCGTGACCTTATAAACCTTTTCTCCAAACCGCTCTCTCAGCATATAGTCCAGAGAGTGGTATGGTTTCTCTCCCCATTTGGTCATACTGTGTGATCATTTTCTGCTGATGAAGTTTCAGCAGAGTTTTCGTTCTGAAGGTCTGTATCCTGGGTATCTGCATCAGCCGGAATATAATTATCAAAAATCTTTACCAGAAAATGTCCGTTGATAAATGCCTCCAGTGCAAATCCAAACATGCACAGGAGCATGATGGCCATGGACTGTATGCGGAAACTTTTGATAAAAAACACGCCTGCAGGTAACAGAGTGATGACTGCCATCAGGACTGTATACGGAAGATGACGGATAGCCATCAGGAATGCATTGCGGAAGGTGTTTTTGATGGAGTTGTAGAATTTGGCAAGCACCGGATAAATATACAGAAATACCATCATATAAAGGATACCAAATGCAAAGAAAACGATATACAGTACCTGAGACATTGTTCCGTCGATATTGCCTACAATACGCAGATCCATGTAAAGGATAGCTGCAACTGCAAGCATGATAAGATTGATGACAGTTGCCTGTTTGAAGTTCTGCTTAAAGGATTTGAAGAAGCTTCTGATAATATAAGATTCTTCGTTACGTGCCATTTTCAGTGTGACATAGTGGAGTGCAGTCAGTGACGCACCAATAGTCACGATTGGCAGACAACAGATCAGAAAGACCACATTAAGCATAATAAGATCAGCCACGCGTCCCATGACGGTGAAGAATTTGTTGTCCATGTTAAATAGTCTGTCCATTCGTTTAATTACTCCTTTTGTATATAATGATGTACAGCATACTCTGCGGATAATCCTGCTACAGAGAAATCTGTACAAGCTTTGTATAACAGTATAACGAATCAGGCAGGAAAAAGCAAATCTTTTATGTGAGCAGGAGCTGGTCTGCAGTGACAAAAACATAGCCTTTTTCAGTAAAAAGATCAGCGATTTTCAGGGCTGCATCCACAGATGTCTGATAGCCGTCATGCATCAGGATGATAGAACCGTCATGAACCTGTTTCTGGGCGATAGACAGGATAGAATCGATGTTTTTGCTTTGCCAGTCCAGAGTGTCTACATCCCAGAATACGGGAAGCATGGTGACAGAAAGTTCCATATCCTTGATCCATGCGCCGAAAGGCGGTCGCACATAAGAAGGGTAAATTCCGGAAGCTTCATAGATTCTGTTATTTGTTTTTTCAATTTCCAGTCTGGCTTTCTCCGCCGGTATCTTGTCAAGCTGTACATGATCCCAGGTGTGATTTCCGATAAGATGTCCGTCTTTTCGCATTTGCAGGAGTATATCTTCGTTTCCTTCAATGTTCTCGCCTATCAGAAAGAAAGATGCCCTGATGTTTCTTTTTTTTAATCCATCCAGAAGTATGGGGGTATACCGGGCATTGGGACCGTCATCAAAGGTCAATGCGATTCTGGGAGATTCTTCAACGGGAATCCCGGCAATGGTGTCAGTTGAAAAATTCTCCAAAGCTGTAGCTTTTGCAGATGCCTGTTTTACAAGGGAAAGCATACCGGGACCTGCCAGTGAAGTAAGGAACTGTGTGCGTTTGTCAGCAGAAGAAAAGAGCAGGAAAAAAATCATGCATAATATTCCAAAAAATATTAAAGTCCGCTTCATGCAAAGATACTCCTCATAAAAATATCTCTCTGATTCCGGAACACAGAGTATGAATATCTGTGTCAGAACGAAAGAAACAGCAGGTGGCAGATGTAATCATTACAGTATATGAAAAAAATAAAGCAATTCATACCGATTTATTGTATAATAGATTCTGCAAAATATCGAAGAAAGAATTTACGGAGATTGAGATGAAAAAGAAACGGACAAAACTGCTGGTTTTCTTTGCACTGGCAGGAATTTTAGTGCTTTTTTATATGATAGGAGAGTCTTATTGCGAGGGACTGTCCGGGGGGAGTAGTCTGAAAGAGAAGAATGAAGTTATGTGTAGATATAAATACGATATGATCGTAGACAGTCCGAATTCTTCTTTCTGGCAAGCGGTTTATGATTGTGCACAGGAATGGGCGCAGAAGAATGATGCAATTCTTGAACTGAGAGGCAGTGGAAGAGAGAGCGATTACAGTAAGCTTGATTATATGAATATGAGTATTGCTTCAAATTCAGATGGGATTATCCTGCAGTACAGTGGGGAGCAGGGACTGGAAGCGAAGATAAATGAGGCTGTTCAGAAAGGAATTCCGGTTGTTACTGTAATGGGAGATGCAGTTCACAGCAAGCGTCAGAGTTTCGTGGGTGTCAGTGATTATCAGCTTGGAAGTGTCTATGGCGAAAAGGTAGCGGAATATGTGACTGAGGATACGGAAAGTATTCTTATTCTGTTGAAGAAAAATATTGATGATATGAACCAGAGCCAGATATATACACAGATCAGCAATGCAGCCCAGGCAAAGGCAGGCTCTTTGCAAAATATCCAGATAACAGGAAAAAATCTTCGCTTAACCGGAACCTTTGAGACAGAAGAAGCGGTAACAGATATTTTTCAGCAGAGAGATAAAGTACCCGATATTCTTGTGTGTATGGATGAAGAGACTACAGAATGTGCACGTCAGGCAGTGCTGGATTTTAATCTTGCAGGAAAGGTTACAATCATAGGATATTACAGTTCCGAAGATATTCTTACAGCAGTGGAAAAGGGAGTAATCTCTGTTACCTGTGATGTGGATACAGAGCAGCTTGGCAGATACAGTATAGAAGCTCTGACAGCATATCAGAAGGATGGAAGGACCAATTCCTATTATAATGTAGATATTAATTTTCTGGACAAAAATGCAGTACGGGAAATGAGAAGGAAGGGGGTGTCCGGATGAAGCAGTTGCGCTGGAAAGATTTTTCACTGGTCAGTAAAATCGTTATAGAGGTGGGTATGATCGCTGTCCTTCTTTTTGCCATGAATATGCTTTTTTATGTGCGGATCAATAATTCCATGCAAAAGATGGATAATGTTTATGCCAGTAATGCAGAGCTTACCGAACTTTCACAGGTATTTGAGAAAGTACAGGATAATATGTATAAGTATCTTAAGGTTAAGAATTCTCAGACACTTCTTGATTATTATCAGAATGAGGCAAAATACAGAAATGAACTTGAGAAACTTAATGAAGATAATATCAATGATCCCGTAAAGCTTCTGGAACGGAATATCCGGAAAATGTCGGAAACATATCTGGACTGTACTGCGGAAACGGTAGCTGCCAAACGAGGAAGGAACGTTGAGCAGTATAAGCGTAAATATGATGATGCAACAAAGCTTTACAGATATATCCAGTCATCTATTGACGAACTGAATAACCTGATGTTTCAGGAGAACTCCAGTACTTATGCAGTACTTCGTGCAGTGATGAGATATCTGGAGATAAGCAATTCAGTTATTATGATCATAATTGTAGCCGGTGGAATGCTTCTGCTCATCCAGGCCACCAGAAATATGTTTGTTCCCCTTTCCAATATGGCAGAGACAGCACAACTGGTAGGTCAGGGAAATTTCCATGTAAAGATGCACGATACAGATGCACAGGATGAACTGGGAACAGTAACCAGAGCGTTTAATACAATGGTAGAGAATCTTGATCTGTATATGGCAAGGACGAAAGCAAGTATGGAGAAAGAGCAGCAGATGATGGAGAGGGAGCTTCTTATGGAAAATCATCTGAAAGAAGCACAGCTGAAATATCTTCAGTCACAGATCAATCCGCACTTTCTGTTTAATTCCCTGAATGCAGGAGCACAGCTTGCAATGATGGAGGATGCAGAGCAGACCGGGATTTTTGTAGAGAAAATGGCGGATTTTTTTCGCTATAATGTAAAAAAAGGACAGGAAGACGCCACATTGGGAGAAGAACTGGAGGCTGTTGATAACTATATTTATATTCTGAATGTCCGGTTCGCCGGAGATATCCATTTCAGCAAGGAGGTGGATGAATCACTGGAGAATGTGCGTATGCCAAGTATGATCTTGCAGCCGGTTGTGGAAAATGCAGTCAATCATGGAATACGTGACATTGAATGGGAAGGAAAAATACATCTCACAGTTACAGGAGATGCAGATTATATACGTATCAGCGTGAAAGATAATGGAAAGGGAATGACGCAGGAACAGATAGAGGGTGTTCTGTCAGGAAACAGAGAGCACAGAAATGAAGAAGGTGATTCTACAGGAATCGGTATGAATAATGTGATCAGTCGTCTGGAACTTTATTATGAGGAATCAGGGCTTATGGAGATTAACAGTGAAGGTGAAGGAAAAGGCACAGAAGCAGTAATCTATATACCTGTGCATGAAAACTAAGAGAAGTATTATGGGAGTGAGAGAAGATGTATAGAATTTTGCTGGCAGATGATGAAGGTATCATGCTGGAATCATTAAAGAAAATTATTGAAACTGAATATGGAAATGAATGTGAGATCCACTGTGCAAAGTCAGGCAGAGTTGTGGTGGAGATGGCACAGGCATATTCGCCGGATATCTGTTTTATGGATATCCAGATGCCGGGAATAAGCGGAATCCAGGCAATCAGGGAAATTCAGAAATTTAACAGCTCAGCAGTTTTTGTGATCATAACTGCATATGATAAGTTTAATTATGCAAAAGAAGCAGTGAACCTGGGAGTTCAGGAATTTCTCACAAAACCTGTAAATAAGAAAGTAATTCTGGAAACCTGCGCGAAGATGATGACAAAGGTAGATCAGATACGGCAGAAGAGAAGCGATGATCTCCTGATCAGAGAGAAACTGGAGACAGTGGTACCTATGATTGAGAGTGGATATATCAATAATATTCTTCTGCAGGATGATTTTGTTACTTATCAGGATAATTATACACAGCTTCTTGATATCCGTCAGAAATACGGTTATATGATGGTCATAGAATTTGGAGATTCTATGGAAAATGGGGTGCTCAGTAATGCAGTAGGTGCAAGTGTAAAGGCAAACAAATTTTATTCTACTTTTCGTGAAATCGCACAGGGATTCTTTGAATGCCTTGTAGGTCCTATTATGGGAAACAGGATCGTACTGCTTGTTCCTTATGAAAATGCGAAAGAAGATTACGAAGACAGAGTTGCAATTGTCACAAGAGCCAGAAATATGGTACATAAATTTGAAAACCGGATCGACAGTATGTTCCGCTGTGGAATCGGAAGAGTCAAAGAACTTGGAAGCGTGAAGGAATCTTTTAAGGAAGCGGTGGTCGCACTGAGAGAGAGCATCAGTCATGTAGTGCATATCGAGGATGTACCAGCGGCACAGAAATATGACGGGGAATATCCAAGAGACCTGGAAATCAGATATCAGAAGAGGATCCTTGAGAAGGATGCTGCGGGAGCGATGAACTGCGCAGAGGGATTTTTTGAATGGATGCACAGTCAGCAGGCCGTCACAAGAGAAGACATTGAGATTAAAATTCTGGAGATGGTGATGAATGCGGAACGCAGGGCATTCTTTGCAGGAACTTTGAAATATAATGTTAACAGCAGGAGAAGCTATATCCGGGAGCTTCAGTCCTGTACGGATATAGAAAATCTGAAGAAGTGGTTTCTGGATAAGACGAGAGAAATCTGTACGAAACTGGAGAATTCCAAGGAAAAAGAAGCTGGCAGTATTATTGACAGAGCAAAGGAATATATCAATGAAAATTTCCGCAGGGATATTTCTCTGGATGATGTTTCAAGAGAGGTAGATATCAGTCCGTATTATTTCAGTAAACTTTTTAAACAGGAAACAGGTAAGAACTTTATTGAATATCTTACAGAAATACGTCTGAAAAATGCCAGAGAACTTCTGCAGGATTCCAGACTTTCCATTAAGGAAATATGTGCACAGTCAGGATACAGTGATCCCAATTACTTCGGCAGGATTTTCAAGAAGTATGAAGGAGTTACGCCTAGTGAGTTCAGAGAGAGGTTAGGCTGATGAAATTATATAAGACAAAAAAGAATTGCGGAAAGCTGCTGCTTGGAATACTGGCATTTTGTACAGGGATGATACTGCTGACAGGATGTGGTTCCTCTTCAGAACAAAAACAGAATAAGAATGAAGAAACAGCAGAAGAGAATAAGGAAGAGGATAAGGTTCAGATCGGACTTACAGTGGATTCTTTTGTTATAGAAAGATGGATCCGCGACAGAGATGTATTTGTGGCGACTGCCAGAGAACTGGGAGCAGAGGTAAATGTGCAGGATGCAGGTGCAGATGTCAAAGAGCAGATCAGTCAGATTGAATACTTTATAAATAAGCAGGTGGATGTGATCGTTGTGATCGCAAGAGACTGTGGAGCACTTTCAGATGCCATACAGAAGGCACAGAGTGCGGGAATTCCGGTTATTTCCTATGACAGAATGGTCAATAATGCCAATACAGATCTGTACATTTCCTTTGATAACCGTAAGGTGGGTGAGATCATGGCACAGGCACTTGTCAATGCACTTCATCAGGGAGGAGAGGTCTTTATGATACAGGGATCCTCTTCAGATAATAATGTCCAGATGGTGAAACAGGGGTTTGATGATATGCTTGCAGACACAGATCTGCATGTGGTTTATGAAGCTAACTGTGATGGCTGGACAGCAGAACTGGCTGCCGGATATGTGGAGGAAGCTCTGGAAAAATATCCTCATGTTAAGGGGATTATGTGCGGAAATGATGATATTGCCAGTCAGGTCGTACAGGTACTGGCAGAGAATCAGCTTGCCGGAAATGTGGTTGTCGTAGGTCAGGATGGAGATCTTGCAGCCTGTCAGAGAATAGTAGAAGGAACACAGTATATGACTGCTTTTAAACCAATTGAAGATCTGGCAAGAAAAGCAGCGAAATATGCAGTGGAAATGGGGAGTGGAAAGGGAGTTGCAGAACTGGAAGATGTGACAGAAACAGTAAATGACGGAACTTATGAGATTCCTTCCTGCATCCTTGAACCAACTGCAGTGACAAAAGAGAATATAGATAAGGTGATCATTGAAGGAGGTTTCCACCGCAGAGATGAAGTTTATCTGAATGCGGATTACAGTTAAATAAAATATTCAGAGATTATCCGGCTGCTTTTGCAGATGTAAGAGTAAATCAGCATATAGCATTATCTTGCAACAAAAATGTCCTGTCCTGTGCAGGGCATTTTTTGTTTTTCTTAAAATGTCTTGTTTCTTGCCAACCATGTCCAGATTGCCCTGTGCTATAGTAACATCATCAAGAAAACGTGAGAAACGTAAAAAGAAATGGAGGATTTTTACAATGAGAAAGAAAGTCGTATCTGCAATTCTTTGTGCATCAATGGTAGCTGGAATGGTAGTTATCCCGGGAGTAGCTGTTAAAGCGGATGACAAGAAACTGATTGGTGTTACAATGCCTACAAAAGATCTTCAGAGATGGAATCAGGATGGCGAGAACATGAAGAAAGAGCTGGAAGCAGCCGGCTATGAAGTAGACCTTCAGTATGCATCCAACGATGTAAGCACACAGGTTTCACAGCTTGAGAATCAGGTTGCAAACGGATGTGATCTTCTGGTTGTGGCATCTATCGACGGAAGCAGTCTTGGTGAGCCGCTGAAACAGGCTAAAGAAGCAGGAATCCCGGTTATTTCCTATGACCGTCTGCTTATGAACTCAGATGCAGTTACTTATTATGCAACATTTGATAATTACAAGGTAGGTCAGAAACAGGGCGAATATTTAGTAGATGCACTTGATCTCGACAATCAGGACGGACCGTTTAATATTGAGCTGTTCACAGGTGATCCTGGTGACAATAACTGTAACTTCTTCTTCGGTGGAGCAATGGATGTACTTCAGAAATATATTGATGAAGGTAAGCTGGTAGTTAAATCCGGACAGACAGAATTTGAGCAGGTTGCAACTGCTAACTGGGACAGTGCAAAGGCTCAGGACAGAATGGATACAATTATTGCAGGTAACTACTCAGATGGCTCCAACCTTGACGCAGTTCTCTGCTCCAATGACTCTACAGCACTTGGCGTAGAAAATGCTCTTGCAGCTTCCTATACAGGAGAATATCCGATCATCACAGGTCAGGACTGTGATACACCAAATGTTAAGAACCTTGTAGCAGGAAAACAGGCTATGTCCGTATTCAAGGATACACGTGCTCTTGCAACAGCAGTTGTTGGAATGGTTGATTCCATCATGAAAGGTGAAGAACCGGAAATTAATGATACAGAATCCTATGATAATGGCACAGGTGTTATCCCGACATACCTTTGCGATCCGGTTGTTGTCACTGTTGACAATTACAAAGAAATGCTGATCGATTCTGGATACTATACAGAAGATCAGATTCAGTAATAAAAATTGATCATACAGGCGGGAATACCACCCGCCTGTGTTAATCTATAGCAATCCCAGAAAATAATGTAATTCAGTATTTCCTGGGATTGCTATAGGACTGCCCGTCGCAGGCATGATTTATAAAAGGGAGGGAAACAAAATTGGCTAAGATACTTCTGGAAATGAAAAATATCACCAAAACTTTCCCAGGTGTAA
>ERZ773146.3371-NODE-3371-length-10118-cov-50.971281_pt1 | contig 10118 bp, 7 predicted proteins | sample MGYA00580847_ERZ773146 | MGnify/ENA primary metagenome ERZ773146 (study PRJEB29015, sample SAMEA2737830) | human gut metagenome | biome: human gut; feature: human-associated habitat; material: faeces | place: China | collected 2012 ...
AGAAGCGTCAGCGCAGCCGCGTCCACGGTTTCCTGAACCGCATGGCTACCAAGAATGGCCGCAAGGTCATCGCCCGCCGCCGTGCGAAGGGCCGTAAGAGCCTGACTGTCTGATAACTTCAGAGAATTAAGTGAACAAAAGGGTTGCTGATTGTAAAATCGGCAGCCCTTTTTTCAAATATGGCTTTACAGAAGCCGGGATTCATTATAATATATGTGTAGGAATGCCTTCCCCTTGGGGAAGGTGTCCGTGGCCCCGACCACGGACGGATGAGGGAAAACCTTCCGGAAATTTCCCGCAAATGGGTTTTGACCGAAAGGTTTGCCCTCATCAGCCGCCTGCGGGCGGCAGCTTCTCCCGAGGGAGAAGCCTTGGGAGGATACTACTATGCGTTACCGCACTTTAGATAAAAACTGGCAGTTCAACCGGGTGTATGGCCGGGGCAAAAGCTATGTGCATCCGCACTGCGTTTTGTATGTGGCCAAAAACCGGCTGGGCTATACCCGCATCGGGCTGACGGCCACCAAAAAGGTCGGCCATGCCGTGCAGCGCAACCGCGCCCGCCGCGTCATGCGCGCCGCTTTGTCAGAGCACCTGGCCCAGAACATCGGCGGGTATGACATCATCCTGGTCGCCCGCGGCCAGACCCCCCGCCTGAAAAGCACCCAGCTGAGCAAAACGCTGGGCAAGCTGTTTGCAAAGGCCGGTCTGCCCGACAAGGCCGCCCCGGCCCCCGGGCCCGAGACGGCCCCGCAATGATCGCCCGCCTTCTCATCGCGCTTTTGCGCGGCTACAAAAAGTATATCAGTCCGCACCTCGGGCATCACTGCCGGTTCATACCCACCTGCAGTGAATACGCCATGCAGGCGCTCGCCGTACACGGCCTTGTAAAGGGTCTGATTTTAACGGTGTGGCGCCTTTTAAGATGCCAGCCCTTTGCAAAATTCGGCTATGACCCGGTACCCGAAAAGGGAAAGTGGGTCAACCCGGAGCGAAGGCTGACGAAAGATAATAGATAAAAGATAACAAAAAACATACCGTAGGGGCGGATTCCATATCCGCCCGCGGCACCTGCCGGAAGCTGCACGGGCGCATATAGAATGCGCCCCTACGGCGGCAGAAATTTTTAAGCGGTGCGCCAGCACCGCGACCCACCAATTTTATTATCTATTATCTCCACAACATCGCCTCTCATGTCTTTGCACTGCGCAGCAGAGACCTACATAAAAATAAAGGTCCCGGGCGCAGACGGGGCAGAAGGAAAGGCTATGTCTTTTATGTATTTCCTGGCCGTATTGATCGGCCCGCTGGTGAAGATCCTGTACAGCTTCATCGGCAACTACGCGGCAACCATGATCGTTGCCACCCTCATCCTCAAGCTGCTGCTGTTCCCCCTGAGCATCCATCAGCAGAAGTCCACGGCCAAGATGTCCGTGTTCCAGCCGCTGATCACCGAGATCCAGCAGAAGTACAAGAACGACCCCCAGAAGCAGCAGGAGGAGCTGATGAAGCTCCAGCAGGAGCACGGCTATAACCCCATGGGTGGCTGCATGCCCATGCTGCTGACGATGCTGGTCCTGTTCGGCTTCCTGGGCGTTGTGTACTACCCCGTACACTACATCTTCGGCGTCAGCAATGATGCCGTCAAGGCCGCGTGCGAGGCCATCGGCCTGGCCACGACCAACACCTCCACGATGCAGACCGCGCTGATCCAGGCCATCCACAACGGCGCGTCCATCGACCCGTCCATCATCTCCGCCAGCGTTGTGGCCGAGATCCAGAACTTCAACACCTCCTTCTTCGGCATGGATATGTGCGATGTGCCCGGCTTCCACCTGACCCCCATCGCCATCTTCCCGGCTATCGCCACGGTCACGATGTTCGTCAGCTACTTCATCACCCAGAAGCTCTCCGGCATGGATGCCCAGATGCAGGGCAGCATGAAGGTCATGATGCTCGTCATGAACCTGATGTTCGTCACGTTCTGCTTCAATGCCCCCGTCGGCTTCTCCCTGTACTACGGCGTGTCCAACGTGGTCCAGATCTTCCAGTCCTACGTGACCTACAAGATCTACAGCCCCGAGAAGTTCAAGGCCCAGTATGAGGCCGAGCTTGCCGCCAAGCGCGCCGAGAAGAAGAAAAAGCGCACCGTCACCGTCGAGCAGAACGGTAAGCAGGTCGAAAAAGAGGTCACCCTGGGCGAGGCCAACAAGCTGCGCCTGGAGATGGCCCGCCAGCGCGAGGCCGAACTCTACAAGGACGAGCGCACCACCCCGCTGAATAAGGATTGATTACACGGCAAAAGAGGCGCGCTCCCGTTGCAGAGACTGTAGGGGCGAGCATTGCTCGCCCGCGCCGTTGGCGGCTGTGAGGGAGTGTATCCCCTGCCGCCGTAGGGGCGCATTCTATATACGCCCGCCCCGCTCCCCGTTGTGATGAATGTAACGATAAGAAATAAGAAGGAGGTTCCCCCTATGCGCAGTATGGAAATGAGCGCCAAGACCGTTGAGGCCGCCGTACAGGCCGCCTGCGAGGCTCTCGGCGTTGACCGTGATGACATCAACGTAAGCTACGAAGTCCTCGAATTCCCCACCCGCAAGCTGTTTAAGACCATTCCCGCCAAGGTCCTCGTGAAGGTCGAGGAGCCCGAGGCGGAAAAGCCGGCTGAAGTTTCCACAAAGCCCGCCGAGGTTGTTGAAATCTCTGACGAGACCGCCCCTGAAATCCAGAAGGAGGTCGTCGAGGATATGGTCGAGGAGGCTGAGTTGGCCCCCGTCCCCGGTGAGAAAGTCGAGGTTCCCCTTGACATCGACGCCGACCCGCGCCTGCAGGCCGCCGTTGACTACCTGACCCCGATCTTCAACCTGATGGGTGTGGAAAACTTCACCTTCACCGCCGTCAAGAAGGGCGCTGCCACGGTCCTGAAGGTCTCCGGCGAGCACATGGGCGCGCTGATCGGACGCCGCGGCGAGACGATGGAGTCCCTGTCCTACCTCGCCAGCCTCGTTGTGAACCGCATGGAGGGCCCTTACGTCAAGCTGGGCCTGGATGTCGGCGGCTACCGCAACAAGCGCGAGGACGACCTCTCTGCCCTTGCCAGGCGCATTGCAGACCGCGTCATCCGCACGGGCTGCTACTATGAGATGGAGCCGATGAACCCCTACGAGCGCCACATCATCCACACGGCCATCGCCGAGATCGACGGTGTGCGCAGCGAGAGCAAGGGCGACGGCCCGGCCCGCCATGTGGTGCTGTACTCCACCGACCCCGATGCCTGCAACCTGCCTGACCGCGACAACGCCCGCAACCAGCGCGGCGGACGCCGTGACGGTGGCCGCGGTCCCCGCCGTGACAACCGCGGCGGACGCGGCCCCCGCGGCCCGCGTGAGGGCGGCAGAGGCCCCCGCTACGGTGCTCCCCGCCGCGACAACCGCGGCGGCCCCCGCTACGGCGGCCCGCGCTCCAGCGTGCCCGCCCGCGAGTTTGCGGATGCCCCGCGCGACCCCGCAGCCAAGCCGATGGCACCCAAGACCACCGAGCGCATCCACGACGGTGACGATTTCGCCTTCGGTAAGATCGAGTTTTAAACAATCCTGTTGAAAAAAGCAGCTGCTCCTGTGCGGGCAGCTGCTTTTTGGTTTTTATGCGAGCGAAGCGCGGGCCGGAAGGGCTTTGACGGGGCTCCCGCAGTCTCCTGTTCCCCCTCTAAACTCTTTCCACACCGTTTTCCACAGCGATGTTGAAAACTCTTATTTTTCCACCGTTCACAACCGGCTATACAAGGGGCAAAAATGAACCGTTTGTAAACAAGATATAGGCGTAACCACGGCCCGGCACCCCTACAGGTACCCCTTTTCCACAGGAAAACAGGTTTTCCACCGTTTCCCGGGGTTTTCCCTGTGGAAAACTCGTGAGAACTGTGGAAAACTATAAAATAACGGTGTTTCGCAGAAAACGAGCGGAACTTTTTGCGAAAGGCTCTTTGCAGACCTTATTTTCCTGTTGAAAATGTTGAAAACTGCCTATAGTTGTAGAACCCCGCGGTGGAAAAGTCCGAAATGTTGTTAAAAACACAGATGTAGCTGTACTGAAAACAAAGTGGGATGCAGTCGGTTATCAAACGTCCATGCCCGGCAACGAGGATACATTTTCAACCGTATGGCCAGCCCAATGTTGAAAGAAAAACAACAACCGGCGAACGGCATCCCGGATAAACTCGCGGGCGGCATATAGGCCGCCCCTACAGAGCTTACGTGAATTACATCCGTAGGGCGGGGTGCCCGCACCCCGCCGCAAGTTCGCGCGGCTACCGGTCAACGGGCAGCCACCCACGTAGGGGGCGGCGTCCCCGACGCTCCGGAAACCTTCTGCCGCCGCCCATCCCCGGGAAAACCCCGGGCCGGGCATGCCCGGCCCCTACCGCGCGGCGGTGGGCAAGCCCTATGCCGTCCGTAAACGCCCACGGAGGGGTCAAGACCCCTCCCTACGGACCGCCCCTACCGCGCTTACGTGAATTACATCCGTAGGGCGGGGTGCCCACACCCCGCCGCAAGTTTGCGCGGCAGCCCGTCAACGGGCAGCCACCTACGTAGGGGGCGGCGTCCCCTACGCCCCGGAAGCCTTCTGCTGCCGCCCATCCCCGGGAAAACCCCCGGGCCGGGCATGCCCGGCCCCTACCGCGCGGCGGTGGGCAAGCCCCATGCCGTCCGTAAACGCCCACGGAGGGGTCAAGACCCCTCCCTACGGACGCCCCATCAACGAGTGCCCGCCCCCGCCGTGCGGCGGTGCGGGAACGGCGACAAAAAAACCGAGGCGATCCCTTTTCCCGGGACTGCCTCGGTTCTTTATATAAGAATATAAGCGCTTAATCGTGCCGGATGGCTTCCAGCGCACTGATCCTGACCGCCTTGTTTGCGGGCAGGATGCCGGCTACCAGCCCCACCAGCGTGGCGAATACCAGCGCCGCCAGCATGAGCCAGGGCGGGATGATCGAAATGGCCGCGCTGCCGCCCCCGTCCATGTAGTAGTACCCGCCGCCCATCAGGCCGGACAGGTCCAACCCGCCGCCCTGACCGAACGCCGCTAAAATTGTGGAAAGGTTGTTCAGCACAAAGCTGGCCAGCAGGCTGAACGCTACGCCGATCAGCCCGCCGATAAACCCGATGGTCGAGCTTTCCAGCAGGAACATCGTGCGGATGCTGCCCAGCTCACAGCCCAGCACCTTCATGACGCCGATCTCCCGGGTGCGCTCATAGATGGCCATTGTCATTGTGTTGATGATGTTGATGGCCGCCACAAACAGCGAGACCGCCGCAATGCCGCCGAAGATCATCTGGCTTTTTATGACCTGCTGCTGCATCTCCTCGCGCTGCTGGTTCATCGAGTAGGTGTTGGTGAAGCCCAGCTCGTGGATGGCCGTCTCAACGTCGGTGACGTTCTTCAGGTCATCGACCTTGACGTAGACCTGGTCGTAGCTCTTTTCCTCGGTCTTGGTTTTGGTCATGTCGTTGTAGACCTTTTGCAGCATCTTCATGTCCTGAATGCGCAGCACAATGCCGCTCTGGGTCCAGTAGCCCTTGGCACCGTCCGGCTCCAGCACGCCCACGACCTCCAGCTCCCAGCTGCGGGTCTTTTCGGTGGACTCCTCGCCGGTCCGGATGGTCAGGGTCATCTTATCCTTGTCGATGTCCACAAAGGGCGGCAGCTCCTTGCCGTTGGCATCGGTCTGGCCCTGCCAGCGGTAGCGCTTGGGGCTGTTGGGGCTCTTGCGCGAGTCCTGAAACTCATACCCGGTGGACCCGCCGACCAAAATCTGTAATTTCGCCGCCTTCTCGCTGGCGGGGGTGTTCGTGAGCCAGCTGCCGCTCTGCAGGGCGAAGCCCATTGGCTCCAGCGCGGTGGGGTCGATGCCGATCAAATTGTAAATTTCCATCGTGTAGCGGTTATTGCGGCCCGCCGTGATGTTGCCCTCCAGATTATACGCCTGCGCGTAGGGCGTGGCCGCCGCCACGTGGGGGATCTGCTTCAGGTTTGCGATGGCGGCATCGTCCAGATACAGCGGCTTGCCGTCGCTGCCGACCATCGTACCGTAGCCGTAGACCTGCACCTGGGTCAGGTCGCCCCAGCTTTGCAGCATCTCCTCGTTGGTTTTGGTCTGGGCAATGCCCAGCGAGATCATCAGCACGACCATGCAGGTGCCGATGACGACGCCGACGAGCGTCAGCGCCGTGCGGCCCTTGCGGCGCAGCAGGTTGCGCGCCGACAGGCTGATTTCATCAGAGATCTTCATCGCTGTCCTCTGCTTCCAGCGCGGCCAGTGCCTTGGCCTTTTTGCGCTTGCGTACCACGACCACGATGACCACGATCACGACCACTGCGCCGCAGACACCGATGAGCACCCACGCCCAGACCGGCATACCGGTCTGCTCGGGCTGGACGTCGTCCATCGACGGGTCATAGTTGAAGTCGTCCATGTTCATCTCCTCGGCACTGACAGAAAAGTCCTTCGAGAAGGTCTGCGGGTTGCCGGAGGCATCCTCGTAGTTCAGCGTGATGATGCCGCTGACCGTGCCCGCGGCATCGGGGACGATGTCAAAGTCCACGCTGCCCTCGGTGCCGGCGGCCAGGTTGCCGAGGTACTGGTAGCCGCCCGCACCCAGATTTGTGCCGGTCAGGCGGGCTTCCAGATTGCTGACGGGGTTCTTGCCCTTGTTGACGTAGGAGAGGGAGACGCTGCCGGTGTCGCCGACATAGATCGTGTCGCCGGACAGCTCGAGCTGGCCGACCTCAAAGCGGTCGGGCTGGCTGACGGGCACGGAAATCGTCGTGGTGCCGCTGACCTCCTTGCCGGTGACAGAGCCGGTGCCGGTCATGTTGACGGTGATGCTGGCCACCGTGCCGGTAAAGCCGGAGGCGGGCATGACCTGGAACGTGACGTCCCGGGTCTGCTTGGGGCAGATGGTGCCGAGGTAGCTGGACAGACTGCCGCCGTTCAGGGAGATGTTCTCGGGCAGCGTCAGCGAGACGATGACGTCGTCGAGGTTCTCATTGCCGTCGGTGGCGTAGAGGCCGAGGGAGAGGTCGAACGCCTGCCCTGCGGTGACGCTGTCGCCGTAGCTGGACGTGCGCACGAGCAGGTTGGGCGAGGTCGTCTGGTCCTTGTCCACGCACTGGCCCAGCGTGACGCTGAACTGCTGCAGCGGCTTGGCGGTGTCCAGATAGGACAGGTTGATGGGCAGCGTGTTGCCGCCGCCGTTGTAGATGACGTCGCGGAACAAAATGACGTAGCTGTAATAATTATACTGCGCGTTTGCCGCAACCTCCTCCGGCGAGGCCGAGCCGTTGCGGACGTTCTGCAGGCGGGTGGCGTTGGGGTCGTCGTTGCTGTCGAACAGCTGGCCGATCTCGCCGGTGCCGGTGTAGGTGAACACGGCGGAGTTGATGCGCGCGGAGATCTCCTCCGGCTTGACGCAGTACCGCGCCGAGGCGTGGTCCACGACCTTGAGCACGATGTTGATCTTATCACCGACCTGCACGGTGGTGACCTCGCCGCCCGCAGTGTCGGTGACGGAATAGGCGGAGACGTAGACGCCGTCGGAGCTGGTCGTGTCAATGGCCGCCGTCGGCGTGGGGGTGGGGGCGGTGACATCCGGTGTGGTGACGTCGTCTGCCATAACCGGCGCACACAGCGCCGCCGCCAGAGCAAAGGCGGTCAGCAGGGAAAATAGGCGTTTCATGGTTGGTTTGTACCTCCAAATTTTATAACCCCAAGGCTTCCCCCTGGGGGGAAAGCTGCCGCCCGCAGGCGGCGGATGAGGGGAGAGCTTGTGTGGCGGCTCCGTGAGCGGGCCGCGGCGGAAACACGCCCCTCAACCGCCCTCGGTCGGGGCCTCGGGCTTATTACTTTTTCTGTTCTTTCGCGGCCTCCCCGCCAATATCCAGATTCCCTTCCAGATCGGCAAAAAGGGCGTCGCGGTTTTTCTTCTTCGTCTCCTCGTCCTGCACGACGTTGGAGCAGACCTTGCCGTCCAGGATCGTCACAATGCGGTCCGCGCACTCGGCCAGCTCCGGCTCGTGAGTGACCATAACAAACGTGACACCACTGTTTTTTGACATTTCCAGCATGCGGTACAGCACCTGCTTGCTTGTGCGGGAGTCAAGGTTTCCTGTCGGCTCATCGGCAAAAATGACCTTGGGACTGCTGACGAACGCGCGGGCAATGCCGACGCGCTGCTGCTGGCCGCCGCTCATCTCGGTGGGCAGGTGGTTGGCGCGGCCCAGCAGACCCATGGATTTCAGCTCTTTGCGGGCGCGGGCCAGACGGGTCTTTTTGTCCACACCCTTGAACATCAGCGGCAGGGCGACGTTCTCCGCCGCCGTCATGGTGGGCAGCAGGTTGTAGCTCTGAAAAATGAACCCCAGGTGCTGCTGGCGGAACTCGGCCAGCTCGTTCTCGGTCATTTTGCTGATCTCGTGCTTTCCTATGTATACCTTGCCGGACGTCGGCTTTTCCAGCCCGGCCAGCTGGTTCAGCAGCGTGGATTTGCCGCTGCCCGACTGGCCGACGATACAGCAGAACTCGCCTTTTTCTATCGACAAATCGACATTATTCAGCGCAACGACGCGCTCCTTGCCGACGGCATAGACCTTGCGCAGCTTCTCTGTACGGATGATTGGTGCCAAACGCACACCTCCTTACGTGCAATATACCACATATTGTATCATATTTCGACGATGGTGGGAAGATGGGGAAGTTGTAAAATCTGTTTCTTTCCTATATAATAGACGACAAAAAGGGGGCAGACGTTACCATGGAGTACACAATTCATCCGATTGCGCATATCCGCACGGATTTTACGGATAAATTCGGCATCCCGCGGCAGAGCGGGCTGGTGCCGGAGCTGACGGCGCGCATCGTGTTTGAGCCGGAATACCGCGACCCGAACGCGCTGGTCGGCATCGAGGGGTATGACCGGCTGTGGCTGATCTGGCAGTTTTCCACCGTGGCGGCAGAGTATGCCGCGGGCAAAAGCTGGCGGCCCACCGTGCGCCCGCCGCGCCTGGGCGGCAACGAGCGCCGCGGCGTCTTTGCGACCCGCAGCCCCTACCGCCCGAACGCGCTGGGGCTTTCCTGCGTGGAGCTGGCGGGCGTCGAAAACGGCGAGCTGATCGTCCGCGGCGCGGACCTTTTGGACGGCACGCCGATCTTCGACATCAAGCCGTATCTGCCCTATGTGGACGCCTACCCCGACGCCCGGGGCGGATTCACGGACACGACAAAGGAATACGCTTTGCAGGTGGTTTGCCCCGACGCGCTTTTGTGCAAAGTGCCGGAAAACAAGCGCGCCGCTTTGTCCGGTGTGCTGAAAAACGACCCCCGCCCCGCCTACCAGCACGACCCGGAGCGGGTGTACACGCTGGATTTCGGCTGCAATAAAGTGAAATTCACGGTGGACGGGGATATTTTGAAGGTTGTTGACATCTTATAAACGGGAAGGAAAGGCGGCGCGGCAAAGCCGTCCGCAGAAAGCCTCCTCGCGCAGCGGGGAGGTGGCCGCGAAGCAGGCCGGAGGGGCTTTTGCGGTTCGCGGCGGCGGTAGGCCGCGGAGGGGTCAAGACCCCTCCCTACGGGGCAAAAGATACATGGGCGGTAATGGCAAAGCCGCGGGCCGGGCATGCCCGGCCCCTACAGACTGCCCCAAATGGGGTGCCGACGAGAGGGGCAAGGGAGGGAGGCTGCCGTTCCCGGGCAATCGTTCCATCCAGCGGAACGAGGTACAATAAACCGTACCCAAAAACGCCCTAAAAACCGCCTTGTTCGTCATTGTGGTCAAAATGCACACAACAGCTCTGAAAATATGTGCAACTTTCTGAACAAAACCCCTTTACGAAAAGGGGGGTTTTTTGGTACAATAAAGCTATGCAAAAGCGTTTGTCTGGAACTATGCCCGGAGCAAGATTGGGGCACGTGCCAAATGACGCAGGCTTTGTGCGGCCCTGACACCCGCACAGCTTTGTATGCAAAACTCTAATGAAAAACGGAGGAAAGAAAATGCCCAGAGCTAAACAGTCTATGGACGGCAATACCGCTGCGGCGCATGTAGCTTATGCATTCACCG
>ERZ773146.3372-NODE-3372-length-10116-cov-6.849120_pt1 | contig 10116 bp, 9 predicted proteins | sample MGYA00580847_ERZ773146 | MGnify/ENA primary metagenome ERZ773146 (study PRJEB29015, sample SAMEA2737830) | human gut metagenome | biome: human gut; feature: human-associated habitat; material: faeces | place: China | collected 2012 ...
TCGGGGAAGCCGCGTCCCGCTTTGAAGGCTCGGAACGGGATGTGGTTTCCGAAACAGGGGCCGTTGGGAAACTGTGTCCCGGAATGGCCGCCCAGAGTGGGATGCAGTTTCCGCGAGAGACCCGTTGCGGAAAGCGTGTCCCAGAATCCGCGCCCAGAATGGGACATAGTTTCTGAAAGAAGGCCCTGAGGGAAACTGCGCCCCGTTCTGAGCTGAAATACCGGGACGCAGCTTCCCCTGCAAGCAGAACAAGGCGCGCTGCCTGCGGTTGATGCAGACAGCGCGCCTTTTGCGTTGGGCTTCGTTGAGGTTCGAAGTAGTGGACTAGTTGGCCATGACGCCTTCGGTCCAAGCCTCAACGTCCTCGATGCGCAGGACGTTGGCGACCTCGGCCACACAGCCGACGTTGGCAAGCTCGGCCGCGGCAGCCTGGACGTCCTTCTCGAGCGCGCGATGCGTCAGGAAGATGACCGAGCAGGCATCGTTGACGCCCGACTTGCCGTCCTCGACCTGGTTGATGAGCGAGATCGAGATGTTGTGCTTGGCAAAGATGTCGACCGTCTCGGACAGGGCGCCCACGCGGTCGGCGACCTTCAGGCGCACATAGTACTTGGTCTGGAGCTCGTCCATGGGCTTAAAGGCGAGGTTGTGACCATAGGGCTCAATCTCGGGCAGCGGAGCCACGCCGCGGCTGATCTGCTCGGAGAGCGACAGGATATCGCCCACGACGGCGCTCGCGGTGGGGAAGGAGCCTGCGCCGGCACCGTAGAACATGGTCTCGCCCACGGCGTCGCCTACCACGTAGACGGCGTTCATGGCGCCGTTGACCTTGGCGAGCATATGGTCTGCCGGGATGAGCGTGGGATGCACGCGAACGTCGACACCGGCGTTGGTGTTGCGGGCGATGCCCAGCAGCTTGATGGTGTAGCCGAGCTCGCGGGCCTGGGCGATGTCCTCGGCGCCGATGGTACGGATACCCTGCTGGTAAACATCGTCGGTGGTAACGCGGGTGCCAAAACCGATGGAGGCGAGGATTGCCGTCTTGCTGGCGGCATCGAAGCCGTCGACGTCGGCGGACGGGTCGGCCTCGGCATAGCCCTTTGCCTGGGCGTCGGCGAGCACGTCAGCGTAATCGGCGCCCTCGGCGTCCATGCGCGACAGGATGTAGTTGGTGGTGCCGTTGAGAATGCCAGCGATGGTCAGGATCTTGTTGCCCACCAGGTCGTGCTCGAGCGTGCTGACAATGGGGATGCCACCGCCGCAGCTGGCCTCGCACTTAATCTGCACGCCGCACGCGCGCGCCTTCTCGGCGAGCGTCTCGACATGACGGCCCAGCAGGGCCTTGTTGGCAGAGACGACGTGCTTGCCGTTCTCGAAGGCGGTGGTGAAGATTTCGGTCGCGGGGTGCTCGCCGCCGATGAGCTCGACGACGATATCGACGGCGGGGTCGGTGACGACGTCGTGCCAGTCGCTCGTAAAGGCCTCGCGCTCAATACCGGCAGCTTCGGCCTGCTCCCAGGCAAGCGCGCAGGCGCGGGTCAGCTTAAGGTCGATGCCGTAGGCGGCCAGGTACTCATCGTGGTGGCTCTTGATCAGACGGGCCACGCCGCCGCCGACGGTTCCAAGACCGATCAGACCGACGTTCACGGTGCGCAGGGGTTCGCTCATAGATAGCTCCTTCGTGCATCTTATGGATGGATTAACCGCTTAAAGGTTGAGTGCATTCTAGCGTGAACCGAGGGCGCATGCTCGCCAGGCAACAGGAGTCGCACAAAACGGCACCCCCGAAACGCTGCGGAAACATTGGAAACATGCTCGCTACAAACGGAACTCCGTAACAAACTGTCAACGTTTGCACCATAAGGTTTGCCCTGTACCGCAAGACGGCCGCACCGCGGCCAGCGAAAAGGGGGACACCATGTTTAGCATCAACAACGTACTTAACCGCAGGAGTTTCTTGGCTGGCGCCGCGGCGCTCGGTGGCACCGCGGCGCTCGCTGGTTGCTCGTCGGGTGGCTCGGACGGCGGCTCCGCCGATGACGGCAAGACCTTCAAGATCGGCGTCATCGGCCCTCTGACCGGCGCCGCGGCAACCTATGGCGTTTCGGCCGAGAAGGGTGCCAAGCTCGCCGCCAAGGATTTCTCGACCAAGGACCTCAAACTCTCGCTTAAGTCCGAGGATGACGTCGCTGACGGCGAGAAGGCTATCAACGCCTTCAATACCCTGTGTGACTGGGGCATGCAGGCGCTCGTCGGTCCGGTCACCACCGGTGCTGCCGTCGCCGTCTCGGGCGAGATCGCCGACGACATGCTCATGGTCACGCCCTCGGCCTCGTCTCTCGACGTCACCAAGGATAAGACCACGGTCTTTCAGGTTTGCTTCACCGATCCCACCATGGGCGCCAGCGCCGCGAAGTTCTTGGCCGAGAAGTACGCGGACGCCAAGATCGCCCTGTTCTACAACTCCGGCGATACGTACAGCTCGGGTGTTGCCGATGCCTTTGCCGAGCAGGCCAAGGAGTCCAAACTTGATATCGTCGATACCGAGACCTTTAAGGACGATTCCTCCACGAGCTTTACCAACCAGCTCACCAAGGCCAAGGAGGCCGGCGCCACGCTCATCTTTGCGCCGATCTACTACACGCCGGCGTCCGTTTTGCTCAAGAATGCCAAGGACATGGGCTACGACATGACCCTCATGGGTACCGACGGCATGGACGGCCTGCTCTCTGTGGAAGGCTTCGATACCTCTCTTGCCGAGGGCGTGCTGCTTATGACCCCGTTCTCTGCCGACGACGAGAAGAATGCCGACTTCGTCAAGGCATATAAGGACGTCTACGACGAGACGCCTAACCAGTTTGCCGCCGACGCCTACGATTGCGTCCACGCCATCGCCGAGGCCATCGACAAGGCAGACATCGACATTACGGCCGACGGCGCCGACATTGCCGGCGACCTTGCCAAGGCCATGCGCAAGATCAAGATCGACGGCCTGACCGGCGAGCTAACGTGGAATGACGAAGGTCAGGTCGAAAAGCCTGCTACGGCCTATGTGATTCAGGGCGGTAAGTACATCGCCGCCTAAGTGCATATACATCGAGACCGGCGGGCCGTTTTATTCAGGGCAAGAACGCCTGTAACAGAACGGAAACATTACTTTCACACAATAAAGTGGCATTACTGCATAAAGTAATAGAAATACGCAGAATTATGGATAAATGGACAAATCCAAAGAAAAGTTGAAATAATCGCCACTTTCCTTAACTAAAGCGTCTAGTATTTTGCGAACGCCGAGCACGGCGAAGGATGGCCTGTCGGGTAACCGAAACCCGACGAGATTTGAGAGGAGAGCCGCATGTCGAGCCTCACCGGTAAGTCATTGAACCCTGTTATGAATCGCAGGAGCGTTATCGCGAGCGCAGCAGGTCTGGGGGCGATGTCCATTCTAGCTGGTTGCTCCTCCAACGGCGGCGACAGCGGTTCCGCTTCGAGCGACGCTTCGTTTAAGATCGGTACCATCGGCCCGCTGACCGGCGCCAACGCGTCCTACGGCAAGTCCGTTACCCAGGGTGTCGAGCTTGGCTGCAAGGATTTCTCGACCAAGGAGCTGCCGCTTGTCAGCAAGGCCGAGGACGACCAGGCCGATGGCGAGAAGGCCGTCAACGCCTTCAACACCCTGCTCGACTGGGGCATGCAGGCTCTCGTCGGCCCGACCACCACGGGTGCGTCGGTTGCCGTTGCCGCCGAGTGCGGTAACGACCCCAAGACGTTCATGATCACCCCGTCCGCGTCCTCCGAGGACGTCACCGACGGCAAAGATTGCGTCTTCCAGGTTTGCTTCACCGACCCCAACCAGGGTGTCAACGCTGCCAAGTTCCTGGCGCAGAAGTATGCGGACGAGAAGTTCGTGCTGTTCTATAACTCCGGCGACGCCTATTCTTCGGGCATCGCAGACTCCTTTAAGGCCCAGGCCGCTGAGTCCAAGCTCGAGATTGTTGACGAGGAGACCTTTAAGGACGACTCCGCCACGAGCTTTACCAACCAGCTGACCAAGGCCAAGCAGGCCGGCGCCACCATGATCTTTGCGCCGATCTACTACACGCCGGCGTCCGTCCTGCTCAAGAACGCCAAGGACATGGGCTACGACGTCAAGATGATGGGCTGCGACGGCATGGACGGCATCCTGGGCGTTGAGGGCTTCGATACCTCTCTTGCCGAGGGCCTGCTGCTCATGACCCCGTTCTCCGCCGACGACGAGAAGAACGCCGACTTCGTCAACGCTTACAAGGATAAGTACGGCGATACCCCCGACCAGTTTGCCGCCGACGCCTACGACGGCGTGCACGCGGTGGCCGAGGCCGTCAAGGAGGCCGGTCTTGGTGTCGACGCCGATCCGACCGAGGCCGCCGAGAAGCTGTCCAAGGCTATGCTCAAGATTACCGTTGACGGTCTGACCGGCAAGCTCACCTGGAACGATAAGGGCCAGGTCCAGAAGGAGCCCACGGCGTACGTCATCACCGACGGCAAGTACGTACAGGCCTAATTGGCCGCCTTACATAGAGCGGTTTTGATCCCAAGCAGGGGAGGTTTTGGCCTTCCCTGCTTGCTTGGTATCTAGGGACGATGTAACGTCCCTGTTTCATACATCAACTGGAAACCTATTCGAAAGGGGGATGTGGAACATGACGGTCTTTATCCAATACCTGGTCAACGGCCTGTCCATGGGCAGTGTCTACGCCATCATCGCGTTGGGCTACACCATGGTCTACGGTATCGCCAAGATGCTGAACTTCGCTCACGGCGACGTCATCATGGTCGGTGCCTATGTCTCGTTCTGCGCCACGTCGTATCTCGGCCTCCCGGGCTGGGTATCTGTAATTCTTTCTTGTGTGGTCTGCACGGTTCTCGGCGTTCTCATCGAGGGTCTGGCCTATAAGCCGCTGCGCCAAGCAGGCCCGCTGGCCGTTCTGATCACGGCCATCGGCGTGTCTTACTTCCTGCAGAACGCCGCGCAGCTTCTGTGGGGCGCCACGCCCAAGAACTTCACTTCGCTCGTCACCTTCCAGGTGCCGGAGTTCTTGGCCAAGTTCAACGTAAGCGCCGTCTCGCTCGTCACCATCGTCGCCTGCCTGGTTATCATGGCCGGCCTGATGTTCTTTACAGGTAAGACCAAGATGGGCAAGGCCATGCGCGCCGTGTCCGAGGACAAGGCCGCCGCTCAGCTCATGGGCATCAACGTCAACCGCACCATCTCGATGACGTTCGCCATCGGCTCTGCCCTTGCCGCCATCGCCGGTGTGCTCCTGTGCTCCTACTCGCCGGTGCTGCAGCCCACGACGGGTGCCATGCCTGGCATCAAGGCCTTCGACGCCGCCGTCTTCGGCGGCATCGGCTCCATCCCCGGTGCCTTTGTCGGTGGCATTCTCATCGGCATCATCGAGGCGATGGCACAGGCTTACATTTCCACGAGCCTTGCCAACTCCATCGTCTTTGGTGTTCTGATCATCGTCCTGCTCGTCAAGCCTGCCGGCCTCTTGGGCAAGTACGTCCCCGAGAAGGTGTAGGTGAGCGTTATGAAGTTTCTTAAAGACAAGCAGACGCGTCACGACTTTGTTACGTACGCCATGTGCCTAGTGGCGTTCGCCATCGTGTTCTTTATGCAGTCTAACCACATGATTCCGCGCATGATCGCCGGTCAGCTGGTTCCCATCACGGCCTATATCGTCATGGCCATCTCCCTTAACCTCGTCGTCGGCATCGCGGGCGACTTGTCGCTGGGCCACGCGGGCTTTATGAGCGTCGGCGCCTATACGGGCATCGTTACCGCGGTCGCCCTCGAGAGCGCCGTTCCCTCCGATCCAATACGTCTTGTCATCAGCATCGTGGTCGGCGCCATCGCTGCCGCCATCCTGGGCTTCTTGATTGGTATCCCGGTCCTGCGCCTGAGCGGCGACTATCTGGCCATCGTGACCCTGGCTTTTGGCGAGATCATCAAAGAGATCGTCACCTGCCTCATTGTGGGCGTCGACTCCCGCGGCCTGCACGTGATCTTTAACATCACGGGCAACTCTACGATCGACGACCTGCACCTGCTCGAGGACGGCACCGCCATCATCAAGGGCGCCCAGGGCGCATCGGGTGTGTCGACGTACTCGACTTTCCTCGCCGGTGCCATCCTGGTCATGGTCGCACTCGTGATCGTGCTCAACCTGGTGCGCAGCCGTACCGGCCGTGCCATTATGGCCGTGCGCGATAACAAGATTGCAGCCGAGTCCGTAGGCATCTCCGTCACCGAGTACCGCATGATCGCCTTCGTGGTTTCCGCTGCCCTCGCCGGTGCTGCCGGAGCCCTCTTCGGCGGTAACTTCTCGCAGCTCTCCGCCACCAAGTTCGACTTCAACACGTCCATTCTCATCCTGGTGTTCGTGGTCCTGGGCGGTCTGGGCAATATGCGCGGCTCCGTCATCGCGGCGGCGCTGCTCACGGTGCTTCCCGAGCTGCTTCGTCAGTTCTCGGACTACCGCATGCTCATCTACGCCATCGTGCTGATCCTGGTCATGATTTTTACCAACAACCCGCAGCTCAAGGCGTTCTTCGGTCGCGTCAAGGACCGCTTTGCTTCCAAGAAGGAGGTGGCAGCCGATGCCCAGTAAGTTTGAGTTCAACAAGGGCAAGATGGTCCCGTATCCTTCTGGCGCCATCGTTCCCGATCGTGACCTGGGCGAGCGCCCTGCACTCGAGTGCATCCACCTGGGCATTGAGTTCGGTGGCCTTAAGGCAGTCGACGACTTTAGCCTGACTATCGGCAAGACCGAGATCGCCGGTCTGATCGGTCCCAACGGCGCCGGCAAGACCACGGTCTTCAACCTGCTCACCAAGGTGTACCAGCCCACGCATGGCACCATCCTGCTCGACGGCGAGGACACCTCGGGCAAGTCGGTCTACCAGGTCAACCGCATGGGTATTGCCCGTACCTTCCAGAACATTCGCCTATTCAACACCATGACGGTGGAGGATAACGTCAAGGTCGGCCTGCATAACCAGGAGCGTTACTCCGGCTTTGAGGGCGTGCTGCGCCTGCCGACGTATTGGAAGCACGAGAAGGCTGCTCACGAGCGCGCCATGGAGCTGCTGTCCATCTTTGATATGGAGCATCTGGCAAACGAGCAGGCCGGATCGCTGCCTTACGGCGCTCAGCGTCGTCTGGAGATCGTCCGCGCGCTTGCCACCAACCCCAAGCTACTGCTGCTCGACGAGCCTGCTGCCGGCATGAACCCGTCCGAGACCGCGGAGCTCATGGAGAACATCGTCAAGATTCGCGACACCTTTGGCATTGCCATCATGCTTATCGAGCATGATATGTCGCTCGTTATGAACATCTGCGAGGGCATCTGCGTGCTCAACTTTGGTAAGGTCATCGCCAAGGGCACGGCAGAGGAAATCCAGAACAACGACGCTGTTATTGAGGCATATCTGGGCAAGCAGGATAAGGGGGAGAACTAAATGGCAGAGCCGATGCTTTCCGTCTACAACATCAACGTCTGGTACGGCGCCATCCACGCCATTAAGGACATCTCCTTTAACGTTAACGAGGGCGAGATCGTGGCCTTGATTGGTGCCAACGGTGCCGGCAAGTCCACAACGCTCAAGACCGTCTCGGGCCTGCTGCGTTCCAAGACCGGTTCCATCAAGTTTATGGGCGAGGACATTACTCATACGCCCGCTGATAAGCTGGTTGGTAAGGGCCTGGCTCAGGTTCCCGAGGGTCGTCGCGCCTTTTTGCAGATGACGGTCGAGGAGAACCTGGAGATGGGTGCCTATACGCAGCCCAAGTCCACGGTGGCTCCGGGCCTGGAGCGCGTCTACGAGCAGTTCCCGCGCCTGAAGGAACGTCGTCGCCAGGTCGCCGGCACCCTTTCGGGCGGCGAGCAGCAGATGCTCGTTATGGGGCGCGCCCTTATGAGTAACCCCAAACTGCTTATGCTCGACGAACCTTCCATGGGTCTGGCGCCGATTCTGATCGAACAGATCTTCCAGATTGTCGAGGACCTGCACAAGGCCGGCACCACGGTGCTTCTGGTTGAGCAAAACGCGCAGATGGCGCTTTCCATCGCCACGCGCGGCTACGTGCTCGAGACCGGCAAGATCACCATGACCGGTACCGGCCAAGAGCTGCTGCACGACGACAACGTCCGCAAAGCCTACCTCGGAGGCTAACCAACCTAACAAAAGGGGCGCTGACTATCTCAGTCAGCGCCCCTTTTTAGTTGCGGTGAAATAGGGACTGAATACGGGCTCCAGAGGCCAAAAGAGTCCCTATTCCACCGCAACTTCATGGGGATGTGTGACAATGCCCGTCGGAAAACATCTGCTGTCTTTGGGGGTCTATCTATGCTGTACGAGTTTTGTGCCGAGAACTTTGAGCGGGTGCCGGCAGCTATCGATGCCGGTGCTAAGCGCATCGAGTTGTGCGACAACCTTGCCGTCGGTGGTACCACGCCCTCGGCTGGCGTTATCAGCGCTACGGTCGGCTATGCTCACGAGCATGACGCGCGAGTGATGTGCATGATTCGCCCGCGTGGTGGTGACTTTCATTACAACCAAGACGAGCTGCGCATGATGGAGATGGACTTGGGTCTTGCCGTGAGCGCCGGCGCCGACGGCTTGGTCTTTGGCTGCTGCAAGCCTTGTGCCGGCGGATGGGCGCTCGATGAACTTACACTCGGCGCCCTCGTGATGGCTGTGGGCTGCGCAACCGAGGAGTGTAAGCGCGGGCCCATCGACATCACCTTCCACATGGCGTTTGATCAGCTCTCGCCCGAGGCTCAACTCGATGCCGTCGACACACTCGCCGATTGCGGTGTTACGCGCATCCTGACGCACGGCGGTGCCGCCGGCACGCCGATCGAGGACAACCTGGAGCATCTGTCGCGTCTTATCGAGTGTGCGGGAGACCGCCTGACCATCCTTCCCGGCGGCGGCATTTCCACGGCCAACCGCGATACCGTGGCGGCGGCACTGGGCGCCTCCGAACTCCATGGCACCAAGATCGTGCCGCTGGAGGTATAACCCGTGGCGCTGGTATTTGACGTTCAGCAGGCGAACGGTAAGCCCGACGACAACCGTCGTCCCGGCACCGCGTGCCCCTTTTGCGATGCAGAAGGGCTCACCGACATCATTCGCCGTGATGGCGATTGCATTTGGCTCGAGAATAAGTTCAAGACCCTGCGCGCCACCCGTCAAACCGTGCTGATCGAGTCGGCCGATCACGATGCCGACCTGGTGACCTATGAGCCGGATGAACTCCACCATGTGATGCGGTTTGCCCTGGGTTGCTGGCAGCAGATGATCGATTCACAGCAGTATCGAAGCGTGCTCATGTACAAGAACAAGGGTCCGCTCTCGGGCGGTAGTCTCGTTCATCCGCACATGCAGATTGTGGGTTTGGAGCAGGAAGACGGCTACACTTCGCTGACTTCTGCCAATTTCGAAGGCATCAATGTCTGGCAACAGGGGAGGATCTCGGTCAACATCTCAACCGAACCCATCATGGGGTTCTTTGAGGTCAACGTTTCGCAGGGTCAGGCCGTCAAGTCCGGCGACATCCTTGTGATCCTGGAAGCCATGAAGATGGAAAATGAGATCCTCGCCCCGCGCGACGGCACGGTTGCACAGGTCGTGACGAGCAAGGGTGCTGTTGTGGAAACCGGCGCTCCTCTGGTCGTTTTGGCATAAGGAGGAACGAACATGGGTTTTAACGTTCTCGATACGTTGTCGAAGCTGGCAGTGGAATCCGGTTTTGCCGGTTTCTTCGCCGCTGGCGGCTGGCAGAACCTTGTGATGATCGTGGTCGCCTGCGTGCTTCTGTACCTCGGCATCGTCAAGGGCTTCGAGCCGCTGCTGCTGATCGGCATCGCGTTTGGCTGCCTGCTGGCAAACGTCAGCTACTTCCCCGGCCTCGACGCCGTCAACCCGGATCTGAACGCCACCAATGCACTGTATCACCCGGAGCTTTGGGAGGCATTCCTCGACAAGAACAGCGAATTCTACCATAGCTACGGCCACATTCTCTCGAATGCCGGCCTGCTCGACATCTTCTACATCGGCGTCAAGGCC
>ERZ773146.3381-NODE-3381-length-10094-cov-2.684331_pt1 | contig 10094 bp, 7 predicted proteins | sample MGYA00580847_ERZ773146 | MGnify/ENA primary metagenome ERZ773146 (study PRJEB29015, sample SAMEA2737830) | human gut metagenome | biome: human gut; feature: human-associated habitat; material: faeces | place: China | collected 2012 ...
GTTTCCGTTACCTATGGAGACAATTTTGAATTAGTAAGTGGCGAATGGCTACTTACCGGCGGACTGATGTCTAACTATGATGTTTCCAAAAACAAGGGCGTGTTTGCTTTTGCGTCAGCCACGGATATGAATGGTGAGCTTTTTAAGCTTACGTTAAAGGCAAAAACAATCGATGAAACAGCTCAGACCGTAAGTATTAACGTCCAGTTGAAAAATGGCGGTCAAACAGTCTTGGATCAAACGGCAGAAACTTCAGTTTCTATCGTCGAAAATCCCAAGAAAAATTTCACCGGTATAACTTTCACCGGTGCGACATACACCTACGACGGTAAGGAACACGCTCTTGCGATATCGGGCAAGCTTCCGGCCGGCGCAACGGTTGAGTATGACAACGAAAAGGCAACTGCGGCCGGTACTTACAATGCGACTGCAACAGTCCGTGCAGACGGGTATAATGACCTCGTTCAGAAAGCAACTCTGAAAATCAATCCGAAAGAGTTAACCGTGACTGGTCTTGTCGCGCAGAACAAGACTTATGACGGAACGACCGACGCGACTGTGACCGGCGGCGTCCTGAACGGTGTTGTGTCCGGCGACAATGTAAGCCTCGGCCTTCCCTCAAAAGGCACATTCGCAAAGGCAAGCGTCGGTACCGGCATTGCCGTTTCTATCGGGACGGTTACTCTTAACGGCGATGATGAGGATAATTACAGCCTTAAACAGCCGGCAGCCTTGAAAGCCAATATCACCGCAGCACCCTTAAAGGTAAAGGCGGATGATATTACCATCATGAAAGGCGCGAAAGTGCCGGAGCTTACATACCAGTTCACAGAGGGCAAGCTTTTCGGCAACGATCAATTGACCGGCGCACTTGCCACCAAGGCAAACGGTACCAAGGTCGGTACGTTTGATATCACACAGGGCACCTTGAAGGCAACCTCGAACTACAATTTGCAGTTTACCAAGGGTACTCTCACGGTCGCGGACAGAAAGACACAGAACATCACGGTCTCCGCAATCACGGACAAGACCTATGGCGACCAGGGTTTTACGGTAAGCGTAACGCCGGACAGCGCTTCCGGTCTTTCCGATTTTACCTTTGCTTCGTCTAACCCGACCGTTGCTGCAATCGACGCACAAGGCAATGTCACTGTGAAAAATGCCGGTACGACGGTCATTTCGGTCAAGCAAGCCGGTAACGACGATTATGCGCCGTTTGAAAAGAAACAGACGCTGACTGTCAAAAAGGTTGCTGTAACGGTCACGGCTGATGCAAAATCCAAAAAGATCGGCTCGGCTGACCCGGAACTTACGTATACCTATACTGGAAACTTAGTCGGCAATGACGCGTTTACTGGCAAACTTTCCAGAAAAGCCGGTGAAAAGGTCAGCAAGTACGACATTCTCCAAGGCACGCTCGCTTTGAGTGCAAACTACACGATTACCTACAACAAGGCAGTTTTCGAGATATTTGACAAAACGCCGCAGAACATCACCGTTTCCAAAATTACCGGAAAGACCTATGGTGATGAAAGCTTCCGGATCACGGTTACGCCGGATGAAAACGCCAAGCTTTCTGATTTTACCTTTGAAAGCAGCGATAAGACGGTTGCAACAATCGACGCCGACGGTACTATTACCATTGTCGGTGCCGGTGAGAGTGAAATCACCGTCAAACAGGCCGGTAACGCAGACTATGCACCCTTTACCGGCACGCAGAAGCTTACTGTTGTGCCCAAAGCGGTTGCTATTACGGCTATCAATTTAGAGGCTGAAACGGTTACCTTTGATACTGAATTTGAAAAAGTAACGCTTGATTTTAATGCACTTGTTATCGGTAAGCCGGAACAGGTGGATGAAGAGACCTCCAAGGTTACCCTTTCCAACTTTGTTTTAACCGGTGAAAATGCAAAGAATTACACCGTCTCGAACAAATCGTTTGAAACGACAATTGCCAATGAAAGCCTTATCACGGTTTCTGTTACGGCTGAAAACGGTACGATTACCGGAAATGGCACGTATGTTAAAGGTTCTGAAGTCACGCTTACGGCACAGTCGAAGATCGGTTACCGCTTGGATGGTTGGTATATTGGAAGCAAACGTGTTTCTACGGAAACCACATACACCTTCAAAGCAGGCGAAACGATTCCGAACGTGAAATTTGCTAAAAAATCGAGCGGCGGCAGTTCCGGCGGCTCGTCTGGCAGCGGTAGCGCAGGCGGTTCGGGAGCAGGCGGCAGCACGGCGGCAACGACGTATACCGTTCGCTTTGAATCCAACTGGGGCAGCTTTGTAAGAGACCGCAAGGTAACGAAAAACGGTATTCTTGCAAAACCGGAGGATCCGGTTCGCAAGGGCTATATCTTTGGCGGCTGGTATACCGATGCAGGTCTTACAGCAGCTTATGATTTCAACACGCGCGTCAATGCAAACTTTACGCTTTATGCAAAATGGACAGAGGAAAAAGCCGATATCTGGGCAAATCCGTTCGTAGATGTTTCTGAAAACGAATGGTTCTACGGTTCTGTTGAATATGCTGCAAAAAACGGTCTTATGAACGGTGTGAGCGACAACGAATTTGCACCGAACGGTGCTTTGACAAGAGCTATGTTCGTGACGGTGCTTTACCGTATGGAAAATGAGCCGGAAACGGCAAATGCCGCCTTTACCGACGTAGTAAGCGGCTCATGGTACGAAAAAGCAGTGGCATGGGCCTATGCCAGCGGTCTCGTTACGGGTGTAAGCGAAACGGAATTCGCGCCGGATGACACCATTACGCGTGAACAGATGGCAGCAATTCTCTATCGTTACGCTAAGTTCAAGGGCATGGATGTATCGGTAAGAGGCGAGACCTCGTATACCGATAAGGATGCGATCTCCGACTATGCGGCAGACGCCGTTATTTGGGCAGCTACCAAGGCTGTCATGAGCGGCAATGCTGACGGCTCTTTTGCTCCGGCTGACAATGCAACCCGTGCAGAAGCGGCTGCTGTGTTTATGAGAATTCAAGAGATTTTGAAGTAATACTATCCATCTGTTACAGAAAGCCTAAGCCCATACAAACGGCAAAATCGTTTGTAGGGCTTAGGTAACTAAGAAAAGGGGGAATATACTATGAATTTCAAAAAGTTAATTCGTTCGCTTACTGCATGTGCAATTCTGACATTGTCATTGGGTGCGGCTGTACATGCCGATGAATCATATCCGGCTCTCGAAGTATCAGAACAGGGATATGAGGAAATTATCCCGAGCTATGACGGCACGCTATGCGTCGCAAAGCAAAACGAGAAATACGGTTTGATCAACGCTCAGGGAGAAGTTGCCGCACGTTATGCTCCAGCAACAGAACCTGAAAAAATTGCCAAAGATATTAAAAAAGAGCTTGAAAAAGTAGAAAAATAGGAGCACGTGCCTCCTGTTTTTTCTTTTGGTATCATTATAAAGAAGCTCATATTTATAGCTGGTTTATGCTATAATTGAGTCATGAATATTCTGCTCGAAATCCAAACGAAATTAAGAGAACTTTCCCCTAACGAGTCAAAAGTTGGAAAGTATGTTCTCGCTTTTCCTGAGGCTGTCATCAACCTAAGCACTCAAGACATTGCTAAAAATAGTCAAGTGTCACCAGCTACAGTTATTCGCTTTGTCAAATCCATCGGACTTGAAGGTGTTCCCCAACTTAAGCAGCAACTTTCCGTCTGGAAGGCGAGCGCCCAATCGGATACAGATTTTCAAGAATTACGTCCTAATGAAGAGATAGACTCAATAAAATCAAAATTAAAAGCGCGCATTAATCATATGACAGAACTTGTTAATGGTCATTTAAACAATGAAAGACTTGCTAAAACGGTCGACCTGATTGATGAAGCGGAGTTAATCTTTATTTTCGGGATTGGGGCTTCTTTTCTTGTGGCACAAGACTTAGCTCAAAAATTGAACCGTATTGGCAAAATCAGTATTTGTGCGGACAATACGCATACGATGGCTGTTAATTTAACCAATAATAATCAAAAGAAACTCTTTATCGCTGTCAGTGACCGAGGGGAATCCCGTGAAGTTTTAGCTATGCTTGATTTGGCTCAAGCTGAAAACATTGAAACCATTGCGATTACCGGTATTGAAAACTCAAGTCTTGCTAAACGTGCCGAATATCCGCTCATTTCTCTATCAGGAGAGAATTTTGAGTTTAGGCATGCGGCTACGGTTTCAATGCTGGCACAATTGTATCTCATCGATTTGCTCTTTTATGCCTATGTCAGCAAAAACTTTGATGATGCACGAGAATCAGTGATTCGTTCTTTAGATATCGTTCGTCATCTGGAAAAAAATTATTGATGTGAAGTTATACATAAAAACAGTAAAAATCTTGGCGTTTTCGTTGTGAAGCGCGATTTTTACTGTTTTCTTTACCTTAAACTTTTTTATGTTAAAATAGAAGAATGATTTTACTACAAGGGAATGGGATAGCACGCACTTTTGGTGGCGATGTTTTATTCGAAAATATAAATTTTAATCTTCAGGACCACTCACGTATGGCTTTAGTCGGACGCAATGGTGCGGGAAAATCGACTTTATTGAAGATTATTGCAGGCGTTGAAGAACCTTCAGCAGGATCGATTTCTAAGGTCAAGGACTTGCATTTAAACTATTTGGCTCAAGATACAGGACTTTCTTCAGAATTAACCATTTTTGAAGAAATGTTGACGGTCTTTGAAAAGCTGCGCCAAACAGAGCAACTCTTGCGTCAGATGGAATTACAGATGTCGGAGTTAACGGGTGGTGACTTAGAGAGTTTGATGCACCGTTATGATTCTTTATCGGAAGAATTTCGTCAAGCCAACGGTTTTACCTATGAAGCAGAGATTAAGTCAGTACTTAATGGTTTTCGTTTCGATGAGAAGATGTGGGACCGTGCTATTTCTTCCTTATCTGGTGGACAAAAAACACGATTAGCTTTGGCAAAAATGCTTTTAGAAAAGCCTGATTTGTTGATTTTGGATGAGCCAACCAACCATTTGGATATTGAAACTTTGGCGTGGTTAGAAACTTACCTGAAAAACTATTCAGGAAGTCTTTTGATTGTCAGTCACGACCGTTATTTCCTAGACAAGGTTGTTACAGAAACCTTGGAGATTTCACGCGGCAAGCTGACACGCTTTGCAGGAAATTATAGTAAATATGTCGAACTCAAAGCAGAGCTGCTCGCCAGTGAGCAAAAGAACTATGACAAGCAACAAAAAGAAATTGAAAAACTAGAAGACTTTGTTGCTCGAAATATGGTTCGTGCCTCCACTACAAAACGTGCACAATCACGTCAGAAAAAGTTGGAAAAGATGGAACGTATCGAAGCCCCAGCCGGAAGTGAAGCTGCTGCACATATGACCTTTTCTCCAGCTAAAAAGTCGGGCAATATCGTTCTTACAGTGGAAGATGCGGCAGTGGGATACGATAAAGTCCTCGCTGAACCCATCAATATCGATACCCGCAAGCATGATGCCATTGCTATTGTAGGACCCAACGGTATCGGGAAAACAACATTGATCAAGTCGATTATTGGTCAAATTCCCCTTCTCAAGGGCCAGGTGAAGCTTGGTGCGAATGTCGACTTAGGATACTATGATCAAGAACAAGGAGCGCTGACACCTTCTAACAGTGTTCTTGACGAGATTTGGAATGAGCATCGTCTCTTACCAGAAGTAGAAATACGTAATCTTTTAGGGGCTTTCCTTTTCAGCGGCGAAGATGTGAAAAAGACCGTTTCGATGTTATCGGGAGGAGAAAAAGCACGTCTTCTCTTGGCGAAGCTCGCTATGCAACATGATAATTTTCTTGTATTGGATGAACCTACCAACCACTTGGATATCGACAGCCGTGAGGTTTTGGAGAATAGCTTGATTGACTTCGATGGTACTTTACTCTTTGTCAGTCATGACCGTTACTTTATCAACCGTGTTGCGACCAAAGTCCTCGAAATATCACCTCAAGGAAGTAAACTTTACCTGGGCGATTATGATTACTATTTAGAAAAAAAAAGCCAAGAAGAAGAGACACATCAAGAAGTTGTTTTGGAAGAAAAGCCAGAAAGTTCAGGTCAGATGGACTACGCCCAACAGAAGGAAGCACAGAAAATCCGCCGCAAGTTCGAACGTGAAGTCAATGCTGCGGAAGAAAAACTTGCTGCTCTGGAACAACAAAGCGAAGAAATTTCCCGAGCTATGTTAGACATAACAGATGACTTTGTTAAACTAGGTGAACTCCAAGCAGCACTCGACCAACTGGCTGAACAAAAAGAAGAAACAGAGATGAACTTACTGGAAGCGATGGAAAGCTTAGAAAGTTTATGATTGCAAACTTACAGTAAATCTGTTAGACTATATAACAAGAAACCTTTAAATTAGCACGAGAGGCTAGCAAGGAAACCGTATAATTGTCTATTTGTATAGTATTTAGGTGCATTCTAAATATTATTGGCATATTTTTTTACGCACTTGCAGCTTTATGCAAGTGTTTTTTTGTGTAAAACAGCGTGCTATTGATATTAACTTAAGGGACTAGAAAGAGGATAACATGTCATTATCAAAAACTATCGCTGCTGATTTACTCGAAATAAAAGCTGTAAGCTTATCGCCAAGTGCGCCATTTACATGGGCAAGTGGGATCCAATCTCCTATTTATACAGACAACCGTGTGACCTTGGCTTATCCAGAAGTACGCACTCGTATTGAGCAGGCTTTTGCGGATTTGGTCAAGGCAGAGTTTCCTGAGGTCGAAGTAATTGCAGGTACAGCAACAGCAGGTATTCCTCATGGCGCAATTATTGCCGACTATCTTCAATTGCCTTTTGCCTATATCCGTAGTAAACCCAAAGATCATGGTGCAGGAAATCAAATCGAAGGTCGTGTCTCTAAAGGGCAAAAAATGGTATTGGTTGAGGATCTTATCTCAACAGGAGGCTCAGTACTAGAAGCAGTGGCTGCCGCACAACGTGAAGGGATCGAAGTTCTCGGTGTGATTGCTATCTTTACCTACCAACTCGAAAAAGCAGCAACAAAATTTGAAGAAGCGCAAGTACCACTGCACACATTAACAAATTATTCTGAACTCATCCAAATCGCTCAAGAAACAGGTTATGTCACAGAAGATGAACTTGAAATGCTTAAAAAATTCAAGGATAATCAAGAAACATGGAGTGAATAACATAATAAACATTATGTAAAATATAAAAAGGGGAACAGATGATACTCATAAAAAACGGCCGTGTAATCGATCCTGAGTGCGGTTTTGATCAAGTTGCTGATGTGTTAGTTAAAGATAAGAAGATTATTCGTATTGCCCAAGATTTGGAAGAAGAAGGTGCAGATATTATTGATGCCAGCAACATGATTGTTGCTCCTGGGCTCATCGATATTCATGTTCATTTTCGTGAACCAGGTCAAACGCATAAAGAGACGATACACACTGGTGCTTTATCTGCAGCACGTGGTGGTTTTACGACAGTAGTAATGATGGCAAATACTAAACCGATTTTATCGAGTCCTGAAGTGCTTGTAGAGACACTGAAACTTGCAGATGAAGAGAAAATTCATATTAAGTCCATTGCTTCTATTACCAAAGATTTTGACGGGAAACATTTGACGGATTTTGATGCTTTGTTGAAGGCTGGTGCAGTTGGCTTTTCGGATGATGGTATTCCACTGAGTGATTCAGGGGTCTTGCATGAAGCTTTGAAGAAAGCCAAGGAAACGGATAGTCTGCTCTCTATTCACGAGGAAGATCCCAACTTAGTGGATACGCTTGGAATCAATGAAGGCGAAGTGGCACACCAATGTGGTCTAACAGGAGCGACAAAGGTGGCTGAGTACAGTATGATTGCACGTGATGCAATGTTGGCTTTGGATACTCAAGCGCGTTTACATATTCAACATTTGTCTGCAGGCGAAAGTGTAGATGTAGTTCGTTTTGCACAAAAGATGGGCGCAAAAGTTAGTGCTGAAGTTACACCACAACATTTTTCACTGACAGAGCAAGCTGTCCTAGAGATTGGTACAAATGCAAAGCTTAATCCTCCACTGCGTCAAACGAAAGATATTGCGAAAATTTTGGAAGGCTTGAAAGACAACACGATTAGTGTTATTGCGACAGATCATGCGCCACATACCCATGAAGAAAAAAATGTTGCTTTGGCTGAAGCACCGAGCGGAATGATCGGCTTAGAAACTTCTTTGCAACTGGGGCTTACGCATTTGGTTACTCCTGGACATCTTGAACTGGCTCAATTGCTGGCGAAAATGACTGTTAATCCAGCCAAATTATATGGTTTTGATGCGGGATATTTAGCGGAAGGTGGACCGGCTGACATTACTATTTTTGATGCTCATAATACTTATAAAGTGGATGAAAACTTTGATTCCAAGGCAAGTAACTCACCATTTATCGACCAAGAACTTGTGGGACAAGTCAAATATACGATTTGTTCAGGAGAAATTGTTTACCGCCCATAAAAATCTTGCAAGAGCTTACATAAATTGTTAAAATGATTTTAATGTTTAATAAATTTTATTCTAAGCAATAGGAGAAATCTCATATGAAAATCAGTAAAACAATTAACGCTCCTGTCGAGTTTGTCTACAATCAGATTCTGGATTCATCACTTTACGATATCGAAAAAAATACTGGACACAGACCTGACATCAAGTCTCTTAATGGCTTTGAATACTCAAAAACATTTGGCAAAAACCAACATGGAACTATTACGATTGATGAAGTTGTGAAAGCCAATAAGTATGCTTTTACCACGAAAACCATCCGTAATACATTCAATACACGTTGGAATTTTCATCCTGTTGATGATAAGAAAACAGAGATAACTATTGAGGAAAGCCGTACTTCCAGCGGAATGATTCAAAAATTAAATGATATGTTTGTCGGAACGCTCCTGGGACACTGGAAAAAACGTCAGATGGTCGCTATTTTGAATCACATTGAACAAGCTTATAGTGGTGGGAAGTGAAAAGATGGAAAAGAAACACCATGAACTTTTAGACCTCGCGACTTATGCTTTTAATAAGCCCCGGAGTAAGGAGCGAGAAGAAGCGTTTGATAAACTTTTAAGTTTTTCAAAACCTTACAGTTACTGGGAAAACGATGAGCTATCCTCTATAATTATCGATACCTCTTTTAGGGTCTATTGGAAGGATGCAAAGCTAAAGATGTCAGGAATTGGTTATGTTGCCTCTTACCCAGAATTTAGAGGAAACGGCAGCATTCGTAAACTCATGACCGATATTTTAGAAGACAACTATGAAGCTGGCACCGCCTTAAGCTATCTGGCTCCCTTCTCTTATCAGTTTTACGGACAATTTGGTTATCATTACGCTTTTGACCAAAAAGCATATACGATTCCTGCACAAGAATTTCCTAAAGGCAAAAAAACAGTGGGTCAAGTGCACCGCCGCACTGTAAGTGAGGAGCTTTTGGAAGAAGTGGCTGAGGTCCATGATCAAGTCTATAACCAAGGTTCACTAGTCCGTCCACAACATGTTTGGGAATACTATTTCAAGTATAAAGCACAGCCCTTCTTTGCGACTTATGAGGAAAATGGCAGAGTCCTAGGTTACTTAATTTATGAATTTGCAGGTACGGCTTTTGTAATTCGTGAATGTATTACATTGACCCAAGAAGCTCAAGATGCACTTTATCGTTTTGTCTCAAGCCACGCTGCAAGTTTTGAAGTCATCAAATGGACTGCTCCTTCAAATGTTTTCCTCGAATATGATTTGGCTGAACCATCACGCATAGAGCTACAGTTGCAACCTTATATGCAAGCTCGTATTGTTAATCTGCAAGCATTTTTGAAAGTGAACGGTCAGCCTGAATTTCCTGCCCGTATTGTTGATGATATTTTGCCACAAAATAATATCTGTGTGGGCCCTGACACAGACCAACCAGAGGAAATGACCATTGGAGTATTTACTGCCCGTGTACTACGAGAAAATAAAGCCATTCTTCGTGAATATTTTTAAAATAGTCAAACTAAACACCGAATCTTAACATTTTTTGTAAGATTTGGTGTTTTTATTAATTAAAACTAAAAA
>ERZ773146.3386-NODE-3386-length-10089-cov-4.647997_pt1 | contig 10089 bp, 6 predicted proteins | sample MGYA00580847_ERZ773146 | MGnify/ENA primary metagenome ERZ773146 (study PRJEB29015, sample SAMEA2737830) | human gut metagenome | biome: human gut; feature: human-associated habitat; material: faeces | place: China | collected 2012 ...
TTATATCTACATTCTTGCAATATCGTTTCATTCGATTGTCTTTATAAGGGCTTTCGGTTTTTACTACTAACCCCGACGACCGGGCGAACCCCGGCCGTCCTTACTCCTTCATCTCTAAAGTTTTGGTAGGTCTATAAAAAGTATTTCGGGCAACCGCCCAAGAGCCATTTAGGCTACACCCTTTACGGGTGCGAAATACGACGCAAAGTATTTTTGTAAAATAAAATGAAATAAACAATTTCAGCCAAGGTAGTTCCAGTTCGTCCTGTCAAGCCTGTTCCTGCAATTCACGTAAACGGGGCCGCCATTCGCGCCATTCCTGAGATTACCGCGTGCGTCGTAAGTCCTTCTATGCCGTCCGGTCGTATTAGGGGCGATCCCCTCTTCCCTAAAGGGAATTCACCCCCGACGACCTACTGTATCAATCGCAGCCAAGGAAGAGCCAGCCCGTCCAGCCAAGCCAGTTCCCGCAATACACGAAAACGGGGCCGCCATTCGCGCCACCCCAGAGACTACCGCGTCCAAGGTCTTCTCTTGTTCCTGATGTGTTCTTTCCGCCTGCATAGCAACGATCGCCCCAACCTTGCCGATCACTGCTGCCGACTGCCTTCACAAACCATGCGCAAGTTTCCGTATCTACTCCGATATCTCCGATCCAGAAGTCCGCGCCGTCGTTTGCCGGAATGTTGCCGATCAGTTTATATGTGCTTTTGATTGTTGCTTCGTCTGTGACGTGTTTTGTCCCCCGGCGGGCGATATATACATCTTTGCTGTAATCTTCTTTGAATACCATCACAGAATCTGCATATACGATATATCCGCCGACCGCATCTTCGATACCCATAACTCTATACGGGTGTTTGCCGTCTGTGTTCGACATCAACGATCCGTCGTGTTTTCCGATAACCTGATCTGTTGATCCGCTCCACCAGTGCATAGAAGACATTGTGATCGGTGCGTTTACTGTGTCGCTGATTGCGACCGGTGTTGTCGTGAACCCTTCTTTCACGTCCAGATATACCGCTTTGTTGTTTTCGTCCAAATCTTCGATCCTCAATACCTTTACATCGTCCGCGTATTTGTGAATCGTACCAACGCCGCGATCGTTATTTACGTTTGATTCGTTTACCGAACCATAGCCGACCGATACATACGCGCCGACGATAATATTTGCCGCCTGTGCATTTGTTACCGGAAAATAGGTTTCTTTCGTTTCTCTTTGTACTGCTGCCGCATACTGGAAGTTATAGTTTGTCGTTCCCTGAAAAATAGTCTGTTCATTCTTTGTCGCATACTTGATAACCTGATACAGAATTCTATACAGGTTTCTTTCTTTTCCGCCGCCCCAGTAGCCTTTCCCTTTCTTCTGGTAGTTTGTAATCATGTTGTTGTAGCACTGGTTTCTTTCGGGTTTGGAATTTTTAAAGGATCTCAGAAGGCCGTCTGTTCCGATTCCACTTACATATTTACTATGTATGACATACGGGGCGAAGTTTCCGTCTTCTTTCTTTGCAGTTTCCCAACCTACAAGTCCGTATTCATCGTTCGGTGTGTCTGACAACGTCCAGATCTGCTTCCCGTCTTTTTCTTCCACGTTCCAGTATGGCGTCATAGCAATTACGCCGACATCTACCGAACCGTCATTCTTGAAGCCGTTCCCCCAACCTTCAACTGCCGTCGGGACCTTCCGGCCGTATTCGTTCGTTACGTAGTTGCAGTTAAACCATGTAAAGATCCCGATACCTTCGTAGTCGTCCTGCCCTTCTACAGTATCAGTTGACGGTTCGCATATTTTCCCGGCATTTGCAAGCGTTTTCGTCCCGTCCGACGTCGGATTTGTTACTGACAAATATAATTCTGTCTGATATATCTTTCCATTCCTCATAGAGCCGAAAAATGCTTCCAGAATCTTTTCGTCAATAATTCCGCTTACGTTGTCCGCTACCTTCTGCGCCGCTTCTGTCGCCGCTTTTGCTGCCGTTGTCTGCTCTGTTGCTTTCTGTGCTGCTGTATTCGCTGCCGTTGTCGCTTCATTTGCTTTTGTAACTGCGCTATTTGCATTCCCCGCCGCCGTTGTTGCTGCTTCGGCTGCTTTTGTTGCTTTTGTTGCTGCTGATGTGGCTTTTTCGGCTGCGCTGTTTGCTACTCCGGCTGCTTCCGTTGCTTTTGTTGCTGCTGATGTGGCTTTTTCGGCTACGCCGTTTGCGCTGTTGGTCGCCTGATTTGCCGCTTCTGCTGCGCTGTTTGCTGTGCCTGCTGCTGATGTGGCTTTTTCGGCTGCGCTGTTTGCCGCGCTTGCTGCTCTGTTTGCGCTGTTGGCCGCCAGATTTGCATTTGCGGCGGCAGTTTCTGCGATCTTTGCGTTTGCCTTCGCTGCCTGCGCTGCCTGATCCATGTCGTTAAAAATTGTTCCCATAGAAAGAAATTCTTTGTCACTCACGAACCCGTCTGTCTTGTATACGGTTTCTACGATTTTCGTGTAGTAGGTCGCTGACTTCAATTCCTTTCCGTTTTTTAACAGAACGATTTCGCCTTTTCCGACGCCTGCAGCCGCTAACATTTGCTCCGTGTAGGTTACAAGAATTTCATTCCCTGACAGTGTGCAATCGTTCAATACCGGGTTTCCGTCCGGCTTATAGTATTTGATCCGCGCAGTGCAACCCGTTGGGATCTCATATGGTTGTTTGTTTTGTAATAATGAGACGGCCAGAATTCGCGAACCCTTATCGCCCTGTTTCATCACGACATATTCAAAAGGGCTTTTCCCGTCAAGTTCGATCGTGATCTTTTGCGTGATTGTGATATCTGTCATTAGTCTTAGTTCTCCTTTCCATTAACCAGAATGTCGGTCTGTTCTGCCATGAGTGCAATTCTCTGTCGCTGTTCCTCTGCCAGAAGTCCTTCAATTATCAGGTCGATAACTTCCCCGGGTAGATCATACGTTACCGCTGCCCGGTTGATATGCATTCGCAAGTAATTTCGCGCCTGTTCGATTCTGAATCCGTCCGGCAGTTGTGTTTCCTTTTGTTTTTCTTTCTTTTCTTCTGCCATTGTTTCTCCTTTCTATAATGCTTCCCATAGTTCCGGCGATTCTTCCGGCGCATTTTCCGCCGTCGTCGTGTGTGTTTTTTTACATTTAAACAAAACCATTCCTTCTGGTTCTGTATTCGCCGTTCGTGCGTATGTTGCTATGCTTTTTACCCTGTATCGTTCCCCTTCTTTTGCTTCCACCCCTTCTTCCCATTCCGGGAAGCAATACGGCAATTCTGACGCCTGTTCGTCCGTCAGATTGTTTGCCGTGATTTCAATTAACTTCCTGATCTGCTTTGCAGCTTCTGTCATGCTCATTTTTTTATTCTCCCAGTAAAATTTTAAAAGATTTTTCCATTTCACTTTCTTTTTTGCTTTCTGCTTCTTTTATTTCGCTTCCTGCCTTTATTTCTTCTTTTCCTTCTTCAAGAATATATGTTTTTTCTGCTGCCTGTTCCTCTTCTTTCTGCTCTTCCATTTTTCTCTCCTTATTTCGTATAGTAGTTTAGATCTACCAGAATCCCATTTTTAAATCCCATTCTTCCATCAGGTCCCCACCTGTTTACTGTTCCGTCTGATCCTACCGCCAATACTTGCACGTAGTTGATCGTCTGTGTTACTCCTCCGCCTTCAAACGACGGATTTTTTAGTGTCCAGTTGTGCATATCTAAATTACAGCCCATGTTTATCGCGTCCGCTGTGAAGTTTGAAAATGAACTTCGTGTGTATGTCATTTTCATATTGTACACGTCGTCACTGGATCTATCTTTCGACGCCCACGTCATGTAAGCGCCGGCCGTTTCCAGATCGAAAACAAGTCCTTTCTTTGATGCGTCGCTTGCCATCTTGTTTGTTCCAATCTGTCCTAGTTCCGAACCTGCATAGTAGTATCTGGAATACCCGGAAGTCATCATGGTTTTTTTATCTCCGCTTTCCGAAGTGATCGTTCCTTTAATGTCTGCGCTCTGACAAGTCAGTATTCCGTTTGTTGTCATGCTTGAATAGGTGGACTCCCAACTAATTTTCGACGCTTTCAATCTGATCGAATCCGCCTTCTGTTCAATCAGCGATTCCACCTGCGCGGACGTTACCCGTAGTTCGATTTTGTCAGCTTCGACTTTGATTGCTGCCCTTGCATATTCTGCGACTGCTGCTGCCGCGATCGCTGCCGTATCTACTCCGGCCGCTTCGATTGTCTCTTTCAGATCCGCCAGTGCTGCGTTATATACGTCGAATTTCGTATTGACGTTTGCTTTCTCTGTCGCTGTGATCTTATTGTCTGAAATTGCGTTGTTGATTGCTGTTATCAGTGCGTTGTATGCGTTCGTGTAGGCGTTTTTCTTGCTGATGAGCGTTGACCGTGTGGCCGTCCGCTTTTTGTAATGCCACAACTTACGCATATTATTTTCGTATGGGTGCGACGTCTGGATCATTGACACGGTAGCGGCTTCGATCACTTCGTAAGTCGGAAGTGTGCTTTCCGTTCCGGTTGTATCTGCATCCGTTGATACCTGTTTGATTTCGTCGATTGAAAATCCGTAGTATTTATTACCCGAACTATCCGAATACCATTGAATATAAATATCTGTTGACGGCACGATATACGTTTTCCCGGCAATATCTGCGCCGCTTACTTTGTCTAGTGCCTTGTAGATTTTCCCGTCCTTCTGGTAGAATAAATACATATAATCGTATTTCGTGCCACCGGATGATATTTCCGTCTCACACTCTGTATTGAATTTAATCGAAAAATTGCTTCCCGTTGTTGCTGATTGCCTTGAAGCTGAATCCAAAACCGCGTTATATTGTTTCTGAATCGAAGCGTTGTCTTTTTCCAGTTCTTTGATATATCTTTCGATCGTCTGCGCTTCCGTTTCCGTGATTATGCCGTCCCGGAATGCTCCTTCGACATTTTCTTTGAAATCTTCCGCGTCCTGCTTTGTCAGTTCCAGATCGTCCGATATGGTCTTTTCTGCTGCCTGCGCTCTTTCCACTTCCGCCGTGATTGATTCGCCTGTTACTTCGAATCGTGACTTCATTTCCGATAACAGTTTCGCGTCGCCGTCGTCTGTGTACTTCTTTACGCTCTGTTTATACTCTACTGACAGGGATTCCGCGTTAATGGTCCCGGCTTCAATCAGTGCGCCGTTTAACTTTCCGACCGCCACAAAATCGGCCACGATCTGACCTGCTGCCGTGATCGCCGTTTCAAACGGTCCGCCGATTCCGTTACTTGAATGTCCCAGTCCGGCCAGATTCCACCGCCAGACGTTCTTTGCCGTTGCTGTTGAATCGGTGTCCATGATGTAGATTTCTTGTGGATTCTCCGCCGGATACAAAAGCACATGACCGCCGGAATTGCCCGTAATCGCCGCCGTCACGTCCTTTATGGTCTGTTCGATACGTTTCTGTATAATCTCTGCACGGGTGGCGGATTTTATAATCTGTTCTTTCTGTTCCTTCTGTGCGGCCGTGATTGCTTTTGTCAGGTTTGTTTTTGGTTCTCCGATCTTCACACTGTCGAACCGTTCTTTCACGCTGTCGTATGCATATTTAACGATCTTCGCTTTGACTTCGATTCCCAGTTTTTCAATCATGACCGTTACGGCGTCACAGATCCCGATCGTTTCAAGTGCCTGTATATTTTCATAGTCCTTTGTTTTTTTCAGATTTTGGAACGTGGCCTTGATCGATATTTTGGGTTCGTCGATTCCGCTTTCGGTATAGGCTTTTGCGACCTTGCGAAGCATTTCTTCCGTTACGATCACGCCGTCTTCGAATTCGTCCGAAAAATCCATAGGCGCGCATTTTGGGCGGGCGTATTTGTCCGCATTTGGCGTGTTGATAAACTTTTCAGAAAGTGACACAAAAACCGGATCAGGTTCTTCGGTTGCTCCGTCCTCTTTTTCTGGTGTGTAATAACAATATGGAAATATCGCCGTTATCACGTCGCCGATGTTTCTTTCCTGCTCTGCTGAAATCAGGTTCTTTCCGTATCGGATCGTTGCCCCGGTATCTGATCCGCGGGATTTATGCAGCTTTACTGTAAAGTTATCGAATTGATATTCCCCGCCCCAGACGTCAAGGATTGATCCTTCTGTCCCACCCAGAATATTTCGGACGCTTAACACGTCGTCTATCTGTGTGCTGTTTCTGGTTGTGATATCCGACCACGCCGTATAGTTGTTTTCGATCACAGCTTCTTCTAATAGCTGCGCGATTGCTTCCTGTGCGTTTTTGCCGGATATCTTCGGACGGCATACCGGATTCATGTTCAATTCGTAACTGATGTGTTCGGCGTAGTAGGTGTTCACGCCACCGATCGGCTTTCCTGATTTATAGATCCTGAATAGCTGATCGCCGTCTTTGTCGTTTGGTTTTGCTTTGATTACTGCATCTTCTGTGATGTATTTCGCCAGTCGCCCTTCCTGTGGATATTGTAAAGTCAGTTCAAAAGATCCGTTTCTTTCTTCCTCTACAATGCAAGATATCGCGTCCGTCAGAAGTCCGATTCCGTTTGAATCAAATTGTGTTTCAAGGGGATCATATAGAATCGGTATCACAGGCAACACCAACGCGGCACAATGTCAATTTTCTTCACATTGCCCGCCCAACGGATTTTATTTTCGCCTGCTGCCAGTTTTGGAAATAATGTCGTAGTCATTTTGTTATTTTGTAGCGTGTCCCCTTTGTACGCATTTAATAACGCGCTGTCTACTTCGATGTAGTCTTCTATTTCCTTGAATGTATGGGCGCGGTCGTTGATATACAACGTAACCGCACCCGTCGCGTAGATTTTCATGTACGGATAAGCTGTAAAGCCTTCTGTATTGAAAATGCTTGTCGTTTTTGTGAGTGTTAGTGTTCTTTCGCCATCGTATGAATATTTATACGGGTGGCAAGTGAACTGGATTTCCAAGGTCCCCAGAAGTGCGGCGGCGATTTCTTCCACCGACATTTCTTCCGATACATGGGCCATTCTGTAATAATTGCGTTCGTAACTGTCGTCAATTCGTGCATATTGCACGGTCTGGTACAACCACGCATACACATTCCGGGCAACCATTTCAAGATCCTGATATTCTTCCGGCATAACATAACATTTATACACCTTCTGAAAATCTTCGTATTCTTCATTGTCGATCGGATCTGTTTTATTATTCAGAATCACGTCGCCACGTCCCGGAATGTTTATTTTTTCAATAACGGGTTTGGGGCGGCCGTATATGTTTTCTTTTTCGTATACTACCAGTCCCATATCGAGGGAATTCCGCCCGTTATATGTAAAACTGTTGATATCGTCGTAAAATTCATTAAGCATATACTTTGTCGTCCCTTTCCTTTAATTCCTGCGCCATTTCCATAACTTCTTCCGTCAGTTCGCGCACGTCCTGTTTTCTGTTGTTATAGAAATTTTCTATATTCATGCTGATTTCTTGTTTCAGTGTTCCTTTCTGTCCGCCGAAGTTTCTTTCAAGTGCCGTGTTCTTTGCTGTTCCTGAAAGTGGTGTAACGATTGTTTTACCGTTTACCATTTCGACGATCTCCGGTCCCGCTTCCGCTACAATCGCGCGGCCGTTTGTTAAGATACCGCCCTTCGCCAGTCGTGGCAGACTTAAATATCCGACATTTCCAACTGATACGCCCGGAAGACGGTTAATCAAGTTAATTGCTCCATTGATAATTCTGATTGCGGAATTGACCGTGTTTTGAATCATAGATATTACGCCATTGATCCCGGATTTTACCGCGCCGCCGATCGCGTTCGCGATAGACGTTCCCAGATTTGAAAATGTGTTTCGGATAATGCCCCACAAGCCAGAAAAGAATGATCCCCAGTTTGAAAAGACATTTTGAACCGCGTTCCATGCTGACTGAAAGATTGATCCGAACCAACTTCCGACAGATCCGAAAATATTCTGAATCCCTGACCATACCTGACCGAACCAACCAGTCACGGCTGACCAGATACCTTTTATCGCTTCCCATGCGCCTGAAAAGTCGCCGGAAAGTACGGACTGTACAACCGAAAAAATTCCCTGTATCACAGACCAGATCATCTGAAAATACCCGGTCGCCACGTCCCAGATTGTTGTAATTGTGGTCCATGCAACTTGAAAAAATCCGCCTAAAACTGTAGCAACTACCGAAAATACGGCCTGTATATTCGACCAGATTGTTTGAAAATACAGAACAACTACGTCCCAGACGCCTTTTATAATGATCCATGCGGATTCGAAAAATCCGCCGATTATCTGCCCGACGACCGAAAAAACGGTCTGGATTCCGATCCACACATTCTGAAAATATGTAGTTGCAATGTCCCAGATCGAAGTTATTAAAAACCAAGCGATTCGAAACGGTGCTGTCAGGATTTCCGCAACTACTGAAAAAGCGGTTTTGATTCCTTCTTTTATCATTTCGAAATATGGTTGTGCGGCCGCCCACGCTTCCTGAATTTTGTTCCATGCATCTTTGAAAAATTGTACGATAGCTGACAAGATTCCCTTTACTGCTTCTCTGAATGCTTCGCAATTATTCCACAGTAAAACTAATGCTGTTACAACCCCGACTATCGCTGTTATGATCCACGCCGCCGGATTTGCTAAGATTGTTGAATTCAGTATTTTTTGAGCCAGTGTCGCTCCTTCGGTTGCCACCGTCCACGCCTTTATAGCTGCCACCATTCCTTGTATCATAGTAACGACATTCCACGTCAAAAGTGCTGCGCCAATTCCCGCTATTAGCGGCAGCAATACATTTGCATGACTTACAAAGAAATTTATAAATTCTGTTATATCTGTAAGCACTTCTTTTAAAATCTCTTTCGCTTGCGGCAAATTCTCTTTTACTGTGTCAATCGTTTCTTTTGCAACCGGTCCCAACTCTTCGCCTAATGGTTTTATTAGTTCTGTTTGTATGGATCTTCCAAGCCCTTGAAATTCGCTTGCCAGATCGTCGTATCTCATTTCTTTGATTTTTTCCATTGTTCCGGCTGCATCTGACGCCGCGCCTTCCATGTTTCCCATTGCTAGGATTGCTTGTCCGCCTGTGTCTTCCCACATTGTACCGAACAATTCAACGCCGATAGTGTTCTGTTCAAGTGGATCAGATACTTTTCCCAGTGCTTCAAAAGTGTCCTGCATTGCTTTTTTTGCTGCTTCGCCGCCTTCTCCGAACGCTTTCTTTGTTGCGTCTACGTCCATTCCCAATTCTTTAAAAGCATTGTCCGCCGTTCCGTCTTTTACTCTGATAGAAAATTCGTTTACTGCGTCGCCTAATTTGTCGATATCGAAAACGCCTGCTTCCGCTCCGTTTTTGAACATATTGAACATATCCGAAGCCGAAAGTCCCATTTGTGCGAATTTTGGGCCGTATTCATTTATCGAATCCAGTAGGTTATCGTTTTTGTTTAGCCCGTTTTGTGCGCCCTGTGCCACAAGGTCGAACGCTTCTTCGGAAGACAACCCAAATTGCGTCATTAACTGATTTACTGCCCGCATAGATTCTCCGACGTCCATATCGAAGGTGTCCCGGAGTGTGAATGCGTTTTCCGCCATTTCTTGTAATTTCGACGGGTCCATTTCGCCTGTCTGCTGCACGATTACGCCCATAGCTTCGCCGACTTCCTGAATATCTTCGCCGTAATTATTTTCATACACGGCCGCCATTGCTTTATCCAGTCCGTCTATTTTGTCCGCTGCCGCGCCCGTTGATGTCGTAAGCGTGTTTAATGCCTGATCGTATTCGCTTTCAAACTTCAAACTATACGTTCCGGCCGCCACCATTGCCGCTCCGGCTGCTTTCATTCCGGTTTCTACTGCTTCGCCGGCCGCTTCCATTTTGTCTTTGAATTCGTCGGCGCGTTCCGATACTTTCTTGATATCTTCTTCTTTCTTTCCGACGTCTTTCAATGCTTGCGCGGTTTCTTTGGCTTCTTTTTCCGCCGCGTCTAAATCATTCGAAACCTTGATGATTTCTCTTTGTAATGCCCGGTATTGTTCTTCTGATACTTCGCCGCGCTCGAACTGCTTCTGAACCTGTTTTTCAGCTTCTTTC
>ERZ773146.3394-NODE-3394-length-10068-cov-5.318586_pt1 | contig 10068 bp, 5 predicted proteins | sample MGYA00580847_ERZ773146 | MGnify/ENA primary metagenome ERZ773146 (study PRJEB29015, sample SAMEA2737830) | human gut metagenome | biome: human gut; feature: human-associated habitat; material: faeces | place: China | collected 2012 ...
CAAAGTCCATCAGTGCCTGGGGGTAGGCGGCGCGGAAGCCGTAGATGCTCTGATCCTCGTCGCCTACCATAAACAGGTTCAGACTGCGCCCGGCCAGCAGCCGTATAATTTCGTGCTGTATCTTGGAGGTATCCTGCGATTCATCCACGCAAAAATATTTATACCGCTGCTGGAAATACGCCAGCACCGGCGGCGCGGCCCGCAGAATTTGCAGCGCAAACACCATCTGGTCGTCGTAGTCCATCTGCCCGGCCCGTTTCAGCGCGGCCTGGTAGCGGCGGTACAGCTCCGGCAGGCTGGTCAGGTCGGTTTCCAGTCCCTCAATTTCCTCGTCGGTCAGCGCCATATTTTTAATGTAGGTGATGGCCGTGCGCAGCTCTTTCAGCGTGCTCTCGGTGGGAAACTCCCGGTTCACCTGCTGCCAGATGTCGGTCAGCATCCGGGTGATGTCGCCCTCGTTGGTCAGCAGTTCAGGCTGGCGGCGGCCGTAGACCCGGCTGTAATACTGCAAAATCACCGCCGAAAGCCCGTTAATGGTGCGGAAGGTCATCTGCCCGGCCAGCTCCGCCCCAAAACGGGCGGCAAAGCGGCCGCGCATCTCATGGGTGGCGGCCACTGTGTAGGTCATCGTTAAGATCTGCGCCGGGGGCACATCGCAGCACAGCACCATGTAGCCCAAACGGGTTACCAGCACGGTGGTTTTGCCGCTGCCCGGCACGGCCAGCAGCAGCACCGGCCCATGCACGGCCTGCACGGCGGCCAGCTGTTGGGGGTTCAGTCCCGCCGCATATTGCTTGATAAAGGTCTTTTTCTGCAAAAGGCAGCCTCTTTCTATGCCCCGCCCATAGGCGGAAAAGTTCGATACTACAAGCATACCATGCCGCCGCGGCGGGGGCAAGCGTTACTTTTTTATCACGAAGCAGGGCAGGGGAGCGGTGCTGGCCCAGTTGGCAAACTCGCATACCAGCACGGTGTATTTTGTCAGCGGCAGGGCGCGGAAAAATCCCAGCGCCGCCTGCTTTTCACTGTCACCGATGACCTGCCCGCTGTACAGCACCGCCGCCAGCACACCGCGCGGCTTCAGGGCATCCAGCGCGGCCTGCAGGGCGGGCAGACTGCCATCGGCGGTGGAGTGCACCTCGTGGTCGGCACCGGGTAGCCAGCCAAAATTGAACAGCACGCAATCCGCCGTGCCGGGGGCGACCAGTTCGGCCAAACGTGCATGGTCGTGCACCAATGCCTGCCCGATGGCCCCCAGCCCGGCGGCGCCCAGCCGTGTGTTGGTGTTTTCCACGGCGGCAGGCTGAATATCCAGCGCCAGCACCCTGCCCGTGGGTCCTGCCAGGCGGCACAAAAACTCGGTGTCGTGGCCGTTGCCGCAGGTGGCGTCCACATACAGTCCGCTCGGCTGGAGGTGGGCTGTCAAAAATTCATGGCAAAGCTGCACCGCCGAAAGATCCGGCACCCGGCGGCGGACCATCTCGCCGCCCTGGGGCAGAAAGCCGAACTTTTTCAATAAGGCCCCGGCGGCTTCGTCAGCGGCGGTAAAGTGGGTCTCGCGTTTGACGTCATACCCGCCGTTTTGCTGCAAGATCTCCTTGACCAGATAGCTGCCGTACCCCCGCTGCCGCCAGGCCGGGTCGATCTCCACCCACAGCCGCCCATCCTCCAGCGCAGCCATGCCGATGACGGTCTTTTCTTTGTATAATACGTATTTCCCGGCTTCGTGGGTGATTTTCATAGCAGGCACTTCCTTTTACAAACTACATCCAGCATACAGGCCCCGGCACCGCCTGTCAAGCGCCGAAATGGGAGCATTTTCACATTCTTTTCACCCGGCCGAGAAACCTATTTCACAATTGGCCGGTATACTATAGGCATAGAAAGCAAATAGGGAACGAAAGCCCCAGGGACATTGCCCCGACGCTTCCCAAATCTCACGCGAAAGGATGGACCAGTATGAGCAACGAATACGATTACTCCGGTCTTTACAATAACGGCCAGGGCGGCAATACGCCCGACCCCAATCAGGGCCAGAACAACAACCAGCCCCGGAACGAAGCCAACCAGGCTTCTGCAACCCGGCCCGATCAGCCCAGCCAGCCCGAGCAGGGCGGCTACCCCAACGTGGGCAGCAGCGGCATGAACACCGCCAACACCGCCCGCACCGATTACTCGGCAGGCAGCAGCACCAATAACACCGGTGCCAACACCTACAACCAGCCGAACAACGCCTACGGCCAGAACAACGGCTACACCAGCAGTTTCAGCGGCGGCAATGGCGGCAGCAACGGCGGCTACAATGGCTACAGCTACGCCAGTGCCCCGCAGCAGCCCCCCAAGAAAGAAAAAAAGCATAACAAGGTCCTGCTGCGCGTCCTCGCCGGTGTCGGCGCGGTGGCCCTGGGCTTCGGCGGCGGCATCGGCGGTGCCGTGGTGGCCAGCCGTGCCGGCCTGACCGGCAACCAGGTGGTCGTGCAGGAAGTCCAGCGCGACACCAGCACCGATGCCTCTAACACCGGCAGCACCGATGGCACCTCTATGACCATGCAGCAGATCGCTGCTGTGGCCTCCCCCAGTGTGGTGGCCATCACCACCGAGCAGATGAGCAGCAGCCAGACCTGGTTTGGCGGCTACTATGTGCAGAGCGGTGCCGGTTCCGGCATCATCATCAGCCAGGATGGCTACATCCTCACCTGCGCCCATGTGGTCAGCGGCGCTACCAGCGTGAAGGTCCAGCTCAACGGCAGCGACCAGAGCTATGACGCCACCGTTGTCGGCGTCGACTCTACTTCCGATATTGCCGTGCTGAAGATCGATGCCACCGGCCTGACCCCGGCAGTCATCGGCGACAGCGATAAGCTGGCTGTCGGTGAGACCACCGTGGCTGTGGGCAACCCGCTGGGCACCTTGTCCAACACCGTTACCCAGGGCATCGTCAGTGCCCTGAACCGTCAGGTCACCGTGGAAGATAACAATATGACCTTGATCCAGACCGATACATCCATCAGCCCGGGCAACTCCGGCGGTGGTCTGTTCAACGCAAACGGTGAGCTGATCGGCGTGGTCAACGCCAAGAGCAGCTACAGCGAGGCCGAGGGCATCGGCTTTGCCATCCCCATCAACACCGCTATGGACATTGCCCAGCAGTTGATCGAAAACGGCGCTGTGGCCCGCCCGGTGCTGGGCGTCAGCATCCTGGACATTCAGGATTCCTCCACCGCACAGCAGTACGGTGTGTCCGCTTTGGGCGTCTACGTGGCTGATGTCACCAAGGGCAGCGGCGCCGAGGCTGCCGGCGTGCAACGCGGCGACCGCATCATCGCCATCGATGACACGGCTGTCAGCAGCACCTCCACCGTCAAGAGCTATCTGGCCGACAAGCAGGTGGGCGACACCGTCACCCTGCAGGTCGAGCGCGACGGCAAGGTCCTGACTCTCAACGTCACTTTGGGGAATAGTGCGCAGTAAAAGTGCCGCAACCCAAAGCCCCCTTTGCACAAGGGAGGCTCTCCCTACCCCCGCGTTTTCTATAAACATTTCCTCCTTCTTTTTTCTTTCCATATAATCTTCTGATCTTGCAAAAATGTCCTGCAATGCAAATCTTGCATTGTGGGACATTTTTGCTGTTTTATACAGCTTGTTCATAAAAACTTTGTTTGACAGGCCATACAGCCGTACTGTATAATTTAAAATGTACGCAACGTATAAAAAAAGTTCATATCCGGGAAAGAATCTGGACGAAACGCGCACAAGATGCCGAACCGTCCGCGAAACAGGGGAACAGAAGAAAAGGAGGTCATACCCATGAGCGATTACGCTGCTATTGCAAAAGAAGCTGCCGTTTTTACCGAGGAATGTGTCACCAACAACCGCATCGACCCGTCCCTTTTTGGCCAATACAACATCAAGCGCGGCCTGCGCGACCAGGACGGCAAAGGCGTGCTGGCAGGCATTACCAACATCTCCCGCATTGATGCCTTTGAGGAGAAGGACGGTAAAAAAGTGCCCTGCGACGGAAAACTCTGGTACCGCGGCTACAACGTGTATGACCTCATCCGGGGCCTGCGCGGCAAGCGCTATGCCTTTGAGGAAGCCGCCTACCTGCTCCTTATCGGTGACCTGCCCAACGAGGCCCAGCTGGATGCTTTCAAGGACAGCCTGGTCAAATGCCGCGACCTGCCTACCAACTTTGTGCGGGACGTCATCATGAAAGCCCCCAGCCGCGACCTGATGAACTCGCTGACCCGCAGTGTGCTCACCCTCGCCAGCTACGATGACGACATCGGCAAGACCGACCTGCAGACCCAGCTGGAACAGTGCATCAAGCTCATCAGCGTCTTCCCCATGCTGGCCGTCTACGGCTACCACGCCTACCATTATTATGAGTGCGGCGGCAGCATGTACATCCACCGCCCCAAACCGGAGCTTTCCACCGCCGAAAACCTGCTGCAGATGCTCCGCCCCGACCAGAAATACACCGAGCTGGAAGCCCACGTGCTGGACATCGCCCTGCTGCTGCATATGGAGCATGGCGGCGGCAACAACTCCACCTTCACCACCCGCGTGGTCAGCTCCTCCGGGTCGGATACCTACTCGGTCATTGCGGCGGCGCTTTCCAGCCTGAAAGGCCCCAAGCACGGCGGTGCCAACATCAAGGTCATGCAGATGATGGACGACATCCGCGCCCACGTCACCGACCCCACCGACGAAGCCGCCATGCACGACTACCTGTCCCGCATCGTCGACCGCCAGGCCTTCGACCAGAAGGGCCTGATCTACGGTATGGGCCACGCGGTCTACTCCCTCAGCGACCCCCGCGCCGTGGTGTTCAAAAACTTTGTGCACCAGCTGGCCGATGCCAAGGGCCGCGCCCGCGATTTTGAATATTACAACACCATCGAGCGGCTGGCCCCCAAAGTCATCGCAGAAAAACGCCATATTTATAAAGGCGTGTCTACCAACGTCGACTTCTACTCCGGCTTCGTCTATGACATGCTGGGTATCCCCGTGGAGCTGTACACCCCCATCTTCGCCGTGGCGCGCATCGTGGGCTGGTCCGCCCACCGCATGGAGGAGCTGGTCAACGTGGATAAGATCATCCGCCCCGCCTACCAGAGCATCATGACCCCGCGGGACTACGTGCCGCTGGAAAACCGCTGATGCCTGCCTGACCCCCTTACATGCAAAAGGAGGCCGAATGAACGAAAAACTCAAAGAAAAGACCCGCGAAGCCCTGACCAGCGTGCTGCCCATCACGGTCATCGTGCTGGTGCTCAGCGTCACGCTGGTGCCCATGGAGGTGGGTACGCTGGCCCTGTTTTTAACGGGGGCGGTGCTGCTCATCGTGGGCATGGGCTTCTTCCAGCTGGGTGCCGAGATCTCCATGACCCCGCTGGGCCAGGGGATAGGCGGCAGCATCGTGCGCCAGAAAAAAACATGGCTGGCCGTTGTCATCTGCTTTGCCATGGGCGCTATCATCACGATCTCAGAACCCGATCTGCAGGTGCTGGCCAACCAGGTGGCGGCCATCCCCAACGCTGTGCTTATCTGGACGGTGGCGGCGGGTGTCGGCGTGTTCACCGCTGTGGCGGTGCTGCGCATTTTGTACCGCGTGCCGCTGTCCAAAATGCTGCTGGGGCTGTATTTGCTGCTGTTCGTGGTGTCCCTTTTTGTCCCCAATGAATTTTTGGCCGTCGCCTTTGATGCCGGCGGCGTCACCACCGGCCCCATGACGGTGCCCTTTATCATGGCGCTGGGCATCGGCTTCTCAGCTGCCCGCAGCGATAAGGACAGCGCCAACGACAGCTTCGGCCTCATCGCTCTGTGCAGTGTTGGCCCCATCCTGATGGTCATGCTGCTGGGCATCTTCTACCACCCCACGGAGACGATTTATGACGCCGTGCAGCTGGCCCCGGTCATCACTACCCAGGATGTGGCACTGGCCTTTTTGCAGGACCTGCCCCATTATACGGCCGAGGTGCTGCAAAGCACGCTGTCCATCGTGGGCGTGTTTGTGCTGTTCCAGGCGCTGACCCGCAGCTTCCAGCCGCGCCAGTTGGTGCGTATGGTGCTGGGCTTTGTGTATACCATTATCGGGTTGATTTTGTTCCTCACCGGTGTCAACGTCGGGTTCGCGCCCGTAGGCAATCTGCTGGGCAGCGGCCTGGGCAGCGGCCCCCTGCGCTGGGCGCTGCTTCCTATCGGCATGCTCATCGGCTACTACATCGTCAAGGCCGAGCCAGCGGTGCAGGTGCTCAACGAACAGGTCGAGGAGATCACCGGTGGTACTATCTCCCGCCATGCCATGAACCGCGCCCTGCAGGCCGGTGTGGCCGTGGCGGTGGCGCTGGCCATGCTGCGCGTGCTGACCGGACTTAGCATCTACTGGGTGCTCATCCCCGGCTACGCGGCGGCGCTTATCATGAGCCGCTTTGTCCCGCCGGTGTTTGTGGGCATCGCGTTTGACTCCGGCGGCGTCGCCAGCGGCCCGATGACATCCACTTTCCTGCTGCCGCTGGCCATGGGCGCATGCAGCGCGGTGGGCGGCAACGTCGTCACCGATGCCTTCGGTATCGTGGCGCTGGTCGCCCTGGCTCCGCTCATCGCCATCCAGATCATGGGCCTGCTGTATGCCCGCCGCACCCAGGCGCAGACCGCCCCCGACATTTTGGACGACACCGTGGTGGAACTGGAGGAATACTGATATGGCTGCAACGCAAAAACGCACCCCCTGCCTGCGGCTGCTCCTTTCGGTCACGCAGGCCGAGGATGAGCACCGCGTGGTGGAAGTGCTGCAAAAAAACGGCATCCCCCTTTGTTTTGAAGCCCGCGCCAAGGGCACAGCCCCGTCTGAGCTGCTGGATGCCATCGGCCTGGGCGGCACCACCCGCGTGCTGACGGCGGGCCTGCTGCCCCGCGCCAACGTCCCGGCGGTGTTCGGGGCCATCAACAAGGCGCTTTCTTACCACAAGCGCGGTGCAGGCATCGCCGTGACCCTGCCGCTGACCGGCGTACAGAACAGCATTTTGCAGTTGACCGCCCCGGCGGACTGTGCCGGACCCACTGCTGAAAAGGAGGAACACACCATGAAGGACCATCCCTACGCCCTGCTGTGGGTTTCTGTCAAGGCGGGCCACGGCGACGAAGCTGTGGACGCTGCCCGCAAAGCAGGGGCCCGCGGCGGCACAGTGCTGAAAGGCAGCCGCTGCAGTACCGAGGAGGCCAGCAGCTTTTTGGGCATTTCCATTCGGGAGGAGCAGGATTTTGTTATGATCGTCGTCCCGCAGGAGCAGAAATCCGCCGTCATGCAGGCAGTCACCGCCGCCTGCGGCCTGAACACCCCCGCCCACGGTGTAACAGCCGCCCTGCCGGTAGATGAAGTGATGGGATTAGAATAAGTACCCCTTAAAAGGCCCCCTTGTGTAAAGGGGGCTCCGCGAAGCGGTGGGGGATTGTGAACTTACCCATACATCGACCTACCCCGTAAAATCACAATCCCTCCGTCACGGCTACCGCCCTTTACACAAGGGAGGCTTTAGGGGCCCGCAATAACGATAAAAAAGGATGCAAGGAACTTACTCCTTGCATCCTTTTATTGTTTAAAAATTACCCGGCAATCGCACCAAAGGCCGAGAAGCCCAGCAAACTGACCACACCCATGATGCACCCGGCCAGCAGCACGCCGCCCATGCAGGCCAGCACGCTCTTGCGGAAATCCATATCCAGGAGGCTGGCGGCCAGGGTGCCGGTCCAGGCCCCCGTGCCGGGCAGGGGAATGCCCACAAACAGCAGCAGCGCCCAGAACAGGCCCCGGCCTGCCTTGGCCTGGAGCTTTTCGCCGCCCTTTTTGCCCTTTTCCAGGCAGAAGGTGAAGAATTTGCCGATGACGGGCTTGTCCCGGCCCCACTCCAGCACCTTCCGGGCAAAGAAATAGATCAGCGGCACCGGCAGCATATTGCCCACAATGGCGATGATATACGTCAGCCACAGGGGCAGGCCGAAGCCCACGCCGTAGGGGATGGCCCCCCGCAGCTCGATGATGGGCACCATGGACACCAGAAACACGATGAGACAATGCTTGAACATAAGGGCTCCTTTTGCAGCGTTAAGCCAGTCTAATTGATGGTATAATAATATAGTATACCCCGCCCCGGCGGGATACGCAAGAATTGTTATTTTTTTGCCGAAGGATTTTGTGGAATACACAAAGAATCCGGCGTTTTTTCTCCGCAATTCTCCATTCTTTTGCGGGGTTTTCCATCGACACGGCTCCCCGGAATTTGCTATACTATAGAATAGACATATACTGGGAGGGGAATGCGTATGGGTGCATCCGAGATCATCGGCCTGTTAGGCGGCATCGCGCTGTTTTTATTCGGCATGGCCATCATGGGCGACGGCCTGAAAAAAGTCGCCGGAAGCAAGCTGGAGCTGGTGCTGTATAAGCTGACCAGCACACCGCTGAAGGGGGTTCTGCTGGGCACCGGCGTCACCGCCGTGATCCAGTCCTCCTCCGCCACCTCCGTGATGGTGGTGGGCTTCGTCAACTCCGGCATGATGAAGGTAAACCAGGCCATCGGCATCGTCATGGGCGCCATTCTGGGCACCAGCGTCACCGGGTGGATCCTCTGTCTCAGCAGTCTCAGCGGCGGCAGCGGCTGGGTGACCCTGCTGAGCACCGCCACCCTGACGGGCCTGGTGGCCGTCGTCGGCATCATCCTGCGCATGGCCGCCAAGCGGCCCTCTACCCACCACATCGGGGACATCCTGCTGGGCTTCGCGGTGCTGATGTACGGCATGAGCGCCATGAGCGACGCCGTCTCCCCCCTGCGGGACAGCCAGGTGTTCATCGACGCCCTGACCTCCTTCTCCAACCCCCTGCTGGGCATTCTGGTGGGCCTGCTGTTCACCAGCGTCATCCAGAGCGCCAGTGCCGCCGTGGGTATTCTCCAGGCGCTGGCCGTCACCGGGGCCATCACCTTTGAGATCGCCCTGCCCATCATCATGGGCATCGCCATCGGCGCGGCGGTGCCGGTGCTGCTGTCGGCCCTGGGGGCCAACGTCAGCGGCAAGCGCACGGCCTTTGTGTATCTGCTGATCGACGTGCTGGGCGTGGTGATCTGGGCCACGGTGTTCTATATCGCCAACGCCATCGCCCACTTTGATTTCATGACCATGACCATGACCACCGTGTCCATCGCCCTGATGAACACCCTGTTCCGTCTGGCCACGGTCATTGTGCTGGCACCGCTTATCGGAGTATTGGAAAAATGCGTGTGCCTGCTGATCCCCGAGAACCCCGAGAGCATCCGGGAGGAGCAGGAGATGGACCGGCTGGAGGAGCGCTTTCTGCTGCACCCGGCCCTGGCCCTGGAGCAGAGCCGCCAGGTCACCGACGCCATGGCCCGGCGGGCCATGGACAACCTGCTGCGGGCCATGGAGCTGGTGCACAAATTCAGCGACAAGGGCTGCCGGGCAGTGGAGGATGCCGAAAACGCCATCGACCGCTACGAGGACCGGCTGGGCACCTATCTGATGAAGATCACCGGCAAGGAGCTGTCCCAGCGGCAAAGCGAGGAGGTGTCCAAGTATCTGCACACCATCTCCGACTTTGAGCGCATTTCCGACCACGCCCTGAACATCTGCGACGCCGCCCGGGAGATCAACGCCAAAAGCGTGGTGTTCTCCCCGGAGGCCGAGCGGGAGCTGCGGACCCTGGAGCAGGCCATCACCGAGATCCTGCATCTGGCCGTCGGGGCCTTCGTCTCCGGCGACCTGGAGGCCGCCTCCCGGGTGGAGCCGCTGGAGGAGATCGTGGACGGCCTGTGCGACGAGATGAAGCTGCACCATGTGGACCGCCTGCAAAAGGGCGTGTGTACCCTGAACCAAGGCTTTATCTTCAACGACCTGCTGACCAACTATGAGCGGGTGGCGGACCACTGCTCCAACATCGCCGTGGCCATGATCGAGCTGGAATCCGACTCCTTCGACACCCATGAGTACCTCAACAGTGTCAAGGCCATGAAGTCCGCCTCCTTCGCCCGGTACTCCGCCGAATATCAGAAG
>ERZ773146.3396-NODE-3396-length-10067-cov-3.350080_pt1 | contig 10067 bp, 7 predicted proteins | sample MGYA00580847_ERZ773146 | MGnify/ENA primary metagenome ERZ773146 (study PRJEB29015, sample SAMEA2737830) | human gut metagenome | biome: human gut; feature: human-associated habitat; material: faeces | place: China | collected 2012 ...
TTTCGGCTTTAGGACGAGTATCCGGTGCTCCGAAAGCGACGGCTACATCCATAAATATATCATCTGCGAAGTCTACCGTTTTTCTACGCCATTTTGCCAATCCGCGGACTAACTTAGTCTTTGTTTTATTAAGTGCGTATTTGTCGGTAATCCATTCTTCCGCTTTGTATTTCTCTGTTTCGCGATAAGTGAAACGGATTTTCTCAAGCTCTACTAGGCAGTTGCCGGGTTTACAGGTAACGGTAATCTGATAGTTGACCAGTGTACGGTCTAATGAGAGGGCGCTTGAACTGAAAACAATCCATTCTTCTCCAACACCGGCAATTGTTCCCTTTGCTTCGTCCGAGAAAACAATGCGGCTATCAATATTTTTATTTTCTTTCAGACGTTCGTTCATCCACTTTGTCATTGTGTCGTAGATTTGTGCCTGACTCATTCCGGGAATCTGGAACTCTTTGGAAAATACTACTTTACCATCTACTTCAGGAACAGCTCCTACAAGGTACCTGGTGTCATCTTTCTTCTCTTTTGCAGAATCTGCCTTCATCGCCATCGGCAATGCAAGGAACAGGGTAAGAAACAGAATCGTAAATTTATTCATAATTATAATGTGTTTATTTGGTAATCTCAAAACTTTCGCCCCGATGGGTGATGCTGATAAAACGGCATCCGGCATTTTCAGCAAAACTACGAAGCGCATTTCCCCCCTCATAATCTTCACTGAAGTGCATGGGCACAAATATAGTAGTTTTTATTTGTTCGATGAACTGTTTTGCCCCTTTCATGTAATCTTTTCCCATTCTCCGATCCACCGGGAATAGCACTAGATCGATGTTAGGCACTTTTTCTTTTAAATATTTAACTTCTGCAAGGAAATCACCATTGGCTTTTCGGATCTCTTCTTCAGTAGATTCCTCACTCCAATGCCAGTTGTTCAAGTCTCCGGCATGGAAGAGCCGGACACCTTGCAGGTCAATGAGAAAAGAGATACCTACGTCCGTGGAACCGAATGCTTCTATACGGATATTCGGGTCTTCGTACACATCCCCTTTATTTATATAGGTGGCATCTTCGCGCGTGGCACGACGATGTTTCAGGATGTCCTTGGAGAAGATATAGTGAATATCCGGGCGTTCGGCTTTCCATAAAAGAACTTCGCGATTAAAGTGGTCGGGGTGAAAATGAGAAGAGAGCACATATAGTTCTCCGGGTCTTCCCAACAGATAGTCATGAACGATACCTTTATTATATTCCGTTTCAGAGGAATCTTTATAGTAATCGATAATGACCGTCACTCCGTCCGCTTCAATCGCGAAGCCGCTATGGTAAATGTAATCAAGTTTCATGCACGGGTTAATTTATAGCGCAATATTACGAAAAACGCTACACAAACCTTTGGTTTTTGCTGTTATTTTTATCTAAAAGACTTACATCGGCACTTCCATCAGCAGAATGTGCGAGTCTTTCAGGGTTTCCAGCTCAAAGCTGTGGGTATCGTATACGCCCATACCGTCACGGCGTGAAAGTACGGTATCATCCACCTTCACCTCACCTTCAATCACGAAGATATACACACCTGCGTGGGATTGGTGCATGTGATAGCCGATCTTCTTTCCTGCCTCTATCTCTCCGATGGAGAACCATGTCTGTTGCAACATCTTGGCAGGGGCATCGCCATCCGGCGAAACGATCAGTGCCAGTTCATTCTTCCGCAAGAACGGACGGATGTCGTAATCCTGATAGGCGGGCGGTGTATTCAGCTTCTCCGGCATTACCCAGATTTGCAAGAATTCTACCGGTTCGGTATCGCTGCCGTTCATTTCACTGTGATAAATACCGGTACCGGCACTCATGGTTTGTATGTCTCCTATAGTGATGGTGCGGCTGTTTTTATTACTGTCACCATGTTTCAGCTTTCCTTTCAGGGGGATGGAGATAATTTCCATGTTCTTATGCGGGTGGGTACCGAAGCCTTTACCAGCTTCCACACGGTCGTCGTTCAATACGCGCAATGCACCGAAATTCATGCGGCGGGGATTGTAATATGTATCGAAACTGAATGTATGGTGGCTGTCGAGCCAATCATATAGAGCACGTCCACGGCTTTCCGCTTTGTCTATTACTTTTTTCATTATTTATTCCTTTCTTTAAATGTTTGATATACATAAATAACAAACTGACTATGAAAATGTTTATAGTCGAATGTTAGCATTTATTTATTGATTGCCTTTATTGTTAATTCTGAATTTTTACTTCATTCTCCGATACCTTTCCACTTTTGAAGTCTTTGATGTTCTGCAGGGTGGTGGTGGCAATGTTCTCCAGTGCTTCGCGGGTGAAGAAGGCTTGGTGCGAAGTTACAATCACGTTGTTGAAAGAGAGCAGGCGTGCCAGTACATCATCATCAATGATGCGGTCGGACTGATCTTCATAGAAATATTCGCTTTCTTCTTCGTATACATCCAGTCCGGCGGAACCGATTTTCTTGTTCTTCAGTCCTTCTATCAATGCATTGGTATGTATCAGTTGTCCACGTCCGGTATTGATAATCATTACGCCGTCTTTCATCTTGCTGATGGAGTAGTCGTTAATGAGGTATTTGGTTTGTTCCGTAAGCGGACAGTGCAGGGAAATGATATCCGAACTATGATAGAGTTCATCGAGTGTGGTATATACCACCTGGTGTTCGCGGGCAAAGTTATAGTCAGGATATAGGTCATATGCCAGTATGTTCATGCCGAAACCTCGCAAAATCATAATCAGTTTCTTGGCAATCTTTCCGGTACCGATAATGCCGGCAGTCTTTCCATACATGTCAAAGCCGAGCAATCCGTGGAGAGAGAAATTACCGTCACGGGTACGCCAGGTAGCACGGGGAATTTTCCGGTTCAGCGATAGCATAAGGGCAACGGTGTATTCTGCTACGGCATACGGAGAGTAGGCAGGTACGCGTACTACTGTTATGCCACATTCTGCGGCGGCTTTCAGGTCTACATTATTATATCCGGCACAACGCAGTGCCAGTAGTTTGACACCATTATCAGCCATCATGCGGAGCACTTCCGCATCTGCGGTGTCATTCACAAATATGCAGACAGCGTCTACACCCTGTGTCAGTATCACGTTGTGTTTGTTCAGATGACCTTTATAATAACGAAGTTCAAAATCGTACTCTTTATTCTTCTCATTGAACGAAGCCTCGTCGTAGGGCTTGGTGCCGAAAAAAGCAATTGTATATGCCATAGTTTATGGAGTTTTTTTAGAATGTTCCTATTATCTAAAGATAACACACGTACGGCTGATAAGGTTCAGAAAGAAGGATAAATGATGCTTTGCGGACCTCATTTGCCGAATATTCTTTTTTATCATCAAAATATGACCTACATCGGCTTTGAGTATAACTTATTTATGCTACCTTTGGCAGACAGTATATCATCAATGCCATTGATGACTACTATCAATGGCATTGATGATAGGCATCATCGGCATTGATGGCATACTCACTCCCGGATTCATCTTTATTGCGTCCGGGACTGAAGATAGATACATCCTAAAGAGAGGAGGAATTGATATGGCTTTCTATAAAAAGCAGAAATTGAATGGGAAATGGTATTTAAGGGCGGTAACCAAAGGACGCCCTGCCACCACGGATGATGTAGCGGAAAAACTGTCGTTCATGTCTACGGTGACTCCCGGAGATACCTATGCGGTGCTTGTAAATCTGGGTGAAGTATTGGGAGATTTGCTGAGTGAAGGACGGTCGGTGCGGCTGAAAGGTGTGGGAACATTCTTTCTTTCTTGTCAGTCGTCGAGCCGAGGCGTGGATACGCCCGAAGAAGTGAGCCCGAAATTAATCACTGCTGTGAAAGTGCGCTTCATTCCCGAATATGCTCGTGAACAGAATAATCAAGTGACTAAACGTACGCTCATTTCCCCTAAATTGATATGGGTGGATACGGACGAAACGGTAGAATGATTCTTGTTTTGGGTTTTTCGTTTCATTAGAAACAGTTTCTACTTTCAATTAATTGTTTCCCTGATATGACATTTTTGCACAAAAAGCTTTCGTGCGTGCAATATTATTGTAACTTTGCGCCCGCTAACAATTAAAAAAGATTTAGATGAGAAAATTTTCGTTGATTAGCCTTATGTTGCTAATCGTTTCAACTTCAACTTTTGCAGGAGGTCTCCTTACGAATACAAATCAGCATGCCGCTTTTCTTCGTATGCTATCCCGTGGTGCTACCACTGAAATAGACGCTGCTTTGTCTAATCCGGCAGGTTTGGCCTTTTTGCCCAATGACGGTTTTCACATGTCTTTGAGCATTCAAAGTGCTTTCCAAACAAGGAATATCGATGCTTCGTGCGAAGGTCTGGGGCTGAATAAGTATTATGAGGGTAAGGCATCTGCGCCTGTCATTCCCAGTTTGTTTGCCGCTTATAAGATGGGTGACTGGACGATTTCCGGCTTTTTCGGTATTACCGGTGGCGGAGGAAAGGCTTCGTTTGACGACGGTCTTCCCATGTTCGATGCTATGGTGATAGGCGGATTGGGAGCCCAAAAAATTCCAAGCAATGCCTATTCGCTGAAAAGCTACATGGATGGCAAGCAGTACATCTACTCTGTACAGTTGGGGTTGACTTATAAGATAACGGAATGGCTTTCTGCTTTTGCGGGTGGTCGGATGAACTACTTTACCGGTGGTTACCAGGGTGCATTGAATGCCAGTGCCGCCATCAATTTGCCTTTGCCTACCGGAGGAACGATACCTGCCGGTACAGAACTTATCGGCATCGACTTGGATTGCAGTCAGACCGGATGGGGATTTACTCCGGTTATCGGCCTGGATGCCAAGTGGGGCAAGCTGAATATTGGTGCAAAGTATGAGTTCATGACTAACCTGAATATTGAAAATTCCACTAAAGCAAACTCGCTTCGTATGATTGGTGCTGCTGAAAGTGAATTGGCTGATTACAAGCATGGTGTGAATACTCCGAATGATATCCCTTCTATGCTTTCTATAGCTGCTTCTTATGAGTTTCTTCCGGTATTGCGTGCATCTGTAGAATACCACTTTTTTGATGATAAAAGTGCAGGAATGGCCGGTGGCAAGCAGGAGTATCTGACGAAGGGAACAAACGAATATCTGGCCGGTATTGAGTGGGATGTAACCAAACATTTGACTTTGAGTTGTGGAGGCCAGATTACGGACTATGGATTGTCTGACAATTACCAGAGTGATACCAGTTTTTCTTGTGATTCTTATACTTTGGGTTTTGGTGCCAAGTTGAATTTAACTGAAAGAGCTGCCCTGAACGTTGGTTACATGTGGACTACCTACGAAGATTATACTAAAAAATCTCAGAACTATAATAATACCGGATTGAGCGGTACAAATATCTATAGTCGTACAAACAAGGTGTTTGGTGCTAGTATCAACTACAGATTCTGATTTCATAATTACTTTATATATAGCAGAAGCCGTCTCAAACATTGTTTTGAGGCGGCTTCCTTGATTTATGTATCTGATTTAGAAAGAATATTGTACCAACAAATTCATACGGTTGGCATGATGCGTTGAATTATTGAAATCTGTACGCCAGCCGCGAAGGTATTCAGCACCTACTTGCATATTCGGAGTAACATTCCAGAATACATTGGTTACGAGATATTGTCCGTAACGGTAACTACTGGGTTGATCGTTGGGATAACCGTTCTCCGAATACAATCTGGACATACTATAAGTGGTGGACACAAACACTTTGGGGCAGATGTTATACTGTGCCCCGGCAAACCAGCCCAGCATAGGCAATGCCTGCATCTTTCCTTCTTTTTCGGGATTGGGAACGATGTCCACATTCAGATTGCTTATATCATTCAGATATTGTCCGATACCTTTTCCATAAGTAGCCTGTCCGAAGATTTCCCATTTCTTACTGAGATTGAATGAGGTAGATGCCTGTATACCCCATCCGGTAACATCGGATGCATGATCGCTGAGCGTACTGGTGTAGGTCATACTGCGAACGAGGCCACCTACACGAAGATGACTGTTGGCTCCCCAACCATATTGGGCGTAAGCGGTGAAGTCCGGCATACGTTGTTGGGCTACGCTGAGTTGATCGTTTGTAGTGCCATCTACGCTGGGAACCTCTATGGATGCATGGAAACGCCAGTTCTTCAGGCCTTTGTAAGTGTAAGCCAGTTGAGTGGCACGATAGAAAGTAGCACCGTTAGGGCCTTGGAAGTCAATAGTGGAAGGCAATGCAGCCAAATCCATGAAACTACCGTAGGTATAACCTACTGTCACATTGCGGAACGACATATATGCGTTTCGCAACTGGAATACTTTGTCCCCACCACGGAAGTTACCGGCAGTGTACACTACGAAATCACCCAGCAGCTTAGTATGTCCTACCAGTTTCAGGAAGATGGTGGAAGTGCTTGCATCCATCTGGAACTGGTTCTTTACTTTACTGGCATTCGGAATGTAGGCCGGGATGAAATCCATATTATCTACAATGCCGCCAAAGTCATACTCGGCAGTGGCACGCACATATCCTCCGATACCGAGGGCGAATTTCCCTTTTTTATCCATCAACAGGAAGCGGGGTGCCTTAGGATCGTGAATGTATCTGAACTGTGATTCGTTCATGATACGGACGATCTCGTCGCCTGCTTTGTCGATGGTAACCATGACGATGCCATTAGATGCTTCGTCGTCAATAATCACTTTTTCTTGTGCTTTAGCCACAGACGGAACAAGGCCGATGGTGCACAACAGAAACATTACTTTAAAGATTGTCTTCATTATTAAGTTAGGTTTTGGTGAATGCCCATTGAACAACCTAAATGAAAAAAGGTTGAGTAGAAGAATGACGGATATGTTATTTTTTGATTGATTTGTAGCGGAGGTTCTCCGTTTCTTTACCGAAATAGGCTTTTTGCAATTCATGGGCATCATACGTCTCGGCTGTATTGTAAAGTTCTGGTATATTATAAGACTTGAACGTATTCAGATAAGCTTCCGGATTTTCTTGTGGAAGAAGAAACGCTTTACTTACGCTTCCATCTTGGGATACATGGGCAAAGTAAGGACGTCCATATACCCGGTCGTCTCGTTTGGAGGCGAAAGCTATCCATTGGGAATTACTGCTCCAGGAATGATAGGAATCAGAGTACCGTCCGTTTGTTTCTTCCATTTTATCAATCTTTCCGGTAGAAAGCTCCAGCATCCAAAGGTCCGTTTCCGGATGCCAGATGGGGAAAGTACCATAATCGGATACGGAGAACAGCAGGTATTTGCCGTCCGGTGAGCATTTGGGAAAACTTACGGATTTCCCTTCGGATGAAGCTCTGAAGACTTCGTGAATACTATCACCCAATTGTCCGGTTTGAGGATTAAAGGAGATGGAGTAGAGATCATAGCGCATATGACGGGTACTGTCCGGCTGAGGGATATAGGGTGCCCGGCAGAAATAGATAGTATGGTTATCAGCAGAGAAACAAGGGAAGGTTTCCTGATATTCCGTTCCGCTGATACCGGGGTTATCGGTAACCGTTCCCTGTTCAAAATCTATCAGGATAAGATCACTACATTTATCGAAAACTTCCAGACGTTCGGTGCGATAGCTGTGCAGAATGGGGATAATTTCGGCTGTGGTGAATATGCCGAAACGCCCGTCCTGGGAAATCTCTCCATAGACAGCACCGGCTGTATGATCTGTTTTGGTGTTGATTTTCCGTAATTGTCCGTCACGACTATAAATAGTACCTCCCTTACTGCCACGCACATGCATAAATGTAGTGGGATTGGCTGCACGGTTGGATGTATGGCAATTGATACAGCTATGATCTGTAATATTGTTATCGGCCAAAAGGCGGGTATCGAAATTCTCAAGGTTACGTTCGCAAACTTGCAGCATGTTCCATATCTCATAAGCCGGCTCTATCAGGCGGTAGCTGAGATATCGGTCTATGCTGTCGGGTGAGATGTACCAGTAGAAATCTTTGTAATGTATCTTTTGTTGCGAGATATGGGCATAGACAGACACAGACAGTGTATCCCCTTTTTCATCCGCAAGCATCTTTTTCCATTTCTTTATGGGGAACTGGAGCCTGTAGGACTGGCTGTCGAATTGATACTCTTTCTTTCCCCGGATAATAACGGAGAGGTTTGCCGCACCTTCCAGTTGGAAGTTCAGCGGAGCGATGTTGCAGGGTACGGTGATATCTGTATAGTCAGGAAACAGGAGCGGCTGTTCGGGACAGTCGGTGTAATCCTGAAGTAAACGTTTTCCACAGGAGAAAAGCGTCAGGGTTGCAATGAACAGGATGATAGCTCTTTTCATGGTTTCAGTTGTGCATAATAGTAATAGAACCAATATGTTTTTCCGAATAACTTTTCCAAAGCCCGCCCGTCTCCTTTGGCATCTTCGTATATGGAGAGGTATTGCAGACAGTCTTTGTAAACTTTAGTAGAGATGCGATAATGCTTCAGTTGCTCCTGCGGGTTTTCTTTCTCATTCATACATGCTATCAATGCTTCCTGATAGAGACGGGATGGAAGCGAACCGAATGTCGGATAATAGTAACGGTCATAATCCTTCTTGAAAAGCTGCAGATCTTTATTCAATAGGTGGAAGCATAAGAGGTAGTCGGCAGCCATCTTGTTTTGAGGATTACTTTCGATTAAATTAACCAGTGAAGTACGCCATTGATTGGCGGAGAACAACGTATCTTGTTGCGGAAGCATCCGACGTTTATGGGCCCAGTAAGGGATGGAATCACATTGACCGGATTTAATAAGTTCCAATCGTTCCCTTGCCCAGCTCCGGTGCAAGGAAGTATGGGACAACATGCGTAGATACTTTTGGGCAACTGAATAATCTTCGTTGATAATGGCAATTTCCGCCAGTTTCCGTACCATGCGCGAAGAACGCTGATGCGGGGTAAATGTCATAGCAAGCATGGCAGAGTGCTGGGCTTGTGCCATGTCACCGCATTCCATGAGGGCATCGGGACTTGCCATGGCGTATATATAGCCTGTTGATTCGTTGATTTGTAGTAGAAGCCCATGGAAAGCTGGTTGATAATGTAGCATTAGTTCATCGCAGAGCTTGTCTTGGCGGGCATAAGCGAGATTTGTATAGTAGGCACTGAGATAGGTTGGGTAGGAGTTATCCTCGTTGAGCCGGATTATCTTATCCCAGCGTCCGAAGTAGGCTTCGGATGAAAAGGCGAGTGTTTTTTCTTCGGAGGCGTTGTATGCTTTGGTTATGGTAATTGTACCCAGGGTAAGGACTGTAAATAGTGCAATCCATTGCTTATACTGCCGGGAAATAAAAACTGGCAGGAGGGAGAGTAACAGAAAACCTTCTGTCAGGAGGAATACAAAAGGCTGACGCAGCATGTATCCGCTTATCAATGGATAGAAGTATGATTGGCGGGGAGTTAAAAAATAGAAATAACTACCTCCGATAGGTATGAGGAGGGAGATGAGTAACAGGAAGAAGGATAACTTGTAATTGTTGAATTGCTTGCACTCATAAACTGTGGCTAAAATGACATATGCAAAGAAGTGTGCTCCTACGGCGCAATAGAGGATGGTAAGCATAACTACGTGGAGTATTCCTCTCGTCCGTGTTGATGTGCTCAATGTTGACAGTGAGAATGCCCAGACGCTGCACATCAGTCCAAGTGACATGGAAAGGGGATATTCCAAATGGCAGGATAACGCCCATTCGGCAACTATGGGCAGTAATGCCCAGAGGGATACATGGTTGGTGATACCGGTCTTACGTAATGCTATCCGGAGTCCCAGCCAAGTGAATACAAAGGTGAGGGTTAATATACTGCTTCCTCCACCTGTCCACAGGAAAAACTGAGTAAGATAATCGCCACAGATTTCGGTCAGGAATGCCGGTTTCTGTAAGTACGTTTGTAGAAAGTCCGGTTGGAGTACGCATAGTGTTATCTGTTCTTTATAGTGCAGATGATATGGATAGAAGTAAAAGAAGAATATCCAGCAGGCTATAAAGAATAGGTAGACAAAGATACTATCTAT
>ERZ773146.3402-NODE-3402-length-10049-cov-4.556434_pt1 | contig 10049 bp, 9 predicted proteins | sample MGYA00580847_ERZ773146 | MGnify/ENA primary metagenome ERZ773146 (study PRJEB29015, sample SAMEA2737830) | human gut metagenome | biome: human gut; feature: human-associated habitat; material: faeces | place: China | collected 2012 ...
AGCTTGATGTATAAAAGCCTTTGGAACATTTTAAATGAAAATCTTGATAAGATCAGTAACCAGATCAAGAAGCAAGGTTATGCAGTTATGACCAATACCAATAAGAGTATGGGAACAAGCATCAATCTAATGGGCTATCTGGATGGTGATTATACAGTGATCATAAGTACACCGATGGAAAGTATCCAGACAAGTGCCAGATTATCCGGACAGTTTACGATGTATGTTGGACTGATCTTGATCATTTGCGGTGCAGTTGCGATGTATTTATACAGCCGCCAGTTTACAAGACCAATTGAAGATATGGCCAAGGCCGCGAATCAGATGTCACATTTAGATTTTGATGTGAAAGTGCCAACAGGATCTGATGATGAATTAGGACGACTTGGAGCCAGTATCAATGAGTTATCATCTAAATTGGAATTCACCATTTCAGAACTGAAAACAGCGAACAATGAACTGCAAAAAGATATCGAGCAGAAAGTTCAGATTGATGAGATGCGAAAGGAATTCTTATCCCATGTATCCCATGAATTAAAGACACCGATCGCACTGATCCAGGGATATTCGGAAGGATTGAAAGACAATATCTTAGATGATGAAGAAAGCAAAGAGTTCTATTGTGACGTTATTGCAGATGAAGCAAAGAAGATGAACCGTATGGTACAGAAACTTCTGACACTGAATCAGATTGAATTCGGAAATAATCAGGTCAATATGGAACGATTTGATATCACAGAAATGATCCGCAATATGGTAGAATCAAGCAAGATCCTTGTGGAAAAGCAAGAAGTCAAGATCATATTTGATGAGCCAGAGACTCATGTGTGGGCAGATGAATTTATGATCGAAGAAGTTGTGAACAACTATCTGAGCAATGCCAGAAATCATGTGACAGATGGTGGGATCATCAAAGTCAGCTATTGTCGTCATGGAAATGACGTAAGGATCAAAGTATTTAATACGGGAGACCATATTCCGCAGGAAGATATTGATAAATTGTGGGTAAAATTCTATAAAGTCGATAAAGCAAGAACAAGAGAATACGGTGGAAGCGGAATCGGATTGTCTATCGTAGAAGCAACGATGAAAGCACATGGCAAGGATTATGGAGTTGCCAATGTAGAAGGTGGTGTAGAATTTTACTTTGATGTGGAATCTGCGGATTCTGAATCTGTACAATGTTAAAAAAGCATTTTCATTGTGTTGTGTATGGAAGTAAAAATGCTACAGACAAAGAAATGAGTTTTGTGGTATGATAGATAAATAGTGTAAGTAAAAAGAAATCAGTGTAAACTGGTTTCTTTTGGATAATAGGATAAAAAGGATGAAAAGAAATATGTTAAAAGATTACAAAGAACAGATTCAGGATGCAGACCTTGTATTAGTGGGGATCGGACGAGAATTGCGTGCAGACCGTGTGATCGATTTCAAGAAAGCGATCACAAATGAACATTACCAGAATCTCATCGATAAAGAAGATGAAGATTCCAAATGGATGAGAACTGTTTACGAGAGAGAGTATTTATTATCCATGAAAGAGACAGATCTGTTTAAAGAATTAGAAGAAGTTTTGGAAGGAAAAGAATATTTCGTAGTGACGAGTAACGATGATGGATTATTGTATCATACCCATTTAAAGAAAGATCACGTGACAGCACCATGTGGAAATGGAGATTTCTTCCAGTGCAGTGCACCATGTGATGAGCAGCTCTATCCTGCGAACTTAGGACTTAGAGATTTGATCGACTATTATGAAAAAACAGGAAAGATCGAACATCTGGAATGCCCAAAATGTGGAAAACAATTGATTTTTAATGTCCGCACAGAAGAGACAAAATCTATCTATATCGAAGGAGCTTACTTAAATTCATGGGCAAGTTACACAAAATGGTTGCAAAACACTTTAAATAAAAAGCTTTTTATATTAGAATTAGGAGAAGGTTTTGAAGTTCCAAGTTTGTTCCGCTGGCCTTTCGAGAAGATGGCATTCTACAATGAGAAAGCAACTTTTGTAAGAGTGCATCATTCACTTTACCAGATTGGAAAAGAGATCAAAGAAAAAGGAATCGGGATCAAGATGGACAGCCGTGACTTTTTAAACATAGCACACGAATAGAGGAGACAGCCTATGATAGCGATTATCGATTATGATGCAGGAAATATCAAAAGTGTTGAGAAAGCACTGAATTACCTCGGAGAAGAAGCAATCATCACAAGAGATCACGATGAGATCGTAAACAGCGACAAAGTCATTCTTCCAGGAGTTGGAGCATTTGCAGATGCGATGGAGAAGATTCGTCATTATGGATTAGAAGATACGATTCATGAAGTCGTAGAGAAGAATATTCCATTTTTAGGGATCTGTCTTGGGCTACAGTTAATGTTTGAATCTAGTGATGAAGGACCAGGAGTGAAAGGACTTGGATTATTACCAGGAAAGATCTTAAGAATTCCAAAGAGTGGAGATTTAAAGATTCCACATATGGGATGGAATAATATCAAAGTCAAAGAAGGTTCTAGATTATTCAAAGGACTTCCAGATAATCCATATGTATATTTTGTACATTCCTATTATCTTCAGGCAGACGATGAAGATATCGTAGCAGCAACAACCGAATATGGTGTGAAGATTCACGCAGCAGTAGAGAAAGACAACATCTTTGCCTGCCAGTTCCATCCGGAAAAGAGCAGCACCGTAGGACTACAGATTTTAAAGAACTTCGTTTCACTATAGGAGGAATTGGCGATGCATACAAAGAGAATTATCCCATGTTTAGATGTCAAAGCAGGACGCGTCGTAAAAGGTGTCAATTTCGTTAATCTGATTGATGCCGGAGACCCGGTAGAGATCGCAGCAGCATATGACAAAGCAGGTGCAGATGAACTTGTATTTTTAGATATCACAGCATCATCCGATGCAAGAAATATCATGATCGATATGGTAAGAAAAGTCGCAGAAAAGGTATTTATCCCATTTACAGTCGGTGGAGGAATCCGTACCGTTGATGATTTTAAGGCAATCTTACGAGAAGGTGCAGATAAGATTTCCATCAACTCTTCAGCGATCAATACCCCAGATTTGATCAATGATGCTGCAGACAAATTCGGAAGCCAGTGTGTTGTTGTAGCGATTGATGCCAAACGCAGAGCCGACGGAAGCGGATGGAATGTCTACAAGAACGGTGGAAGAATCGATGTAGGCTTAGATGCTGTAGAATGGGCCATGGAAGCAAACCGCCGTGGAGCAGGAGAAATCCTGTTAACAAGCATGGACTGTGACGGAACGAAAGCAGGATATGACAATAAACTGACAAGAATCATTGCAGAGAATGTTGATATTCCAGTGATCGCATCTGGTGGTGCGGGGAATAAAGAACATTTTTATGATACATTGACAGAAGGAAAAGCAGATGCAGCATTGGCGGCTTCACTGTTCCATTTTAATGAATTGAAGATATCTGATCTGAAGGAATATCTGGATCAGAGAGGGATCAGTGTCAGAAGATAGAATTACATCATTTGATGATAAGGAAAGAAGACTCTTTTTTTTGAGGAGTCTTCTTTTTTAATACAATGTTATTGTAAAATATTGACAGGAGTAAGTGAATGTGTTTTAATCACATAAAATACAAATATTTACATAAATAAAATATTGACACCAAATACGACACCAAATATAATAAAAGAAAGGAAGATACAAATGTCAAAATGGGATAAACTAATCGCACGTATTTGCAATTTGTCGAAGGATCTTCGATTTACACAATTACAAAGGGTATTAGAAACTTATGGGTATAGGATGGATGCCCCAAGAAGTGGAAGTAGTCATTATACATTTAGAAAACAAGGAAAAAGTCCAATTACAATACCAAAGCATGAACCAATTAAAAAAGTATATGTAGAAATGGTAAGAAAGGTTGTAGAAAGCGAGGAAAGAGAAAATGAAAACGCTGAATGAGTATATGAGTATGTCATATAAGATGGAAATCATAGAAGATCAAGATGAGGGTGGGTTTGTAATATCTTATCCTGATTTACCAGGTTGTATTACATGTGGAGAAACGATAGAGAGTGCAATGCAGAATGCAAAAGATGCAAAAAGAGAGTGGATCAGAGCAGCATTGGAAGAGGGAATAGAAATTTATGAACCAGATAGCTTGGAAAATTATTCTGGACAATTCAAATTAAGAATACCACGAAGTCTACACAGATCATTAGCAGAACATTCACAGAGAGAAGGAATTAGTATGAATCAATACTGTGTTTATTTACTTTCGAAAAATGATGTGATGTATTCAAAATGGTATGAATGATTAAGGAAAGAAGTAGAATTAAAGAAAACAAAGACAGCCAAAGGCAAAGCAAGAAAGCATCCTCTATACCGTTGGGCAAGACTGATCGCCGCAACGACATGGGAAGAGGTTGCACAGGAATCAGCAGGTAATAGATATATGGAAAGGATACAAGAAGAAATGGTAAAGATGAGCCAGGACGAACGGGACAGATATCTATATTTGAGAGAAGAGATGGCAGTGAGTGATAGAGTAAGTCAGCTGCAGAGTGCGGAAAATCGTGGGGTAAGGGCAGGGATATTACTAAATCAAATTTCTATGATTCAGAAAAAAGTAAAGAAAAACAAGAATCTAGAACAAATAGCAGATGAACTAGAAGAGTCAACAACCAAGATAAGACCAATCTACGATCAAGTAAAACAACAGCCAGACAAAACAGCAGAAGAAATCTACAATCTAATTAATAATGAATAAAAATCGGAGGACAATACAAATGAGTATCAAAACAGAAAAAGCAGAACAAAACCACCAGAAAGGCTACAACTGTGCCCAAGCAGTTGCTTGTGCATTTAGTGAAGAAATGGGGATTGATGAATCCACCATTTTTAAGATGATGGAAGGACACGGCTTAGGAATGGGCTGTATGGAAGGAACATGCGGTGCTATCACAGGAGCAGTCGCAGTCATCGGTGCCATAAAAAGCTGTGGAGACATCGAGAAACCAGTTTCCAAAGCAGCAACCTACAAACTTTCAGGAGAGCTTGTAAAACGCTTTCAGGAGAAGAATCAAGCAACAAAATGTAAGGACCTAAAAGGGATTGAAACGGGAAAAGTCTTAAGATCCTGTCCAGGCTGCATTGAAGATGCAACAGCCATTCTGGAAGAAATTTTAGCAGAATGATCTAATTGAAATAGAAAGAAACAAACAAGAAGCCATGTTACAAGCATAGACAAGATTTATCTATGCTGGAACATGGCTTCTTTTTATTAGCATTTGATTCTAAACAATAGAAAAATAACTATTTATTCAGATTCTTCTCAGCCGCAGAAAGCATCAGCTTAATACGGTTGATCTGGTTAACCTCACTAGCTCCTGGATCATAGTCGATCGCCACGATGTTCGCATCAGGAAATGCCTGACGGATTTCTTTGATAACACCCTTACCAACAACATGGTTCGGTAAGCATGCGAATGGCTGTGTACATACGATATTTGGCGCACCGCTGTGAATCAATTCAACCATCTCACCTGTTAAGAACCAACCCTCACCAGTCTGGTTACCGATGGATACAAATGGTTTTGCATATTCTGCAAGATCTTTGATATATGCAGGTGGTTCAAAACGGTTACTCTTGGCTAGCTCTTTACGAAGAGTCTGACGATAACGTTCAACGATCCAGATTGCGGAGTTGCTGACGATCGCAGATTTCTTGGATTTACCAAGGTAACGGTATTTGAAGTTACTGTTGTAGAAGCTGTACATGAAGAAATCTAATAAATCAGGTACAACAGCTTCCGCACCCTCACGTTCCAGAAGTTCTACTAAGTGGTTATTTGCATCTGGAAGGAATTTTACAAGGATCTCTCCAACGATTCCGACACGAGGTTTCTTGATATCCTTTAATGGAATGCGGTCGAAGTCACGAATGATTCCACGGATATTCTTCTGGAATGTATAGAAGTTACCTTTGGCAATATCACGTTTACATTTAGCAGTCCATTGTCTGTGTAATTTGTTGACAGAACCAGGTTTTACTTCATAAGGACGTGTATGATAAACCGTTCTCATAAAGACATCACCATAAACGATCGCCTGAACTGCTTTATTTAATAAACCAGGTGTAAAACTAAATCCGCTGTTTTTCTCAATTCCCTGTGCACTTAAACCAATAACAGGAACATAACCATAACCAGCTTTCTCAAGCGCACGGCGGATAAAACTGATATAGTTTGTAGCACGGCATCCACCACCTGTCTGGGAGATGACAAGTGCGATCTTATGAGGATCATATTTACCAGAAAGCAATGCATTCATTAACTGTCCGATAACGATCAGAGATGGATAGCAGGCATCATTATTTACATACTTAAGACCTGTGTTAACATCTTCCATACCACCCTGATTTAAAACTTCAACGTTGTATCCACAAGACTGCAGGGCAGGTTCTAAGAATTCAAAATGGATCGGAGACATCTGAGGAACTAATAGTGTGTAGTTTTTACGCATCTCTTTTGTAAATTCCACACGTTTGATTGCTGGAGATACAGGTTTTGGTTCAATCTTATGTTTTTTACGGACACGAACAGCACTGATCAGTGAACGGATACGGATTCTTGCAGCACCAAGGTTATTTACTTCATCAATCTTTAATACTGTGTAGATACGTCCGGATTTTGTTAAGATATCTTTTACTGTGTCAGTTGTAACCGCATCCAGTCCACAACCGAAAGAGTTTAACTGAATGACTTCTAACTGTTTATTTGCTTTTGCATAGTTTGCTGCAGCATATAATCTGGAATGATACATCCACTGATCCTGTACATTTAATGGACGTTCAACCTTTGATAAATGAGAAATAGAGTCTTCAGTTAAAACGGCGATTCCATAAGAGTTGATCAGCTCTGGAATACCATGGTTGATCTCAGGGTCGATATGATATGGACGACCACATAAAACGATACCAGTTCTACCAGTTTCAGCAAGGTAAGCAAGTACTTCCTCACCTTTATTCTGAATGTCTGTACGAACCTGTGCAAGTTCTGCATACGCCTTATCAACCGCATGATTGACTTCATCTACTGTTAAATGATACTGAGCTTCTAATTCCTCGAATAAACGGGATTTCAGGGCTTCTTCATTATCCAGTGCTAAGAATGGATTCATGAAGTTGATATGCTCTGTAGCAAGTTCTTCCATGTTATTTTTGATATTTTCTGCATAAGAAGTAACGATCGGACAGTTGTAATGGTTATTTGTACCTTCCATCTCGTTACGTTCATAAGGAATACAAGGGTAGAAGATATCCTTGATTCCCTGTTTGATCAGCCACATCACATGACCATGGGCTAATTTTGCAGGGTAACATTCTGATTCACTTGGAATAGATTCGATACCTAACTCATAAATCTTACGGGAAGATTCTGGAGATATCACAACTTTAAATCCAAGATCTGTAAAGAATGTATACCAGAATGGATAGTTCTCATAAATATTTAAAACTCTAGGGATACCAATGACACCACGTGAAGCTTTTTCATCAGATAAAGGTTCATAGTCAAAAGTACGATGGAGTTTGTAATCATAAAGGTTTGGAATATGTTCTGCATTTGGCTCTTTTCCAACACCACGTTCACAACGGTTACCTGTGATATAACGGCGGCCGTTTGAGAATTTGTTGATCGTTAACAGACAGTGGTTTGTGCAGCCTTTGCATCGTGTCATAGATGTATCAACACTCATAGCAAAGATCTCTTCTAAAGGAAGCATAGAAGTTTCCATATCTGCTTCATAACGTTCTCTGGCGATCAGTGCAGAACCGAAAGCTCCCATGATACCAGCGATATCAGGTCTTACAGCATGGCATCTAGAGATACGTTCAAAGCTTCGAAGAACCGCATCATTATAAAATGTACCACCCTGTACAACGATATGTTTTCCAAGATCAGAAGGATCTGTTAATTTGATAACTTTGTATAAAGCATTCTTGATAACAGAGTAAGCAAGACCAGCAGAGATATCTCCAACACTTGCTCCTTCTTTCTGTGCCTGTTTTACCTTAGAGTTCATAAACACTGTACAACGTGATCCAAGATCAATCGGATTCTGTGCTGTTAAGGCAACTTTTGCAAATTCCTGTACGGAATGATTTAAGGATTTTGCGAATGTTTCAATAAATGATCCGCAACCTGAAGAACAGGCTTCATTTAACTGTACATCATCAACGACACCGTTTTTGATACGGATACATTTCATATCCTGGCCACCGATATCAAGGATACAGTCAACATCAGGATCAAAGAATGCAGCAGCATAGTAATGCGCAATTGTTTCAACTTCACCAAAATCAAGGTTTAACGCAGCCTTGATCAGATGTTCTCCGTATCCTGTCGAACAGGAAGATACGATCTTGGCTTCTTTTGGCATCTGTTTATCAATCTCATGAAGTGCCTCGACAACAGCGTGAAGCGGACTTCCGTTGTTATTATTGTAGTAGCTGTAAAGAAGTTCTCCATCCTCACCAGCTAAAGCAACTTTTGTTGTAGTGGAACCGGCATCGATCCCTAAGTAACAATTTCCTTTATATGTAGAAAGATCTCCGCGTTTTACAACATGGCGGTTATGATCTTTTACGAAACTCTTATATTCTTGTTCGCTCTTAAATAAAGGTTCTAAACGGTCAACTTCCTGCTGAAGCTCAATCTTCTTCTCAAACTGCTTTAATAAATGTTCAAAATCAGTTGTAACTTCCTCTTTTGCATTTAAGGCAGCACCGACAGCTGCGAATAAATGAGAGTGAGTTGGAGCAATGATCTCATCATCTTTTAAGTTTAATGTACGGATAAATGCCTCTTTTAATTCTGTAAGGAAATGAAGAGGACCTCCAAGGAAAGCAACGTTTCCACGGATTGGTTTACCACATGCAAGACCACTGATCGTCTGGTTTACAACTGCCTGGAAAATAGAGGCAGCAAGGTTTGGTTTTGTTGCACCTTCGTTGATCAGAGGCTGGATATCAGTCTTTGCAAATACACCACAGCGGGCTGCGATCGGATAGATTGTGTCATAATCTTTTGCATATTCGTTTAATCCGCCGGCATCTGTCTGTAATAAAGAAGCCATCTGGTCGATAAATGATCCTGTACCACCAGCACAGACACCATTCATACGCTGATCGATTCCATGTGTGAAATAAATGATCTTTGCATCCTCACCACCAAGCTCGATGGCAACATCTGTCTGAGGAGCGTAATCCTGTAATGCACTGGATACACAGACAACTTCCTGACAGAATGGGATGTCTAAGTAAGAAGAAATGGAAAGTCCTCCGGAACCGGTAACGGTTGGAGCAAACGTCACTTCTCCGATCTGGTCTTTTGCTTTTCTTAATAAGGAAGATAGTGTTTCCTGAATCTTAGCAAAATGTCTCTGATAATCAGAGAAAAGTATATTATGTTGTTCGTCGATGACAGCGACCTTGACTGTCGTTGAGCCAATATCAATTCCTAATCGTTTCATCTTCTCGTATACCTGCTTTCTATAAAAGTACTATAATTTCAAGCGTTAAAATAATGTTAAAAAAACATATCTGTCCAATATACATGGACATTATATCTATTATAATCATTTTCAAAATAATTGCAAATAGGAATATTATCTAAAAAATCGGGGGAAAATAGTGGAAACAAGGAAATGCTGCTGCATATTCTATAAAAAAGCGAAGGAATGCCAAGAATGATGCAGACAAATTCGTGTAAAGGGACAGTGTATGTTGTAAAGGAAAAGGATAGTTTATATAAGATCGCGAAAGCACATGGTGTCAGGGTAAAAGATATCATGAGACAAAATCCTTTACCCACACCATTGCGCCACTGCACATAAAACATGGTTCGCAGCTGGAATAAAGAGTATATTCATGCAGATCGGTAATGCCAGTCTGTGCACAAAACTCTCGAATCAATCCTGCTTCTCCATGAAATGTTGGATCGTGTTTTGTATAAATTTGATTCTCATTGCTAAATACAATTTCGTCATT
>ERZ773146.3405-NODE-3405-length-10038-cov-4.106080_pt1 | contig 10038 bp, 20 predicted proteins | sample MGYA00580847_ERZ773146 | MGnify/ENA primary metagenome ERZ773146 (study PRJEB29015, sample SAMEA2737830) | human gut metagenome | biome: human gut; feature: human-associated habitat; material: faeces | place: China | collected 2012 ...
ATCGCTCTTTCGTTTTCTATTTTTTGCCACCTTTCCGCGTTCTGCAAATTACAGAAAAGTTGTTCGTTCTCTTCCGTCAGGTCTTCGACCTTCTTTTCAAGTTCTTTGATCTGCCCTTCCTGTGTTTTCTTTTCATATTCTTCACGGCTTACAATTTCACATAGGTAGCCGTCTGTATATGTATTTGAATAAGGACTTTTCATTCTTCCCATAGTTTCTTCTTTTATTTGAAGGATTACTTCTTTTGACTTTTCGTTCGCTTCGTCTATCTGTCTTAAAGTTAATCTTTTGAATACGCTTTTTTCGTGTGATTTTATCATCGTCATTGACTTTTCACTCCTTCTGGGTGTATTATGGTTTTGGTTAGATTTCGATATCGTTCGAAAAGGCGGATCACGGAAGTTTTTGTCTTCTGTAATCCGCTTTTTCTTTTATTCATTTTCCTTTTTTTGTCTTTCCCCTTCGTGGATATAATTAACGATCTGTGTCAGTTCGTCATATTGTTTTTCTGACAGCTCCCCGTATTCGTAGGCGGCTTCGAACTGCCCGATCAGATATCCGGCCGCGAAATCAAGTTCCATTGTCGTTTCTGATTTCATCAGGCGCGGGATCTGTAAAGAATACTTTTTATAGTTACGTTTCAGTCTCTCTTGTCTTTTCCGTCTGGATATTGCTTTCAGAATTCTTTTCAGTTTCTTCATTTTGGTTAGATTCCTTTCTTTCTGCTTCTTTCTGCTTCTGGATCTGTGCGAATGCTTCCCGATCTGTCGGGTTGTCATACGGGTTTAATGATGTAAGTCCGGCGATCTGCCGTCTTCTCATTGGATTTACTGCCTTGTCGTCTATGTAAATATCCGCATTGATCTTCCGGCAGTCGTTCCCGTATAATTCGATCAGTTCCGGCAGATTTTCGTTTACCGCGTCAAATTCAAGCCCGCGTTCTTTGCACCACGCCACCGCGTCTTCCAACTGTTTCCCGTCTCTGTTCGTCCAGAGTATCAGGCGCGATCCGTTTAGCTGCTCATTTCGGCAAAAATTAAAAACGGTCATGTTTACGTCGCCGATTTCCGGCCATGTTCCCGTATGTAGTGTTCCGTCAAAATCAACGGCTATGATTCGATTTCCCTTTGTATCCATTTAACCCGCCTTTCTCATTGCTGCCGCCCGTCCGGTCATGATTCCAAGATCAAGCGGTTTTTCCTCTTTGATTGCTCTGTTTAAGTCTTCCACGGTATAGATCCCGATTTCTTTCAATGCTTCTTCAATTCTCTGTCGTTTCTCCATGCGTCAAATCTCCTTTCTGGTAGCTGCTTAAAATTCCTTTTCGCGCCATTGCTGCGGTCTGGATCGCTTCGACTGCAAGATCAATTGATTTTTCATAGATTCGTGTCAGACGGTTGTTCTTTACATCTTCCGAAGAATTTTCTTTCACGTCCGACCAAAATTGATCGATGCTATATTCCAACGATTCCAGTTTGTCGCGTGTCTCGTCGAATTCTTCAAAGATCACGCCGAAGGCTTCATGGGAACTTGCAAAAAGTGGGAACTTTTCGTTTGCTGCTTTCAACTCTGTTTCTGTTAGTTCGTAGATTTTCTGTTTTATCGCGTCCATGCTTTCTATTTTCTCCTGTTCCAGTTCTTCTTCCGGCTCTTCTTCCACGTCCTGGCCCTTCGGTAACATTTCCCCGAATATTGCTTCCAGTACATTTACAACGATTGAGTTTCCCGCCTGTGCGTATAACTGCGTATCGCTGTTTATTTCGTCTGCTTCTGCTGCCCTGAAATCTTCATCTGAAAATCCCATAAGTCGCCAACACTCTAGCGGTGTTAGTCTTCTGATTCTGTATGATTCCATTTCTTTACGCTCCAACTTGTACAACTCCTGATTGCTCGACATTATCGTAGGGCTGACGGTCCCGCCTGCCTGAACGCGTCCGCGTCTGGTCTTTGATGTTGGGAAGCTGAGATCTGCCACCCCCCCTACTTGCCATTTTATAAATCCGACTTTTGTCGCCTGTTTTATCATTACTGCTTCTAACATTCTTTTAATCCTGTTCTGATAATTTTCGTTGCGTGTTTGTATTCTGTCGCCGTCAAGCAACGGCAGATTCCGCAACTGTCAAATATTAAATTCCCTTGATGTTCTCCGCCTAACGCTCCTAACTTCTGTATTCTCCCCCCCCTAATCGGATTTACAGAATCTTCTACAATTTCAAGAATCATCGTGTCTTTATTGACTGTCGTTAATGTATTGCAGATATTTTCCTGTTGTGGCTCGATTCTCTGTATGGTCGGGATTCCTGGCGTTCTGTCCGAAGGATTTTCCGGGTTTCTACCTCTAATCGCTATCGGTATTCTTTTTTTCACTGTCGCACCTCACTATGATATAGGGTTGTCGTCCCCCCCCTGTACACGAATTGAGTGTCGGGGAAAGACCTTTTTGATCGTAAACACGGCCGACGCTCGGATTATCCCACCCGGACGCGCCTTTCATTATGTTACCGATCTGCATTGTCTTTTTATCCTGATTAAGTCCCATTCGTGGCGGTCTTTGCTACCTCTGCCCCCCCTCTTATGGTTTTTGACACTTTTTTTCGAGTCGCCCGCTCTGTATCAGTTCCGTGATAAGTCCGTCGGCAGCTTCCGAATTTACATAGAATTTTTCTTCCACTTCGTCTTCCAGTAAATCGTCCATGGTCTTTTCCAGTGGTATTTCTTCCGGGAACTGATAATCATAATCGCCCAGAATCGACACCATATAGGCGCGCTGTCTGTTCTGCGGAATGCCGAAGTCTTTTGCGTTCAGGATCTTTGCATAATTTTTATAGCCTTTCCCGGTTAAAAACTCTTGCCATGCTTCAAAATTGTGTAAATTCTTTCTTTGCATGACCTGTGGCACGTTCTCCATTAGAAGAATCTGTGGAAGTTCCTTCATTTCGTCCAGAAGTCTTTCAACTTCCCATAGCATACCGGATCGTGTGCCTGATCCTTTATCCATGCCGGCCATTTTCCCGGCGACGCTTAAATCCTGACATGGGAACGAATATGTTACTATGTAGGTGTATTTATCTGTTTCCACCACTCCCAGATCGTCGCCTGTGATATTCTGGATATTTACAAGGTTTTTCGTCGCCCATATGTTGTTGTACACTTCGCGAAGCCACCATTCCGGCTTCTTCCTGATTTTATCTTCTGCCATTGGATCTTTTCCGTTGTTGGAAATTCCCCATCGCGACAGTTTTTCGGCTATCTGTTCTTTGCTAAAATCTGCGCTATAGTCTTTTGTGTCGTCCGCGCAATGGATCGCTTTATAACTTGCGTTCGGCTGAATCCACCATTCACACGTCCGATAGGTCGTGAAATCTGCTCCCAGATTCCGCAACGCCATGGCCTGTGATCCGATTCCGGCGAATAATTCGATCAACCGAATTGGTTTATCTATTTTGTATGGTTGCATTGTGGTTAGATCTCCTTTATATTTTCATTCTGTAGTAAAGTTTCATCATTAAATCAGAAAAGCTATAGTCCGGCATTTCTTCCGGTTGCATCGGGCTTGTAAGTCCTAATTTTTCCCAGTTCTTGTGACAGATTTCCGGCGCAAATGCAAATTCTTTGACCTTTGCTTTTAGTAGGTCTTCCGGGACCTTATAAAACCAGTCTACAAATAATACGTTTCCGTCTTTTTCGATCCATGCCCGCGCCGACGGCTGTGATACTTCCCTGATCTCTCCGACTGTCATTATTTATATAGCCAGATCTTGAAAACATAAGTTCCCGGAAGATCTGGATCTCCTGTCGGTGCTATCATTTTTACTTCACGGTCTGCCAGTTCTTCTTCCCGACGGGCTTTCGCGACTTTTCCTTTGAAGATCGCGTCAGATTCTCCCTGTTTTAATGGGTTGTCTTCGTCCTGTACCGTGATATACTGCGCCGGACTTAATAAGGTTAAGAAATCTCTAAATTTCAGGTTCATTTTTGCCATTGCTCTTTTCTCCCTTCCTCTTCGCTTTTTCAATCTGGCGTTTTCTTGTTCCGTGAACCGGTTTTGTTCCTGTCTCTATATGATCCGCCGGTATCTCTTCCAGTGTAGACGATACGAAGTTCTCTTTGATCGTTTCGTCCATGATTCTTTTGAACTCTTCACTGTCAAAGTTTACGTTTACCACTCCCATGACCGGTTTTTCTTCTTTGTGTTCCTCTTTCTTCCCTGTCATTGTCTCCCGGATGTAGCCGTGTGGCACGTTGCAATTAACGGCGTTCATTACAATTTCGTACTGCGCCGCCTGTTTAATCAGGTTGTAAAAATTAGAATATGTAATCTCTGTCCGGTCTTCCGGTTTAAATGCGTCCATAATTCCCATTAGTGTTTCTCTCCTTCCTGAATGGCTTTTCTGTATGCTTCCGCTCTTGATGCCGCGATCGCCTTCTGTGTTATACCGACCATGAATCTTTCGACGTGTGCGCGTTGCGTTCCCTGCGCTACTGCTCCGTCTATGAATTTGCTGATCGCATATCCAAGAAGTGTCGCCACGTCCACAAATTCGCCGTCAATTAACACGATCGGCGGTTTCTCCATGTCCGAACTAAAAACATGAATCCCGGCGACCTGTTCGACCGCAACGGTTTTCATTTCTTCCGGTTTTGCTCCTGCCTGTTCTGCCGCGTCCTTCAACGCCTGTTCGATTGTCTTTTCTTCCTTCATTGGTTAGATCTCCTTTCAGTGAGTAGTTGAACCGAATTTCGGTATCTTTATTTTTCCGGCGTGTGTAGTTGATCTGTCTGATCATCCTTTCCAGTCGCCCCAGTTCGTCCGCCGTCAGGCCGTCGCCGGATAATGTCATGATGATTTTTCTTTCTTTTTTCATATATTGCCCCGCGTTCCGGTTATTTGCCACGAACAATCTTTTTTCTTTTCTTTCTGCTTCCGATATATTGCGCCGGATTCTTGAAATGTCGTTTCTTTGGCTGTGTCTGCGCCCGTGTGTCTGTGATCCGTCGTTTGACCTGATATTTGACCGTTTCCGCGAAATGTTCCGCTTCTTCTTCCGAATACGGCTTTCCTTTGATCTTCTGGATGTAGTGCATGAATTCATGTGCTGTCGTTTCAATCAGCGTTTCTTCCGGTTCTGGAATGTCTGCCGCTATGCAAATGCGATCCGTGTTTGTGTCGAATACTCCAAAACCCTTCTGCCCGTCTGGTGCTTCGATGTGATCCGCGTCAAATGCGATTATCACGTCCACGCCGTAACGGTCTTCTGGATCTTCCAGATCTTCGATAATCTTCGGAAAAGCGTTTTGCAAATATAACAGCGTTTCCATGATCGTTTCGAAGTTCTCTTGAAAGTCCTTGAATTTCTTTTCGCCCGGTATCGGTTGCACTTGAAAACTAATTCTTGCCATTTACTCTCCTTCCGGGACTTGTCCGATCAGGCGCGCGCCCGTTAATACCAGTTCTTTTCCCATGATCTCGTATTTCCAGTCGCCGTGAAGTCCACATTCGCTGTCAAGTGTTCCCTGATAGGTGTCCCATGTTTTCTGTGTTTCGTTGTAAATCTGTAAAGTTACCATTTCCGTTGACTGCTGCAAGGCGGCTTCTTCCTGTGTGTGCTGTTCTGCTGCCGTTCCCGCTCCGAAACCGGAAATAAAAGCCGCGACTGCTGCCGCTATGATGTAGGATTCGATTTTTCTTTTGCTCATTTACTGTCGCTTCTCCTTTCCAGTGGTATCGGGTAGCCGTCAGGAAGTGCGTTTATTAACTTTTCTAACTGGATTAGTCCGATTTTCTGTATATTGACTAAGGCGTTCGGCTGACAGGCGTTTAGCTCTGTCATGTTTTTATGTATGCCGGCCGTGATATCGGATCGGAAGGCGGGCGTTAATGGTTTGTAGAATGTTTCCATTTACGCCACCTTCTCTTCCATTGCGAAAACATAGTCCATTTTATACTCCGGCATTAACGCGCACGTTTTCAGTGCTTCGCCCAGTGTGAACTCTGTTTTTCCCTGCAATTTGTTCCATACGGTCTTTTCTGTAATTCCCAGATAATCCGCATAAGCTTTATTTGTGATTCCTTTTCTTTTCAGGATTTCAACTAAATTCTTGTACATGGTTCATTCTCCTTTCTGTGGTGTCCCCTGTCCTGTCGTGATATAATCGCATTAGGAAAGGGGGTGTGAATAATGATTGATGTAGAAAAACTTGCTCACGATTTGGCAATCGTGGCACTTTCTCAACGTCTCGCGGTTGAATTTGAAGGAAAACCGCTTGACGAAGGTCAGATCTACGGTTTATATCAGGAATGTTTTGACAAGATGTTAAATCAGATAAACCGTGGAAGTCTTGAAACCTAAAGCGTATCTTTTGTACAGAATGGCGTCCGTATGTCGCAAGCGATCGAAGCACTTGTGACGCGGACGTTTATTCTTGAAACGATGTTTTTTACCTGCTGTACTGTGAAGCCCTCTTCTTCCAGATTCTTAAAGAATTTATCTATCGCTTCATTTTCTTTTTTTATTGCTTCGGATTTCTCTATGTATGCTGTAGTTTCTGTGTACATTTCCTCTCCTTTCTGTCGAATGTTACAATCTGTTGTAACTTTAATCATAGTATATTCAATACATTGAATATTGTCAAGTAAAAAAATACAATACATTGTAATTTCGTTCCAAATAAAAGTTACAATGAATTGTAATATTTTTCTTGACTATGAAATATTTTTACTATAGAATGTAGATATCAAATAGAAAGGGGGTGCGAAAGTGAATTTTACCGAAAAGCTGGATTTCCTTATGAAAGAACACAATTTAAATAAGCATAGCCTTGCAAAAGCGACCGGCGTTAATTATACGACTATTGATGCGTTTTACAAAAAGGGTTATGAAAATATGAAATTATCTAATTTCAAGACTATTTGTGATTTCTTTAAAGTTACTATGGATTCTATGGCGCGTGACGATGTAGATAAAATAGAAAAATACGATCCAGACTCAAAAGGTATACATATGACAAGTGAAGAACGTTTCCTTGTTACTTGTTATCGCGAAGCGGATAGCCTAGATAAAGAACTTGCTTTACGGGCTTTACACGCTCGCGAAAAAGGGGACGCCGAAAAAATGGCATAAAATCCCATTCTAGGAAAATTCAGGGAAATGTGATATCGCCTGACTTCTGGAATTAGCGTTCCCGCCTGCGGCGGATTGCAATTCGCCGCATCTTGAAACAGTATACAAAAATAAAACGCCCACGGCGGCAACCGTGAACGTTTTAATAGATTGTTACCTGTCGACAGAAAAGGCCGGCTGTAGTAACTCCCTACCAAGTGTTATTATAGCATGGGCCTTTTTCTTTTGAAAGGGCTTATTTTTATACCCTTTTTTAGAAAAACAGAAAGGTTGTGTATATTATGGCTTATGCTATGAAAGTGCCTGCTGCCAGTGCCGACGATCGGATCGTTGCGATCTATGTTCGTGTATCGACTGGGTATCAGGTCGATAAAGATTCGCTTCCGTTCCAGAAAAAGGAATTGAAAGCATATTGCAAGCATATCTTACACGTTGATATGTCGCGTGTAGAGCTTTTTGAAGATGCCGGGCGATCCGGTAAGAATACGAAACGGCCGGCATATGAAAGAATGATGCAGAAGGTCCGCGCCGGGCTTGTGTCTCACGTTCTGGTGTATAAGATCGACCGCATTTCCCGAAATCTGGTTGACTTCTCTTTGATGTATGATGATTTCAAATACAACCGCGTGACGTTTGTTTCACTGAATGAACAATTTGACACGTCTTCCGCGATCGGCGAAGCTGTCCTGAAGATTATTCTTGTATTTGCGGAACTGGAAAGAAAACTGACAAGTGAACGTGTGAAAGATATTATGATTGGACGCGCCAACGAAGGGAAATGGAACGGCGCGCGCGTGCCTTATGGGTGGGACTGGGATTCTAACGCCTGCCGCCCGGTACATTCCAAAAAGGAAGCACCTTTCGCGCGGGCAATGTATGAAATGTATCTGGAAGTTAAGTCGACCGGAAAGATCCGCGATTATAACAACGCCCACGGCATACCGACCAAGCGCGGCGGCGAATGGACTTCTAAAACCGTCGGCGATTTTCTGCGTAATCCGATGAATAAAGGCGACTATCGTTATAATTACCGGGAAAGCGCGCGCGGCCGAAAAAAGCCGATTGACGAAGTTGTGTACCTTGAAGGTGTCTTTGATCCGCTCATTGATCCTGAAATATGGGAAAAAGTGAATAAAATCATGGATAGCAACCGGGATAAAAGAAATATTGGCGGTCTGCATCCGATTGAAAGTAACTGTAATGTGTTCGCCGGTCTGATCCAGTGCGGTTTGTGCGGATCTGGCTATCTTGTGGGTAAAAAGGATAAACGCCGGAAGAATGGCTTTACCCCGTCTATGTATTATTGCAGCGCAAAAACGCGGGCGATTCACTGCCAGAACCTAAACGTCAGCGACGTGAAGATCGGTCCGTTTGTGATTAACTATATATCCGCTATGGTTCGCGTATCAAATGAACGACGGAAGATCAAAACCCCGGAAGATCTGGAAGAAATACTTCTGTCTGACAAGGCCGTATTCGCCGATATTATGGGTTTATCGTCGGATAGCTTAAATAATACCTTTGAACTATTAACGGGCAAATCTGCCACGGGTGGCGCATTGTGGCGCGCTGATCTTGTGGATCAGGAAGGCGTGGCCGCTGATCCGGCAGAAATTGAAAGCCTGAAAGATCAGATCCGAAAATATGAACGCGCGAAAGAACGTCTGGAAGATGCGTATTATTTCAGTGACGACGGTATGAGCGAAAAAGAATATCTGGAAAAGAAAAATCGGTTTGATTCCGGGCGCGTGGCTGCCGAAAACAAATTGAAAGAACTGACCGAAACGCATATCGCTTCCGGTGTTGATGAATCCACCTTCATGAAATCCGCTTCCGCTTTTCTCCTGACGCATAAGATCCGCGCCGGATCTCATATCGTATATAGTGATCTGGCCGGAATGGTCGAAGAAGAATCGATCAAAGAGTTTTTCAATCTGGTTTTGGATCATATCACGGTAAAAGATCGCCGCGTGACGGAAATTGTATTCGCGAATGGTCTTTCCCATAAATTTATATACCGTGATTAAAGATGCAACGAAACGGGCGTTATAAGGTCCCGCGCTTTCAGTGTGGATTTTGTGAAGTGGTACAGAAACAAACGGTTTAATTCTCCCACGACGCCCGGTTCACATTAAACCCGGCCGGAACTTGTCAAACAACATTACAACGCCCCGTTGCAACCCGTCAGCATTTACAAGGGCTTCGGACCTTCACAATCTCCCGCGGGCGGATCGTGGCTGCTTTAATTGCCGGGCGGCTACTGCTGCCCCGGCTTTTGTCTTTATGCTTCTACTTCGTAACATCCAGTGTAGAAGATTTCTTTTTCTGGGAATTCGAAGATTTTTTTCTTTTTCTCTTCGCTTCTTTTTTCATTGATTCTTCCTTTGTGCTGAATTTCTACGAATTTTACTGTTTTCTTTGTTCTTCCTGTTATTTCAAATGTCATTCCACCGACTTTTATTTTCTGTCCTACTTCAAATCTTTTCATTTTTATTTATCTCCTTTTAAGTGTTCGCTTATTTTTGTTTCCCTTTCGTTAGTATTATATTAGCATACGCTTATATAAATGTCAATACTTTTTATTAGCTTTTGCTAATATTTTTTCGTTGACATTTATGCACCGTTAGCGTATGCTTATATTATAAAAATGAATAGGTGGTGTTAAACATGATGAAATATTACAGACTGTTTGATCTTCTGGCGCGCCGTGATATGAAAAAAACGGATCTTCTTTCCGTGATCTCTGCGCCGACGCTTGCGAAGCTGTCAAAAGGGGAAACCGTGAAAACGGATGTGCTTTGTAAAATCTGCGATTTTCTGGACTGTCAACCGGGCGACATTATGGAATATGAAAAATAAAAATATCCCAGCTTTAGGAATTCTCCTATTGTTTGGATATTTTAAAATGCTTTATTTA
>ERZ773146.3406-NODE-3406-length-10034-cov-5.498647_pt1 | contig 10034 bp, 3 predicted proteins | sample MGYA00580847_ERZ773146 | MGnify/ENA primary metagenome ERZ773146 (study PRJEB29015, sample SAMEA2737830) | human gut metagenome | biome: human gut; feature: human-associated habitat; material: faeces | place: China | collected 2012 ...
AGCTGACTGCCACGCGGTTCGATACAATATCAGTCTCTCTTGCCACAGCATCTGCTTTGGACGTAAACGGTTCATGAGCAGTAAGATTCAGTCCATAGGAATTATAGATCAGCGTATATCCGGCAATTCCCGTTACTTTCTGATATGGCTTGGAAAAACCACCGTCAATCACGATAACCTTTCCATCACATTTTACAGGACTTTCTCCTTCACTCTGGTGTACCGGAACATGGCCATTGATGATATGCCCTTTTTCCGGATCCAGACCAAATTCACGAAGCATATTATCTACCACTTCTTCATTCTCCCAGAGGCGGTAATAAGCATTCTTCTTCTCTTCATGTGTAGAAGGATCCTCTATGAAATATCTTTCAAAAGTACTCATCTTGCTCTTGCCAAACAATGGTGAATTCGGAGCTGCCCAGATATACCACATAATATCTCTGCCCTTCTTCTGTTCTTCTTTTCCTACAGAATAGAATGCTCTGCGCACATAGGTTTCCAGTACATCGTACAGTTCTTTTCCCTTGTAGCTTTTTCCATAAATCTGTACTTCCCGAAATGTTCCGTCTTCATTCAGAGGAATGCTTCCGTGAAACAGAAGATTTCCGTTATATACTGTATAAAGCCCGCCTTTGTCAAGTAGGAGACGGATGTGGTTTTGCAGTTTTTCACAGTTTCTGAATGCAGAGGACAGTTTGTCCATAACTTCTTTTTCTCCGGCTGTAAGTTCGTATGGATGTTTCCAGTCAATAGTCGGAAAATTATTGTCGCGAAGCGGATATTCTTTTCCGTCAGGCAGTGTGATCGTCCCTTTTTCCGGATTGATCCGATGAAGAAGTGCTCTGTCTTCCATCTGGAATTCTTTATGTCTGCGCACCAGTTTACCTTCTAATTTAAACTGGATCACAGCAATAGCCTTGTGCATTTTTTTGCCCAGTTCTTCCTCAAGAACATTATAATTGAAAGCACCTTTCATGGCAAAAATCTCGCAGGGATCATCCTTATACGCCTCCATCACAAAGGTCGCCAGAGGAAGCATATTGATTCCGTATCCATCCTCAAGAATATCCAGATTTCCGTAACGGATACTGTTTCTTACCACTGTTGCAATACAGGCTTTCTGTCCTGCTGCCGCACCCATCCAGACAACATCATGGTTTCCCCACTGAATATCCAGGGAGTGATACTGCATCAGGCGATCCATAATGAAATGTGGAGCAGGACCTCTGTCATAAATATCCCCCAGAATATGTAAATGATCCACGACCAGACGCTGGATCAGTTCTGCAAGCGCAATGATAAAATTCTCCGCACTGCCGATCTCAATGATCGTATTTACAATGGAATCATAATATGCCTCTTTGTCGAGAACCTCCGCTTTCTCTGTGATCAGTTCTTCGATCACATAGGCATAATCTGTGGGAAGAGCTTTTCGTACTTTGGACCTGGTATATTTGGAGGCTGTTGTCTTACAGATTTCAATAAGACGGTAGAGAGTGATCTTATACCAGTTTTCCATATCTTCTTCCGTATCTTTGACAAGATCCATCTTCTCTTTCGGATAATAGATCAGAGTTGCCAGAGAACGCTTATCATTGTTACTTAATGTATGTCCAAACACATCATCAATCTTCTTCCTCACTGCACCGGAACCATTTCTGAGCACATGTGAAAACGCCTGATACTCTCCATGAAGGTCTGACATAAAGTGTTCCGTTCCCTTCGGCAGATTCAGGATTGACTGAAGATTGATAATCTCCGTAGATGCCTTTCCGATTGTAGGATAAATTTCTGCAAGTCTCTGTAAATATCTAAGTTCGTCTTTCTTCATATCCATCTCCTGTTATCATATATTATGATGTCAGGGCATTTTATGTTGCTGTCTGCACCATGCCCTGCAACACACTTTGCGGTCACAGAATTTATGCTCATCCTGTAAAGTCAAATAATGACATCTGGTTCGACTGCGGGATATCTCCGAATAATTTCAGATCATCCATCAGATCAATAACCGTTTTGCTGACCTTTGTTCTGTCGCGGAAGTCGTCTTTTGACAAGAATTTTCCCTGTTTTGCAGCATCAACCACTGCATCTGCCGCCTTATCTCCCAGTCCGTCAATAGTTGCAAGTGACGGCATCAGTTTCCCATCCACGATCTGAAATCTCTGTGCCTTGGCAGTATAAAGATCAATCGGTACAAATTCAAATCCACGTGCGTACATTTCCTGTACAATACGCATATCCTTCAGGGTATCCAGTTCTTTTTTAGATGCTGAATCACCTTTTTTGCGAATTTCTGCCATATAATACTCCAGGCGTTCCTTTCCCATACACATCAGCTCATAGGAGAACGCTGTGGCGCGGATACTAAAATATGCCGCATAGTATGCCAGTGGCTGAAACACCTTATACCACGCAATTCTGTATGCCATCATAACGTATGCTGCTGCGTGGGCCTTCGGGAACATATACTTGATCAGCTTACAGGACCAGATATACCAGTCCGGAACTCCATGCTCTTTCATGGTCTCGATCCACTCATCACGAAGACCTTTTCCCTTACGGACGCTCTCCATGATCGTAAACGCAAGGCCACTTTCCACTCCTTTTCCGATAAGGTAGATCATAATATCGTCTCGGGTACAGATAGCTGTGGAAATGGTTGCCTTACCCTCCTGGATCAGCACCTGGGCATTACCCAGCCATACATCCGTACCATGAGAAAGCCCTGCAATACGGATTAGGTCAGAGAAGTATTTCGGCTTGGTGTCAATAAGCATCTGCATGGCGAAATCTGTACCAAATTCCGGGATTCCCAGACATCCGAGCTTACATCCGCCAATATCTTCCGGTTCAATTTTCAAAGCCTTTGTACTTGCAAACAATGACATGACATCCCTCTGATCCAGGGGGACATCCCTGGCACTGATTCCCGTTAAATCCTCCAGCATTCGGATCATAGTGGGATCATCGTGTCCAAGTATATCAAGCTTCAGCAGGTTTCCGTCAATAGAATGGTAATCAAAATGTGTGGTAATAATGTCACTGTTCACATCATTCGCAGGGTGCTGGACAGGAGTAAATTTCTCAATCTCCTCACCTACAGGAAGTACGATAATGCCTCCCGGATGCTGTCCTGTTGTACGCCGCACGCCTGTACATCCCTGTACGATGCGGTTGATCTCACAGTAACGTTTATGCACACCACGCTCTTCAAAATAATTCTTCACATAACCAAATGCAGTTTTCTCCGCAAGCGTACCGATAGTCCCTGCCTTGAATGTCTGCCCCTTACCAAAAATAACCTCTGTATATCTGTGTGCATTAGCCTGATACTCTCCTGAAAAGTTAAGGTCAATATCCGGTTCCTTATCTCCCTTGAATCCAAGGAATGTCTCAAAAGGAATGTCAAACCCTTCTTTTTTCATCCTGGTTCCACATTTCGGACAGATCTTATCCGGCATATCACATCCCGCCATACCTGCATACTGCTTTACTTCCGGTGAATCAAAATCACTGTATTTGCAGTCCGGATTAGGACAGAGATAATGCGGCGGCAGAGGATTTACCTCTGTGATACCGGACATGGTAGCTGCCAGAGAAGATCCTACAGAACCTCGCGAACCTACCAGATAACCATCTTCATTTGACTTCCATACAAGCTTCTGTGCAATGATATACATTACGGCATACCCATTGGAAATGATTGAATTCAGTTCCCTGTCAAGCCTGCTTTCCACAATCTCCGGCAATGGATCTCCATACATTTCATGCGCTTTTGTAAAACAGATATTCTTCAGATCCTGGTCGGAATTCTCAATGACCGGCGGGAATTTGTCCGGATGAATAGGTGATATCTTCTCAATCATATCTGCGATCTTATTTGTATTTGTAATGACAACTTCTTCTGCTTTCTCGCTTCCCAGATAGGCAAATTCTTCCAGCATTTCCTCTGTGGTACGTAAATACAGCGGTGCCTGCTCATCTGCATCTGAGAATCCGTTTCCGGCCATAATGATCCTTCTGTAAATCTCATCCTGTGGATCCATGAAATGCACATCACAGGTTGCAACTACCGGTTTCTTAAACTGCTCTCCAAGCTTAACGATCTTCCTGTTTATCTCCTTCAGGTCTTCTTCGGAACTGATCATATCATGCTTATCATCTGCTATCATAAATCTGTTATTTCCAACAGGCTGGATCTCCAGATAATCATAGAAATTTACCAGTCTGGCTATCTCAGTATCCGGTGCATTTCTCAGAATTGCCTGATACAGTTCCCCTGCTTCACAGGCACTTCCCACCAGAAGTCCGTCTCTGTACTGCTCCAGCACACTTTTGGGAACACGTGGACGTCTGTGATAATACTTCAGGTGCGACTGACTCACTAATTTATACAGATTAATGCGCCCTGTCTCATTTCTGGCAAAAATGATCACATGGTAGGTCGGCAGTTTCCTGATAGTATTTACAGAAACAGCTCCCTGCTCATTCAGCATATCCACATCCCGGATATCACGCTCTTCCAGCATCTTTACAAACTTCACAAAAATCTCTGCAGTACATGCGGCATCATCTACTGCCCGGTGATGATTTTCCAGTGAAACCCCAACTGCTTTTGCTACCGTATCCAGCTTAAATCTGTTCAATGCAGGAAGCAGGAAACGGGCCATACCGACAGTATCTACATAAGTAAAATCATGTGCGATTCCCAGTCTGTCACAATTTTTCATAATAAATCCCATATCAAAGTCCGCATTGTGTGCAACCATAACCGCATCCTTGCTGAATTCAAGGAATTTCGGAAGCACTTCTTCGATAGTCGGAGCATCCATGACCATACTGTCATTGATACTGGTCAGCTGTTCAATGCGAAAAGGAATCGGTACCTTTGGATTTACAAATGTGGAAAAACGGTCCGTAATCTCACCATTTTCTACCAGTACGGCGCCAATCTCTATGATCTGACAGGTCAGCGAAGAAAAACCTGTTGTCTCAATATCAAAGACCACAAATCTACCGTTCAGCTTCTGACCTTTTCCATTGGTCACCATACCTTTTAAATCATCTACCAGATAGCCTTCCATTCCATAAAGAACCTTAAAATCAGAATCCTTCGGCACACATCCGCCCCAGGCATCGAAACAGTGATTTGCCTCCGGAAACGCCTGTACAACCCCATGGTCTGTAATGGCAATGGCAGGATGTCCCCACTCATAAGCACGTTTCACCAGAGATTTGGCATCCGTAACCCCATCCATATCGCTCATCTTTGTATGACAGTGAAGCTCTACTCTTTTCTGTGGGCTGGTATCTACTCTGGCAGTTGTAAAATTGGCAATTTTCTTAATCCCGGCTATGGATGCAATAGTCAGTTCACTGTCAAAACGGTCTACTGTTGTCACACCGCGAAACTTCAGAAAAGCCCCCTTCTTTACATGTTCTGTCACTTCCGGTACCTGTTCATTGCGCAAAAACATCTTCACAACAATACTGTCCGTAAAGTCTGTGATCGGGAAGATAAGAATTGTTTTTTCATTACGGATTTCTCTGGCTTCAACCTCCATAACCTGTCCGCGGACGATCACCTCACCCATCTCACCGGTAATCGTCTCAAGTGCAACAGGCTCTCCTTCGAAATCTCTTCCATAGATAACATCCGGATTGCTGTCCCTTCTGAATCCACCCCGGAAATCTCCCTTCCTGTTGTCTTTGCGGTCTGCAAATGCAGCTTTTTTGTCCTTCTTTTCCTGCTGTCCCTTATCAGTCTTTTTCTCTGCTTTCTTCTCTGCTGTTCCTGCTTCTTCAGACTGAGCCGGCTCTTCATTCTTACTGTTTAATTTCGCATGACGGATTACATTTTCCACTTCCTGAGCGATCTGCACTGCTGCATTCTTACGGTACTTACTTTCCTGCGTCTCCCTGAACTCAAGTTCCACCTTTAAGTCCATTCCGCATCTTTCGCAGAAAACCTTCTGCAGATATTCGATCAGGATCCCGCTCTTTTCTCTGGCTATTACAGAATCAGGAAGGATCATATGAAGATCATTTTCTCCGGGAAAAGAAATCTGCGCCTGTCTGAACATATTGTATTCCAGCATATTGTAGTTACGCAGTTCCAGTTCCATGCTGGATCTGTAAGTTTCCAGAAAGTTCTGAGGATTGTACTGACCGGAAAGGCGGAATTTCTCAATAACTGTAACTGTTACATTCAGTCCTGCAAAAATCTGTCTCTCTATCTGTTCTTCCAGTTCAAAGATATGCTTCTTATGAATCCAGCGTTCACTTTTTATATACACCCATATATGAGTTCTGGAAGGATTGCAGGACACTCTGGTCACAAAAACCATGTCCAGCAGTTCTTCCAGTTCTTTCTTCACTTTTAAGCTGGGAAATACGTCAAAAAAGTCTTTTTCCAAAATAAAATCTCCTCGTTGATCTGACAGGAAGTCTTCGTTCCAAATGTTACTTCCAGTTCAGAAGTTCTTCCCGCAACGTATCCAAAAGCTGATCTTCCGGAACTTTCTTTATAATCTCACCATGTTTGATCAGAAGTCCCACACCAACTCCGCCTGCAATTCCGATATCTGCCTCTTTTGCTTCTCCGGGTCCGTTTACCACACAGCCCATAACTGCTACTTTAATATCAAGCGGGATATCCTGCACCATGGTTTCTACCTTATTTGCAAGACCAATCAGATCGATCTGTGTGCGTCCACAGGTTGGACATGACACAACTTCTATGCCACCTTTGCGAAGCCCCAGAGTTTTCAGGATACGTTTTGCGGATTTAATCTCTTCTAAAGGTGCTCCTGTAAGAGAGACACGAATGGTATCACCGATTCCCTGATTCAGGATGATCCCCAGTCCGATAGCAGATTTAATGTTTCCGGAATAAAGAGTTCCAGCTTCTGTGATTCCTACATGAAGTGGATAATTCGTCTTCTCCGCGATCAGTTCATGAGCCTTTGCACACATAAGGACATCCGAAGATTTGATGCTGATCACCAGATTGTCATATCCCAGGTCTTCGATGATATGAACTTTATCCAGCGCACTCTCCACCAGTCCCTCTGCAGTGACTCCATGATATTTCTCCACAAGTTCTTTCTCAAGAGAACCACTGTTTACACCAACACGAATGGGTATTCCTCGCTCCTTTGCCACATCAACCACTGCTTTGATTCGCTCTGTACTGCCGATATTTCCGGGATTGATCCGGATCTTATCTGCACCGTTTTCCATGGCTGCAATAGCAAGACGATAATCAAAATGGATATCTGCCACAAGTGGTATATGGATCTGTTTTTTGATTTCCTTCAGTGCTTTTGCAGCTTCCATAGTCGGTACTGCACAACGGATAATATCACAGCCAGCCTGCTCCAGTGCCAGGATCTGAGCTACTGTCTGTTCTACATCTTCAGTTTTTGTATTTGTCATGGACTGGATTAAAATCGGGTTGCCGCCGCCAATCTTTCTGTCTCCGATCTGAATCACTTTTGTATGATCTCTGTACATAATTTTCCTCTTCTCTCATTTATAGCAATTCCATAAATTACTGCTGAACAGTTATCTGATTTCCAGAAGTTTTCTCTTCAGTTCTTCTTCCATGCGGTGCATTTCCATCTCTGCTGCCTGTCTCTTCTGACGGCCTTCCATCTGGATCCGCATCACATCATCCAGAGTCTGGATCAAATCTGCATTTGTCTTCTGGAGTGTTTCAAGGTCAACTATTCCACGCTCTGATTCTTTCGCTGTCTCAACCGTTGCCATATGAAGTGTCTCTGCATTCTTTCTGAGAAGTTCATTGGTAATATCTGTTACCTGTCTCTGTGCCTGTGCCGCTTCTGCAGAGTGAGCAATTCCCAGAGCAAGCACCATCTGACTTTTCCATAATGGAATTGTGTTTACGATCGTTGTCTGTATTTTCTCAACCATTACCGTATCATTATTCTGGATCAGCCGGATCTGAGGCGCTGTCTGCATGGCAATCGTACGGGTAAGTTCCAGATCATGCAGTTTCTTTTCAAATCTGCTACATTTCTCATCCAGGTCTCTGGCTGCCTGCGCGTCTTCGGGAAGCCCGCTCAGAGCTGCCTTATTTTTCATTTCTGCAAGCTTTCCGTTTCTGGTTTCTTCCAGTTTCTTTTTTCCGGCAAGGATATACATGGTAAGTTCTTTAAAATAATTCAGGTTCTGTTCATACATCTTGTCCAGCATAGCAGAATCTTTCATAAGGCGCACCTGATGTTGCTGAAGAGAATCTGTGATCTTCTCCACATTGGCTTGTGCTTTGTCATATTTGTTTTTCAGATTTTCAATCTTAGAAGTCTGCTTTCTGAAAAATCCAAAGAATTTTCCCTCCTCCTGTACATCGAAATCTTTCAGTTCTCCCACAACATTACTGATCAGTTCTCCAATCTCACCCAGATCCTGTGTCTTTACATTCTCAAGAGCTGTATCAGAAAAGTCCGCCATTTTTTTCTGAGTTCCTGCACCATACTGAAGAATCTGATTAGTATTCTCAATATCAATCTTTGCAGCAAAATCATTTACCATTTTCTGTTCTTCCGGTGTCAGTACAGGCACTTCTTCCTTCTGTAGCTGCTTTTGGGGGATCACTTCTTCTTTCTTTTCAAACTCTCCAAGATCCGGCTCCAGTGTTAATGATGGTGTTTCCATTTCAAAATCTTTAAATTCGTTTCCCATGTCCTCTGCCGCTCCTTTTTATCCTTTTTTATTTTCAGTTCTTTTTCATTTTTGCAAAGTCATCATCTGTCAGACCTTCCTGTGCAAGCAGCGTATGAAGCACTGAAATATCACTTGAAACATCCCACGCAGTATCCTGAAAGACAGAATCCAGAAGTTTTTCAAATGCCTGATTCAGTGTATCCAGCGTATCCTCTATCTCCTTTTTTGATGCCTGGATATTCTCTCCCTGCACAGGCTGCTGATCCATTTCTTCATATGCATCCAGCAGCTTTACTGTCATGGGCAGATAATAATTCATCAGTTTCTTCAGATCCGGAATAATCTCCGGATGCTTCTGCGCCCGTTCAAAAATCTTCTCCACAATCAGTTCCATTCTGGATATTTTTGCAGAAATCTCCATTCCAGGAATCGCATCGTTGCTCCTGTGGATCTTATCCAGAAATTCATTTCCTTTATCCAGCACTTCCTGCACTTCAGGCGGTGTGTTCTTTCTGTTTCTCTCCTGTTCAGCCTGATGTTTTTCTTCTTCCTGTTTCTTCTGCTCAAGTGCCTTCTGCGTCTGCGTATATTGCAGATAAGTCTCATTACTGGTGATCAGACAGGTTTCCTGTTCATCAATATGTCCCTGACGGAACCATCTGTCATCAATCATCTTTTTAATATCTTTTTTAACGAATTTCACCGGCTTATTTACTGCTGCAGATAATTGTTCAAAATTACAGTATGTGTGATTTCCCAGTGTGTCAATATACTTCTGAAAACGTTCCAGTTTACCCAGTTTTTTAATGCCGCCTGCGAGAAGTCCCACTCCTGTCAAAGCTCCGACTGCCATAAAACAGGTTCCACCGGTCACAAGGGAACTCATATGCCCCACCGCTCCAAAGATGCTGAGGACCAGAGTTCCCAGTCCCATTCCACTGGCAAGGATTCCACCTGAAACAGCAATCATCATACCTTTCATTCTTCCCCCGGTGTTCCTTTCATAAAGAGTCAGCATCTTCTCTTTTGCTTTCTCCTTCTCAATTCTCTGACGTTCCTGCTCCTGTTCACGTTCCCGCCTGCGCTTTTCTTCAAATTCTTTTGTTTTATTGCGATATACCCCGGAATCACCGGACTGACTGTTTCCGGTTCCAAATACATTATTCAGACCATTTTTGATTGCCTCACTTCCGGAATCTACAGCAGAATTTACTGCGCTGTTAACAGTCTGTCCCACCGTCTGCTTAATATCCTCGGTCATCTGGCGGTAATCTTTAGTAGAAACTGCTGTGTCTATGATCTTTTTTATTTTGTCTCCAAGTTCTCCTAATTCATCAAAA
>ERZ773146.3408-NODE-3408-length-10030-cov-3.680802_pt1 | contig 10030 bp, 7 predicted proteins | sample MGYA00580847_ERZ773146 | MGnify/ENA primary metagenome ERZ773146 (study PRJEB29015, sample SAMEA2737830) | human gut metagenome | biome: human gut; feature: human-associated habitat; material: faeces | place: China | collected 2012 ...
GTAAATTCCTTCTGTTCCGGGTTCAGTACGAAATGATTGCCTGCCACCGTTTCTTTCAGATAATAAGAGCCCAATGGAAGATTGTTCACCACTGCTTTTCCTTCTTTATCTGTGACCAGGGTTGCCACCAGATCATCTTTCTCATAACGGATGACTGGATTCCCCTGTTCATCTTTCGCACCGTCTGGAGCATAAATGGTGTCCTTGGCATATAGTTCAAAAGTTGCCCCTTCCACACCGGATTCTTCATAGACAAAGTCATGGAACACCCCGGTATCGGTATCCTCTCCGGTCACTGCATCTTTGATCTTTCCGGCCAGTCTTTTTGCCTTTGCAAACAGGGAATCTTCCTTCACCTCTACAGGCTGTTCCCCTGTTTTCGTCAATGTCAGACTTCCCACCTGCTCATCGTTTGGCTGCTCGATTTCCACGATAACTGCCCCGGTATCCGGATCGATCTGATGGGCAGTATCTGAGGAAACAGTGATCACAATTCCCTCTTTGGCGTTCTCTTTGTAACTACCTTTTCCGGTCACTTCTAGTGGAGAAATCACAGATTCCCCTTCGTACAAGGACATTTCATACCCCTGTCTTACAAATCCTTCCGGCGCTTTCACTTCTTCAATCCGATAGGTAGAACATTTCAGTTCTTCCGGCGTGACCAGATAGCCTTCCTCATTGGTCTTGAAAATGCTGATCTGCTCTTTCTTCGGATAAAATACCGTTTGCTCTACATATTCCTCTTTTTCCATGTCAAAGATTTTATAGGAAGCGCCTGCCTTCAAGACCGGATTTCCTGTCTGTGCATCCTTTTTCACAATCTTTAATAAAAATTCAAACGGACGGTCATCGAACACTCTCCATACCATCGGCTCTCTGCTGTCCTCATCTACCTTTACCAAAAACGGATCGATGGCTTTCAAATTCTCCGGTACGGTGCTTTCCTCTACCACATAAAGACCATACGGAAGTTCTGGGCTAAGGGCATATCCCTTTTTGTCGGTAATCAGTTCCGGGACCGGGACAGCCTTGCCATCCACATAGGTCACTGCCACCTCTTCCTTACTGAAATCATATCCCCGGAAATCTTCCGCAGTAAACTGATCCCCATTGGACGGCTGTAATTCTCCACTCTTTACTTTGGAAAGGCTGCTGACCAGATACACCTGAAAACCAGCCCCTTCCACAAGGTCTGTTTCTGTCTGGTCTCCATCTTCGCTGATCTTAATGAGCTGGAACGCCTGCTTTTTCACCTGTTCCTGTACCGTCAGATTCCTGGTTACCTCTGCCACTTCCTGACCTTCATAGGTAAGGTCCACGTCATATTCCGTGGTATCTACTGTATAACCTTCCGGCGGAGTGATCTCTTTTACATACATTTTTCCCAGGTACAGTTCAGAAAAATCTAAAGTACTATCTTCCTTGATCACGCCCTGTGCGATGAGGCTGTCTTTTTTGAACAGAACCCCCGTCTTTCCATCCGGATGGACGATATCCTCTCTGGCATACAGACCATACACGGCTCCTGCAAGGGAGCTATCTCCCTGTGGCAGAAAGTCCTGTGTCTCCTTATCAATTTTTTTGATATGGACAGCACCTTTTACCCTCTCATCCGTTGCTGAGATGTTGACCGTCTTTCCGGCTTCCACATCCACCTTATGGATCACATCACTCTGTACATACTTGTCCGGAGCCTTGATCTCCTTCACATATACGGTTTTGATGGCTGCCTCAAAATAATCGCTGACTGCTTTTCCCTCTTCCCCAGTGACTGGCATTTCCATCAAAAGATGCTCACACTTGCTGTCTGTATAAATGCCATAGACTGCACCATCCAATGGGTTCTTGGTATCTGCATCTTTTTTGAGAAGTTCAATCCTTGTCATTTCCATCCAGTCTACCGTAAAACTTACCGGATTGGCTTTCTCCGATTCAAAGACTCCAATGTCCTGATTGCTGTTTCCTGTGGATAATACCAGTGTTCTCCAGGTTTCCCCTACAGAACCATGCAGCTCCCCAGAGGAATAGGTTCCGGTATGAAGCATTGGGGCAGTCAAATAAAAGGTATCCCCGCCATAGATCTTCAGCGCACCATTCTCTGCGGAAGTTCCCTTTGTCTTGTTATAAATGGTGATGTCTTTTGGTCGAACGAGGCATTTCAAAAAATTGCAGGAGATAACAGAGGAAAGTCGATTCAGCAGATTTTTAATAATCTGAATCGTAATCTGATTCCATCTGATGTCAGCCATGCGATTTCACATATTGAATACCAGAAGAAATACAAAGATGGTGACCAAGAAAAGGAACAGACGCTGTTCTATAAGGTAGAGATGAATCGTATTCGTGTGGAAGATTTCTCAGATGAGAATGATAACAGCTGTTCCAGACAGATGCTGAAAGATAATGACCTGATCGCAGCTTATTTCTTTGATCAGACACTGCTTAAGAAATATATGGAGCAGAATGAGAACCAGAGAATGGTTATTGGATTGATTTATATTGATAATTACGATGAGATCCTTGATGATATTGATGCAGTGAAACGTTCAATGTTGATCGCAGTTGCAGATCGAAAGATCAATAAATTTATCCAGAATGTTTCTGGTGTTGTGAAGAGAACAGAGAGAGATAAATATTTTGTTGTGTTTGAACAAAAATATCTGGATAAGATCAAAGAAAACAAGTTTTCAATTCTTGATGAAATCAAGACGATCAACCTTGGAAATTCTATGCATATGACATTAAGTATCAGTTTTGGAATTAATGGAAACACGTATCAGGAAAGCTACGAAGCAGCTTGTGCTGGTATGGATCTTGCTTTGGGACGTGGTGGTGATCAGGCAGTTATCAAAGATGGAGAAGATATCTCTTATTATGGTGGTAACTGTGAGGTTATGGAACGTACAACAAGAGTCAAAGCACGAGTGAAGGCACATGCATTAAAAGAATTGTTGGAATCTAAAGAGAATGTTGTGATCATGGCTCATAAGATCCCAGATCCAGATGCGATCGGTGCAGCTGTTGGGTTATACAGACTGGGACTTTCTCTGGGAAGAAAGGCACACATCGTTATGAACGAAGTGACGATTTCTGTCAGAGCAATGGTTGATGAACTGAATAAGAGCGGTATTTACGATGAAGATATGTTTATTGATAATGAACAGGCCATTGATATCACAGATGAGAATACACTTTTGATCGTTGTAGATGTAAATCATGCGAATTATACAGAATGTGAAGAATTGCTAAATCGGACTAAAACGATCGTGATCTTAGATCACCATAGAAAGAATAAAGATATGATCAGAAATCCAGTTCTTTCTTATGTAGAACCATATGCTTCTTCTACTTGTGAGTTAGTTGCAGAGATTCTTCAATATGTAGATTCTAAGCCAAAGCTGGAACCAATGGAAGCGAATGCTATGTATTATGGTATGCTTGTTGATACCGATAATTTTGTGAATAAAACAGGTGTCAGAACATTTGAGGCAGCGGCATATTTGAAACGTAATGGGGCGGATCTTACAAAGGTAAGAAAGATGTCAAGAGAGAGTATAGAAACCTACAGGATCAGAGCCAAAGCAATCAGCGAGGCAGAGATTTTGTATGGAAGATTTGCAATTGCAACACTTGTAGGAATCGGAGTGGACAGCCCTACAGTCATTGGTGCGCAAGTATCGAATGAATTGCTAGATATAGATGGAATAGAAGCGTCATTTGTTTTAACAAGTGTTCATGAGAGAGTTTATATCAGTGCAAGATCGATCGATGAAGTAAATGTCCAGAAGATCATGGAAGAATTCGGTGGTGGTGGCCATTTGACAGTTGCAGGAGCACAGCTTGTCGATGTATCATTAGATGAAGCAAAAAATATTATCCGTGAGACATTAAAATATTTGGAATCAAAAGGAGATATATAAACAATGAAAGTTATTTTATTAGAAGATGTAAAATCAGTTGGAAAAAAAGACGAAGTAGTAGAAGTTAACAACGGATATGCAAGAAATGTATTATTCCGCAAAAATTTAGGAATCGAAGCTACAAAGAAAGCTTTAAATGACTTGAAATTAAGAAAAGCAAATGATGACAAACTGGCAGCAGAAGCATTAGCAGAAGCGAAAGTTTTAGCAAAAGAGATTGAAGAAAAACAGTTAGTATTAAAGATGAAAGTCGGAGAAGGTGGAAGAACATTTGGATCTATTTCCACAAAAGAGATCGCAGCAGAAGCAAAGAAACAGTTAGGGTATGACTTAGATAAGAAGAAAATGCACTGCGAACCGATCAAGAATCTTGGATTCCATGATGTTACAATTAAAGTTCATCCACAGGTAACAGCAACATTAAGAGTCAAAGTAGAAGAAAAATAAGAGGGCATATTTATGGATGAAGCATTTATCAAGAAAGTGCAGCCAAACAGCCCAGAGGCAGAACAGTCTGTGATCGGTGCAATGATCATGGATAGAGACGCGATCGCTGATGTTATTGATATTGTAAGTGCGGATGATTTCTATCAGAAGCAGAATGGCATTTTATTTGAAGCGATGACAGAATTATATCGGGAAGGAAAGCCGGTGGATCTGGTAACGCTTCAGAATAAATTAAAGAAAAAAGATGTGCCGGAATCTATGAAATCTCTTGAATTTATCAGAGATCTTCTAGAAGCAGTCCCAACGTCTGCGAATGCGAAACAATATGCAAAGATTGTCAGTGAAAAGGCAACACTTCGTAAACTGATCAAAGTCACAGAGGACATCACAACGGAATGTTATCTCGGCAAAGATGATGTGACAGAGATTCTTGACCATACAGAGAAGAATGTGTTTGGACTTCTTCAGCAGGCAAGTGGAAGAGAAGATTTTGTACCGATTGATAAAGTCGTGTTAAATACGCTGGACGCGATCGAGGAGGCAGCAAGCTCTGAGGGACGAGTGACGGGTATTGCAACAGGATTTACAGATCTGGATTACAAATTATCTGGATTACATCCATCCGAGCTTATCATCGTGGCAGCACGTCCTGCTATGGGTAAGACAGCATTCGTATTGAATATTGCACAGAGAGCGGCAGTCAGAGATCATGTTCCAACTGCGATCTTTAGTCTGGAGATGTCAAAGGAACAGCTTGTAACCCGTATGATGGCGATGGAAGCGATGGTTGATTCTCAGTCCATCCGTACTGGTGATCTTCAGGAAACGGACTGGGAGAAGATCATGGAAAGTGCCGGAACGATCGGACGTTCTCCATTGATCATTGACGATACACCGGGTATTACAATTGCGGAGTTGCGATCTAAGTGTCGAAGATACAAACAGACACACGGACTTGATCTGATCATTATTGACTATCTGCAGCTGATGTCAGGAGGAAAACGTTCCGAATCAAGACAGCAAGAGATTTCTGAGATTTCCAGATCGTTAAAAGCACTGGCAAGAGAGATGAATGCGCCAGTGATCGCATTATCTCAGTTAAGTCGAAGAGTAGAAGAGCGAAAACCAGCCAAACCAATGTTATCTGACCTTCGTGAGTCAGGATCGATCGAGCAGGATGCCGACGTTGTAATGTTTATTTACCGTGATGAATACTATAACGAAGATTCTGAGAAGAAAGGAATCGCAGAGATCATCGTGGATAAACAGAGAAATGGTTCAACGGGTAGTGTAGAGCTTGTATGGCTAGGACAATACACTAAATTTGGAAATAAAGAAAGAGCACCACATTAATGTCTGGTGCTTTTTCTTACGCATACAACTGGATAAAATATACAATTTAAATAAAATAATACAATTCAATAAAAAGGGGGTATCTTATGTTATCATTTCTATTTCCTCCGATCTGTCCGTTATGTGCCAAAGAATTATTGGACAAAGGAGAACATATCTGTAAAATATGCAGTAAAAAGCAGATTTTTATCAAAGAACCCACATGTTATTCTTGTGGAAAATCAATGAAGAATCAGGAAAAAGAATATTGCAGTGACTGCAGACGGCATCCGAAGAATTTTGAACGTGGTATGGGGTTATGTATTTACCAGAAACCAGTTACTGATTCACTGGCTGCGATCAAATATAAGAATGAGAGAAAATTTGCACAGTATTATTTGGAAGAAATTCGAAAAAGAAAATACAGGGAATTGCTGCGACTAAAAGCAGATGCGGTAATTCCGGTGCCGATTCATAAAAAAAAGAGAAGAAAGAGAGGGTTTAATCAGGCAGAAATCTTTGCAAAGGGGATTGCAGAGATGTTGGATCAACCGATGTATACAAAGATTGTGGAAAGAATCCATGATACGAAACCACAGAAACAATTAAGCCCAGGAGAGAGAAAAAACAATTTAAAGAAAGCTTTTCGTGGAAATTTGAAAGAATATCAGAAAGCAGGGACGCCGAAAAGGATATTGGTGATAGATGACATTTATACGACAGGATCAACAGCGGAAGCAGTGACGACAGCGTTAAAACAATTGGGAGTGCAGGAAGTTTATGTATTTTGCATAGCGATCGGAAAAGGATTTTCCTGATATTTCCGTCATGGTGTTTTGTGTACTGGTTTGTTATAAATTTGTGGCGAAACCCCACACGCTTGCGTATGGGATGAAAGCCACATTTCACTTGACATATACATAGATTAAATATACAATCTATGTATATTAAAATATAGAAAGGAAACAGAACATGAGTAAGAGCAACTATGATATAAACACGCATACAACAACACAAAATAATGCTGCACAATATCATTCAAGTCGTGGAGGAAAAAATAATGGCACGAACTAAAAGTGACAATGTACAAATAAATATTTCCATTCCTACTGGATGGAAAACAGAACTTGAAAATCTTGCTCGTATCTATTCTGTTGAAGAAGGAAAAACTATCACTTTTCTTGACTTAATGCGTAGAGGTATTCAGGAAAAATATCAATTAGGAGAAAAAGACAGTGAGTGAGGAACAATATCATAGTGCTTCACATTGTAAATATTTGATACAGTATCATATCATTTGGTGTCCAAAGTTCAGATTTTCAGTATTACAAGGAAATGTCGATATCATTCTTAAACAGATATTACAGAAAATTTGTAATGATTATAAATACAAGATCAAAGCACTCGAAGTGATGCCAGATCATATACATATTTTCATAGATGCTCCGCAGACAGTTGCTCCTTGTGATGTTGTAAGAACTCTAAAAAGTATCAGTGCTATCGAATTATTTAAAGTATTTCCAAAATTAAAACAGTTCTATGCGAAATGTGGAGTATTATGGTCAAGAGGATACTTTGTATCTACTGTCGGACATATAAGCGAAGCTACAGTGATTAAGTATATTGAGGAGCAGAAAAATGATAAGTGATAAAGAATATAAAAAACTTCTAAAACAATTTCATAAACTTTCTGACAGGCATATCTTGGTTGTAGAAACCGATATGCCATCTTCTGATGTACAAAAGGTCGTGATTCTTTCTGATAAGATCAGAAAAGCAGGTAATGAGCTTGTTGGTCTTATGAGAAAGAATTATGACCAACTTATGCGTACTAAAAAATATCGCAAGCTGCTAAAACTCTATGGTTCTACCAAAGATAAAAAGAAACGCAGAGATCTAGCAGATCAGCTCAATGAAATGCAAAAACAATACAATGTCACATGGGATCATTGCAGAAACGCTATGATACATATAGGCAAGAAATATAGTATTGATGCTGTATTTGCCCTTACAAAAGCTGAAGATATATGGCGTGGTATTGAAAAATGTCTTTATAACAATGGTAAAACGATTCATTTTTCTAAATATGGTGAGTTGCCTTGTATCAGGGCAAAACAGATAAATCGTGGCATTTCAATGTCTGTTAAAGATAATGGATTAAAATTCAAATTAAAGGGAAATGTATTTGGGATACAGGTTAAAGATAGATTTCAAACAGATGAAGTTTGTGCAGTTTTAGAATATTTATTAAGATCAGAGATCATAAATGATAAAGCAATAAATAAATTTTTAGATAAAGCATACTGTATTGATACATACAGACCTTGCTATGCTACTCTTGTACCTAAATTTATTCGTGAAAAATATAGGGTGTATTTGCATCTTACTATTGAAGGTAAGGCGAAACCTAAATATGATAGGTTTGGTAATCCAAGACATAAGTTTGGCAAAGGTATTATAGGTGCAGATATTGGTACACAGACTGTTGCGTATACATCAAATACTGAGGTGGGCTTGAAAAATCTTTCAGAGCGTGGTAACAGTATTCAGACTTCTGAAAGAAGAGAACGCCTGCTTTACCGTGCGATGGACAGGTCAAGACGTGCAACTGATCCGCAAAACTATAATGATGATGGTACTGTTAAAAAAGGCCGCAAAACTTGGAAATATTCTAATCATTATAAAAAGCTAAAAGCTAAACACTCTGAACTATGTCGTATCAATGCTATAAACAGACAGCTTGCAATAAATGAAGACGCTAACCATTTAAGAAGTCTTGGGGATGTATTTATCACGGAACCTAAAAATGCAAGTAAACTTATGAAACGAACTAAAGATACTACAGTCAATAGTAAAGGTAAGTTTCATAAGAAAAAGCGTTTTGGCAGATCCATAAAGAACAGATGTCCTTCTGGGTTTCAAACTACTGTAGAGCGGAAATTTAAGACATCAGGTGGTATATATATTGAAGTACCTAATAATTACAGAGCAAGTCAATATGACCATACAGCAGATGATTATATCAAGAAAAAGCTGTCTGATAGAATATATAAACTTACTGACGGAACATTGGTACAAAGAGATTGGTATTCATCATTCTTATTATACTGTTACGATTACAGAACTAAAGATATAGATAAAAACAAATGTATTTCTGAATTTGATAAGTGTTACAACAAAGAAAAAGCCCTGATCGAATGGATCAAGGCTAATAAGATCAAAATATTAAATAGCGGAATTAAGATAGCGTAAAACATATTTAGGGAGATTGACTATACTTCCTTACGAAAGTAGAAATTTACCGTCAATGTGGTCGTTGGACTGCTTGGTAATGAAAGTTCTGATTTAAATAGACTTACACTTGTAACTCCAAAGTCTGAAAATGATGTACGATTACAAGCTACACTTGACAATCAGAACCCCACGGGCTTGCCCATGGGAGTAGTCAGAATAGGGGCTGGTATATTTGTTGAAGGATATTATTTAGAAAGAGGAAAATAGATGGAACAACGATATGATTTAAGCGGATCATTGCTTCACTGGTACGATTATAATAAACGGATCTTACCATGGAGAGAGAATAAAGATCCATACAGAATCTGGATTTCCGAGATCATGCTGCAACAGACAAGAGTGGAAGCGGTAAAGCCGTATTTTGATCGTTTTATGGAAGTGCTGCCAACGGTTTATGATCTTGCTAAAGTAGATGATGACCGGTTGATGAAATTGTGGGAAGGACTTGGTTATTACAATCGAGCAAGGAATTTAAAAGCAGCAGCACAGACGATCGTTGAAGAATATGGTGGACAACTGCCTGCTGATTATGATAAATTATTATCGCTGAAGGGCATTGGAATGTATACAGCAGGAGCAATCGGATCGATCGCATTTGAATTACAGGTTCCTGCAGTCGATGGAAATGTTCTTCGTGTGCTGACTAGATTGTGGGGAGATGATTCTGATATTCTCAAAGATAAGACAAAGAAAGCGATGGGAAGAAGAGTCATGGAATTTATGCCGGAAGACCGACCGGGAGATTTTAATCAGGCATTGATCGAACTTGGAGCAACTGTTTGCGTGCCGAATGGGCAGCCATTATGTGATCAATGTCCATGGGATACAGTCTGTAAGGCATATAAAGAAGATCTCATTGATCAATTACCGGTCAAGACACCAAAGAAGGCAAGACGGATTGAACATAAGACTGTATTTTTATTAGAATGCGGAGAGCAGATCGCAATCCATAAAAGAGGAGACAAAGGATTGCTTGCCGGACTATGGGAGTTCCCGAATGAAGATAAGAAAATGGATGCCGAAGATATCAAGGAATG
>ERZ773146.3410-NODE-3410-length-10014-cov-10.300231_pt1 | contig 10014 bp, 9 predicted proteins | sample MGYA00580847_ERZ773146 | MGnify/ENA primary metagenome ERZ773146 (study PRJEB29015, sample SAMEA2737830) | human gut metagenome | biome: human gut; feature: human-associated habitat; material: faeces | place: China | collected 2012 ...
AGCGCTCTACCCCCGCGCCACCGGCGCGAGAAAACGCTCTCCCATCATCACAGAAGAGCCTCCTCAGTAACAATATGTATCCTCCCCGGTTTCGCCATCAGCTCCTCCTCCGGCAGCGGCGGAGCCTTCTCCGCCCAGAGCCACCACCCGGCCCAGAGGACGGGGACCGCCGCCGCAAGGGCCAGCCCCGGCCAGAGCACAGCCGGATAGCCCAGCGCCGCACTGCCGGGCCAGAACACCGCCGCTGCGCAGAGCGCCAGCGCCGTCCAGCCCTCCCAGAAGATCGTCGTCCATTGTGTTTCCTGTCGCATGGCTTTTCGCCTCCTTCTGGCCCCAATATAACGCACTCCGGGCGAAAAATGAGGCGAAACGGCCCGCCTTACACACAAAAACATCCCGGTTTGAGCCGGGATGTTTTTCTAATTCTGGTCATGACTCTTCCCCACCCACGAGCAGACGACTCCGCACACAAGGCTGGTGGTAATACCTGCCGCAGCGGCAGTCAGCCCGCCGGTGAGGATGCCGATGGCCCCTTCCTCTTCGATGGCCGTCCGCACGCCTTTCGCCAGCAGATGGCCGAAGCCCAGCAGCGGCACGGTAGCGCCGCAGCCTGCGAACTCCGCCAGCGGCGCATACCATCCCACCGCCGAGAGAATGACGCCCGCCACCACATAGCCCGTCAGGATGCGGGCCGGGGTCAGGCCGGTGAGGTCGATGAGCAGCTGGCCGATGACGCAGATGCAGCCGCCCACCACGAAGGCCCAAAAGTAATTCATCCGTTTTCCTCCTTCTGCTGCGGGCTGCGCAGCTCCACGAGATGGGCGATGGCCGGGATGCTCTCCTTCTGCAAAAAGGTCGTCTGGCTCATCAGCGCGCCGGTGGCGATAAAGAGCACCCGCTTCTGCGTTCCCTTCTCGAGGCGCGGCAGGATATGCCCGCAGAGGACGGAGGCGCAGCAGCCCGGGCCGGAGCCGCCGCTCTTCACAGTCTGCTCGGCGGCATCGTAGAGGATGCAGCCGCAGTCCACATGGTTCTTGAGCAGAAGTCCTTCTGCCGTCAGCAGGTCGCGCAGGAGCTGGCTGCCCACATGGCCGAGGTCGCCGGTGTAGATGCGGTCGAAGTCTGCCGGGGCGCTGCCGGTGTCCTTCAGATAGCGCAAAAGGGTCGCGGCGGCAGCGGGGGCCATAGCCGCACCCATGTTGTTGATGTCTTTTATTTTATAGTCCTGCACCCGTCCAAAGGTGGCGGCGCAGAGCTGCACACCCTCACCGGCGGGCCGCAGCAGGCAGGCACCCGCCGCCGTAGCCGTCCACTGGGCGGTGGGCGTGCGGACAGCGCCGTAGCTCAGCGGCGTGCGGAACTGACGTTCTGCCGCACAGAAATGGCTGGACGTCATAGCCAGCAGGCCGTCGGCCATGCCTGCACTGCACAGCGCCGCGCCGAGGCCCAGCGCCTCGGCCATCGTGCTGCAGGCCCCGAAGAGGCCGGCAAAGGGGATGCCCAGCTCCCGCAGGGCGTAGCTGGACGCGGTACACTGGGCCTGTAAGTCGCCCGCCAGCGCGAGGCTGACGTTATCCGGCGTCGTCTCAGCCTTTTTGAGGCAGAGCCGCGCCGCCCGCAGGGCCATTTCTTTCTCGGCGGCCTCCCAGTTGGACTGGCCGAAAAAGTTGTCGGCGCTCAGCTCGTCGAAACAGGCGGCAAGGGGGCCTTCGCCCTCCTTTTTGCCGCCGATGGCCGCATGAGCCGCCACGACGGGCGGCGTCGGGAACAAAAGAGTGTCTCCGCGTCGTGCAGCCATCACAGTTTCCTCCTTTATGGGGCTGATTTTATCTGTTTTTTGTGGTATACTGAATTTTAGTGTGAAAGTGCAATTTCCGCACTTCCTTATGCGTATCCTTGGCAGGGGGACTTTTACTGCAGCAGCCAGTAGACGCTGCCGTAGAGAACCGCCGCCAGCGTACCGTATACGATGACCGGCCCGGCGATGATGAACATCTTCGCGCCGGTCCCCAGCACATGGCCCTCGGTCTTGAACTCGATGGCCGCACTGACCACCGCATTGGCAAAGCCCGTGATGGGTACGAGGGTGCCTGCGCCCGCTTTCGCGGCCAGCTTCTGGTAGAGGCCCAGCGTCGTCAGCAATGCCGACAGCGCCACCAGCGTGCAGCTGGTGAGCGTCCCGGCCAGCTCTTTGTCGAGCCCCATGGTCAGATACCACCCGCGCAGCACCTCACCCAGCAGGCAGATGCTGCCGCCCACGCCAAACGCCCAGAGGCAGTCCCCGCCCAGCGGCGAGGGCGGGCCGACCCGGCGCACCCTGCGCCCGTATTCCTCAGCCGACATTTTCATCCTGTTCGCCTCCCGGGAATAGGATGTCCGCCCGTGTGCAAAAATATACACACCCTCAACAAGAAAGAAGGTCCATTATGAATTCCTCTGCTCCTCATCCTCACCGCCGGCGCCTTACCCGCGCCGAGGTGCGCCGCCGCAGACGTAACCGCGCCATCCGCCGGGTGGCCGGCCTTACCGTGATGCTCTGCGTCGCCGTAGGCGGCGTCTCCTTCCTGCTCACCCGTCATGCCGTCGTCCCCAGCGCTTCGGCGGCGTCCGCTATTTCCATGCCGGCCCAGAGCATCGCCGACTCCACTGTGAGCTCTGCCGAGAACACTGCTGCCCCTGCCAACGCCCTTGGCCTGACCGCCGACGAGGCCCGCGCCATGCTGGCCGACCCGCTGATGGTGCTGGTGAACCACACCAGCAAGATGCCGGACGACTATACTTTCGATACCAAGGAGTGCGGCTCTGCCACCGCCGTCAACAAAACGCTGCAGACCGTGGCCTGCGATGCCTTCCTTGAGATGCAGAAAGCCGCTGCCGCCGACGGCGTGACCGTCTGGATGCAGAGCGGCTACCGCAGCGTCAAGTACCAGACCAGCCTCTACGAGCGGAAGACCAAATACTACCTCGACAAGGGCTACGACAACGCCACTGCCAAGGAAAAGGCCGCTGCCGTCGTCAACCCTCCGGGATACTCCGAGCACAACTGCGGCCTCGCCGCCGACCTGAACAGCCCGGAGCACACCGGTCTGGACGAGGGCTTCGAGAAGACCGCCGCCTTCCGCTGGCTCTGTGAGCACGCGGGCGACTACGGCTTCATCCTCCGCTACCCCAAGGACGCCGAGGACAAGACGGAGATCATCTACGAGCCCTGGCACTGGCGGTATGTGGGCGTGGAGAACGCCGCTAAGATCAACGCCAGCGGCCTGTGCTTTGAGGAGTATATCGAGACTCTGCAGAGCATCGCCGCCGAGAGCTGAATCCACTGGTGAAGAAAAAGTTAAAATTTCACGCTTCGTTTGCAATTCTGCCGTCGATATGGTAGACTATCTTGGGGTTTTGGGCCGACAGTTTTCGGGGCGGCCGGGCCTCAGAATTTTAACGACAAAAGAGGGAAATCTTTTATGAATATTCGTCTGAAACTCGTCCTTTCTGCTGCTGCGCTGGCTGCGGGCTGTGTCCTGCTGGCAGGCTGCGGCGGCTCTGCCTCTTCGGCATCCTCTGCCGCTTCGAGCGCAGCGTCCTCCGAGGCTGCCAGCCAGAGCGCCTCTGAGCCTGCTGCTTCCGTCTCCGCCGAGGAGAACGGCGCTTCCGACGCCGTGGCCTCTGCCGTAGACGCCCTGCTCGAGGCTGACCCCATCTCCAACCAGTTTGAGATAACGGCCATGAACATCGAGTACGACTTTGGCCTGAAAGCCGACGATGTGACCAGCTACAAGGGCATCAAGAGCAACGACAACGGCGACGCCGGTCTGGTGCTGGCCATCCAGCCCGCCGCTGGCAAGGCGCAGGACGTCATGGACACCCTCAAGACCTACCAGCAGGACCAGGTGGCTTTCTACGGCAACTATGCTGAGTTTGCACAGGCACAGTCCAACGTGGAGAACGCCATCATCGACGGCGGCGACGACCTCGTGGTGATGGTCATTGCCTCCAACGACTGCTCTTCTGATCTGACCAGCGCTGTGAAGGACGTTCTGGGCAAATAAACAGACTCTCTCGGGCCGGTGCCGTGGCGGCATCGGCCTTTTTCGGCTTTATCACAATGTTAAAAGGAGGCTGACGCCGTGGTCTTCAGCACCATCATCTTTCTGCTGCGCTTTCTGCCCATCACACTGGCGCTGTACTATCTCGCGCCCCCGAAACTCAAAAATACCGTTCTGTTCCTGTGCAGCCTCGTGTTCTACTGCTGGGGCGAGGTGCGTTTTTTCCCGGTCATGCTGGCGCTCATCCTCATCAACTACCTCTGCGGCCTGGGGCTTGAGCGCTTCGAGCAGAACAAGGCCGCCCGTCTCATCCTGCTGCTCATCGCGCTGGCGGGCAGTCTCGGGATGCTCTTCTACTTCAAGTATGCAAATTTCGTGCTCAGCAGCATCAATGCCATCTTCGGCACCGGTTTTGCGTCCATTCAGGGCATCAGCGTACTGCCGCTGGGCATCAGCTTCTACACCTTCCAGACACTTTCCTACACCATCGACGTCTACCGCCGGGATGTGGAAACGGAGCATAACATCATTGATTTTGGTGCTTACGTCGTCATGTTCCCCCAGCTCATCGCCGGCCCCATCGTCAAGTACCGGGACGTCTCCGACCGTCTCCACGTCTACAAAGGCCGCTATGAGCTCAAGCAGATCGAGGACGGCATGACCCTGTTCACTTTCGGCCTGGCAAAGAAAGTCCTGCTGGCCGACGCCATCGGTGCGCTCTGGACGGACATCATCGGCGTAGCGGACAGCCCCTCCGTCTCCTTCGTGGGCCTCGCCAACGCCTCGACCCCGCTGGTCTGGCTGGGCGTCATCGCCTACTCGCTCCAGCTCTATTTCGACTTTTCCGGCTACTCCCTGATGGGCATCGGCATGGGCAAGATGCTGGGCTTCGACTTTCCCCAGAACTTCAACTACCCCTATATCTCCGCGTCCATCACCGAGTTCTGGCGGCGCTGGCACATGACGCTGTCCGGCTGGTTCCGGGAGTATGTGTATATTCCCCTCGGCGGCAACCGCAAGGGCCTCAAGCGACAGATCTTCAACCTGTTCGTCGTCGAACTGCTCACCGGCATCTGGCACGGCGCGAACTGGAACTTCATCTGCTGGGGCCTGTACTATTTCGTGCTGCTGGCTCTGGAAAAGCTCTTCCTCCTGCCCTACCTCAAAAAGGGCAGGGTCTGGCCCCATATCTACACCCTCTTCCTCGTGGTCGTGGGCTGGGCCATGTTCGTGGGCAACGACGCAGGCGTGGAGTTCGGCCTGCTGTTCCGCAAGCTTTTCATCCCTTCCGGCGGCGTGATGCCCCTTTACTTCCTGCGCAACTACGGCGTACTGCTGGCGGTCTCCGTCGTCTGCTGCACCCCGCTCATCGAAAAGCTGTGGAAGCTGCTTTCCCGCAATGCCATCACCAAGGCGCTGACCATTCTGGTGCTGCTGACGGTCTCGATGGCTTACGTCGTGGGCAGCACCAACAGCCCGTTCCTGTATTTCAACTTTTAAGAGGAGGCGTGAACGATGGACAAACATTCAAAGCGCTCCGCTTCGATTTTCCGCTATCCGGTCCTTATCGCATTCACCCTGTTTTTTGCCGGGCTGTTCGTGCTGGACCTTGTCACGCCGGACCGGGCCTACAGTGAACTGGAAAACACCACCCTCTCCCAGCGGCCCAGCCTGTCCAGCGTCTCGGCTGATGGGCTGAACAAGTTCTTCACGGCCTACACGAAATACGTCAAAGACCAGGTGGCGGGCCGTGACAACTGGGTCGCCCTGCAGAGCACCGTGGAAACGAAGGTGATGCAGAAGGAGCAGAGCGGCGGCATCCTGCTGGGCAAACAGCAGATGATGTTCCCCCGCACCTACGGCCTCGTTTCCAGCGAGACGCGCACCCTGCCCAAGAACACTGCCGCGCTGGAAGCGCTCTGTCAGCGGTACCCGGGCAAGGTCAACGTGATGTTGGTGCCTGCGGCGTCCGCTATCTACCCGGAAAACGTCCCTGCAGGCGCTCCGCTGCTGGACGAGGACAGTTATCTCGACTCGCTTTCCGATGCCGTACAGGCCGCCGAAGGCCGCTTTGTGGACGTGCGGCAGACCCTCACCGCGCACAAGGACGAATATATCTACTACCGCACCGACCACCACTGGACAAGCACCGGCGCTTATTATGCCTACAAGCAGCTCTGTGACGCTCTGAGCCTCACGCCTTTTGACCCCTCGGCCCACACCGTGCTGACGGCAGACGGCTTCTACGGCACCCACTACTCCAAGGCGCGGACGCCGGACGCAGAACCGGACACCATCACTTATTATGACCTGCCGAACGAACTGACCATCTACTCGGTCAGCGGCCCCGGCCAGCCCGCCGACGGCGAGACGACCGGCCTTTACGACACGGCCAAGCTGGACGTTTACGACAAGTATGCCATGTTCCTCCACGGCAACAACGGCCTGAGCCGCATCAAGGGCGACGGCACTGGGCGCATTCTCGTCATCAAGGACAGTTACGCCAACTGCTTCGTGCCTTACCTGACGGCCAACTACGCCGACATCGACGTGGTGGATTTCCGCAACTACAACTACGGGCTGGACAAGCTCATCGCGGACAATGCATACGACCAGCTCCTCGTGCTCTACAGTTTCGACAGCTTCAAGAGCGACCCCTACCTCTACCGGGCCGGCGTAGCAGGCTGATACCGGGAATTATTGCAGTATTTTTCCACAAACTTCCGAGGTGTTTTTCATGCATTTTCCCGGGTTTTTGTGGTTTCTGTCCAAAACCCTTGCACAAAATCCAGCGTTGTAGTAGAATGATGCTGTCAGAGATGTTTGCTCTGCAAGAGGGATCTTTGCAGTGCGGTGCGCCGCCTGCTGATATGAAGGAGTGATTCTTTATGAAGAAATATATGGAATTGCCTGCTGATTACGCAGTGCTTTCTGACGATGAGATGACCTACACCACCGGCGGCAGCGCTGTTGGCGGCATCGTCACCATCGTGGGCGTGGCCGTTCTGGCTTCCAGCTATGTCTGGGGCATCTCGCAGGCCAGAGACTGGCTGAGCGTTGACAGCAACCGCAGGGGCAATCCTCTCACCGTTATGGGCCGTGCAATGGACGCCATCAGCGACGATATGTCCAAATCGCCTTCCAACTTCCTGCGTGACGTTGTTTCCACCGGTACGGTGGTGGCTCTCGCTCCCCTGAGCGCTCTGCTGCTCATCCTGTAACTGCGGTTTCTTTTGAAAAAACGATGTACCGTGCATCGTTTTGGGATATTGTTCGTAAAGGAGTGCTATTATGGAAAACATCATGATGCTGCCCGCTTCCTACTGCGTGATGAACGAAGAGGAAATGACCTATACCACCGGTGGTGCCAGTGCTATTCAGGCTATCGCTGCATGGGTCTTCCCTCCTTATGCATGGCTTGCGGGCGTCACCGCTATCCGTGATTACCGCAAGAAGAACCCTAATACTTGGACTCAGGATGGTCTGGACTATTTCGCAAATGATATGGGGAAGAGTGTGTCTAATTTCCTCTATGACCTTGCGTGTGCCAGTTGGGTTCTGGGTACCTCCGCTACCGGAATTGGCCTTGTGATTAACGCAGCTCTTATCCTGCTTTAATAAATCAGGAGACTCCAAAGAACAACAAAGGCGGCGGCTCTTCCCGTAAGGGAAGGGCCGCCGCCCTCTTTTTATCTGTCCATACAAAAGCAGAGGCACCCAAACCGGATGCCTCTGCCTGTTTATAGACGTGCTGATTTAGTTATTGAACATATCCTTCAGCTTTTTGAAGAAGCCCTTGCGCTTTTCGTAGTTATCCTCTTTCAGGGTCCCCTCGAACTTCTTCAGGGCCTCACGCTGGGTGCGGCTGAGCTTCTTGGGGATCTCGACCTCGCACTTGACGTACATATCACCGCGGCCTCTGCCATTCACATACTGGATGCCCTTGCCGCGCAGGCGGAAGGTGGTGCCGCTCTGGGTGCCTTCCGGCACATTGACCTCGACCTTGCCGTCGATGGAAGGCACTGTGATGGTATCGCCCAGGACAGCCTGACTATAGGTAATGGGGAAGACGACGTAGATGTTGTTCTCGTCGCGCTGGAACACCTCGCTGGGCTGGACAGTCACCGCCACGATGACGTCACCTGCGGGGCCGCCGTTGGTGCCGGCATTGCCCATGCCCGAGAGGCGGAAGCCCTGATCGTCGTCGATGCCCGCAGGGACATTGGCCTCCAGAGTCTTCTTGACCGCAATGGTGCCGCTGCCGTGGCAGCTCCTGCAGGGGTTCTTGATAAGCTTGCCCTTGCCGCCGCAGCGGGAGCAGGGCTGCTGGGTCTGCATGACGCCGAAGGGCGTACGCTGCTGACGAATGACAAAGCCTCTGCCGCCGCAGTCAGGGCAGGTCTCCGGGCTGGAACCGGCGGCGCAGCCGCTGCCGTGGCACTCGGTACACTCCTGCTGACGGGTGATGGTGATGTTCTTCTTGCAGCCATGCACCGCCTCGTCAAACGTCAGGGTGATGCGCACCCGGATGTCCTGGCCCTTGCGGGGGGCGTTGGGATTCGCCGAACGGCTCGAGCCGCCAAAACCGCCGAAGCCGCCGCCAAAGATGTCGCCGAAAATATCGCCGAGGTCAACACCGTCGCCGCCAAAGCCGCTGAAACCGCCAAAGCCGCCGGGGCCGCCGCCGTTCTGGGCAGCGTAGTTGGGGTCAACACCGGCAAAGCCGTACTGGTCGTAGAGCTGGCGCTTCTTCGGGTCCGAAAGCACCTCGTTCGCCTCGTTGATCTCCTTGAACTTTTCCTCGGCTTCCTTGTCGCCGGGGTTATAGTCCGGGTGGTACTTCATGGCCAGCTTGCGGTAAGCCTTTTTGATCTCCGCGTCGGTAGCCGTCTTGGATACACCCAGCACTTCGTAGTAATCACGTTTCTCCTGTGCCATAATCCAATCACCTCTCGTATAAGCAGCAACCTCCCCTATATAGCAGCGCACTGCCGCTTCCAGTACAGACAGCCTCAAGCAAATCTGTACAAGACTGACCGGCCTGCCAATGGCTCCCCTATCAGGGGAGCTGGCGAGCGTCAGCGAGACTGAGAGGTTTTCTCTATAACCAGCAAGAGCCGCCCCGGCAAAACCGGAGCGGCTTTTGCTATTCTACGCGCATACCCGCCGGTTTGGCCGGATACGCACTGCTGTGTCTCAAATCAGACTTCCTTGAAGTCTGCGTCCACAACGCCGTCATCGTTGGGCTTCTGCTGGCCGTTTGCGCCAGCATCGGGGCCGGGCTGTGCGCCTGCGGCCTGCTGCTGAGCAGCAGCGGCAGCCTGATACATCTTCTCGAAGACGTGGCTCAGAGCATCCTGCTTTGCCTTGATGTCGTCGATGGAGCCGGACTGGACAGCGGTCTTCAGGTCGGCCAGCTTTGCCTCAGCCTCGCTCTTGACGTCGGCGGGCATCTTGTCGCCGTTCTCCTTCAGCATCTTCTCAGTCTGGAAGACCATCTGGTCGGCGCCGTTGCGGATGTCCACTTCCTCGCGCTTCTTCTTATCGTCGGCAGCAAACTGCTCAGCTTCCTTCACAGCCTTGTCGATGTCCTCCTTGGACATATTGGTGGAAGCGGTGATGGTGATGTTCTGCTCCTTGCCGGTGCCCAGATCCTTTGCGCTGACCTTCACGATGCCGTTTGCATCGATATCGAAGGTAACTTCGATCTGAGGCACACCACGGGGAGCCGGAGCGATGCCGTCCAGATGGAAGACACCCAGGCTCTTGTTGTCGCGTGCGAACTCACGCTCGCCCTGCAGAACGTTGACCTCAACAGAGGGCTGGTTGTCGGCAGCGGTGGAGAACACCTGACTCTTGTGGGTGGGGATGGTGGTATTGCGGTCGATGATCTTGGTGCACACGCCGCCCAGAGTTTCAATGCCCAGGCTCAGCGGGGTGACATCCAGCAGCAGCAGGCCCTTGACATCGC
>ERZ773146.3411-NODE-3411-length-10012-cov-2.526464_pt1 | contig 10012 bp, 8 predicted proteins | sample MGYA00580847_ERZ773146 | MGnify/ENA primary metagenome ERZ773146 (study PRJEB29015, sample SAMEA2737830) | human gut metagenome | biome: human gut; feature: human-associated habitat; material: faeces | place: China | collected 2012 ...
GAAGCTTTTTCGCCTTGCGAAGCGCCTTCCAGGATTTACGCCTCATTGCAGCAACGGCTGGCGAATTCAGGAAAACGGCAGGCAAAATGAAAGAAACAGCGGCAAAAAGTGTGACAATGACTGCGTCACGCCGCGGCGACGTGTATAATAGGCTCGTATGTAGGACCTCTTTCGATAACCACATACAAAAGACACTCATGGCTCAAGGCACGCTTTATATTGTTTCCGCCCCTAGCGGCGCGGGTAAATCCAGCCTGATTCAGGCTTTATTAAAAACCCAACCGTTGTATGACACCCAGGTATCGGTCTCCCATACCACGCGGGCGCCGCGTCCGGGTGAAGTGCACGGCGAACACTATTTCTTCGTGAATCACGACGAATTCCGCTCGATGATTGGCGAAAACGCGTTTCTGGAACATGCAGAGGTCTTTGGCAACTATTACGGCACGTCGCGTAAAGCGATCGAGCAGGTGCTGGCGACCGGCGTCGATGTCTTCCTCGATATCGACTGGCAAGGCGCGCAGCAGATCCGTAAAAGCATGCCCGGCGCGCGCAGTATTTTTATTCTGCCGCCGTCAAAAGATGAACTGGACCGTCGCCTGCGCGGCCGCGGCCAGGACAGCGAAGAGGTGATCGCGAAACGGATGGCCCAGGCCGTTGCGGAAATGAGCCATTACGCGGAATATGATTACCTGATTGTGAACGATGATTTTGACACCGCCCTGAGCGACCTGAAAAATATCATCCGCGCTGAACGTCTGCGCATGAGCCGCCAAAAGCAGCGACATGGCGCTTTAATCACCAAACTATTGGCAGACTGAACCCACATTCAGTATCATGCCCAGTCATTTCTTCACCTGTGGAGCATTTTAAGTATGGCACGCGTAACTGTTCAGGACGCTGTAGAGAAAATTGGTAACCGTTTTGACCTGGTACTGGTCGCCGCGCGTCGCGCTCGTCAGATGCAGGTTGGCGGAAAGGATCCGCTGGTACCGGAAGAAAACGATAAAACCACCGTTATTGCACTTCGCGAAATCGAAGAAGGTCTGATCAACAACCAGATCCTCGACGTTCGCGAACGCCAGGAACAGCAAGAGCAGGAAGCCGCTGAATTACAAGCCGTTACCGCTATTGCTGAAGGTCGTCGTTAATCACAAAGCGGGTCGCCCTTGTATCTGTTTGAAAGCCTGAATCAACTGATTCAAACCTACCTGCCGGAAGACCAAATCAAGCGTCTGCGGCAGGCGTATCTCGTTGCACGTGATGCTCACGAGGGGCAAACACGTTCAAGCGGTGAACCCTATATCACGCACCCGGTCGCGGTAGCCTGCATTCTGGCCGAGATGAAGCTCGACTATGAAACGCTGATGGCCGCGCTGCTGCATGATGTGATTGAAGATACCCCCGCCACCTACCAGGACATGGAACAGCTTTTTGGTAAAAGCGTCGCCGAGCTGGTAGAGGGGGTGTCGAAACTTGATAAGCTCAAGTTCCGCGATAAGAAAGAGGCGCAGGCCGAAAACTTTCGCAAAATGATCATGGCGATGGTGCAGGACATCCGCGTCATCCTCATCAAGCTTGCCGACCGCACCCACAACATGCGTACTCTGGGCTCGCTGCGCCCGGATAAACGCCGACGCATCGCCCGCGAAACGCTGGAAATTTACAGCCCGCTGGCGCACCGTTTAGGTATCCATCACATCAAAACCGAGCTCGAAGAGCTGGGCTTTGAAGCACTGTACCCTAATCGCTACCGCGTCATTAAAGAGGTGGTCAAAGCGGCGCGCGGCAACCGTAAGGAGATGATTCAAAAGATCCTCTCTGAAATCGAAGGGCGTTTGCAGGAAGCGGGGATCCCCTGCCGCGTCAGCGGTCGCGAGAAGCATCTATACTCCATCTACTGTAAAATGGTGCTCAAAGAGCAACGTTTTCACTCGATCATGGATATCTACGCCTTCCGCGTTATCGTCCATGATGCCGATATCTGCTATCGCGTGCTCGGCCAGATGCACAGCCTCTACAAACCGCGTCCGGGTCGTTTTAAAGACTATATCGCCATTCCGAAAGCTAACGGCTATCAGTCTTTGCACACCTCGATGATCGGCCCCCACGGCGTCCCGGTCGAGGTACAAATTCGTACCGAAGACATGGACCAGATGGCGGAGATGGGGGTAGCGGCGCACTGGGCTTATAAAGAGCACGGCGGCGAAAGCAGCACCACCGCGCAAATCCGCGCCCAGCGCTGGATGCAAAGCCTGCTGGAGCTGCAACAGAGCGCCGGTAGTTCGTTTGAATTTATCGAGAGCGTTAAATCCGATCTCTTCCCGGATGAGATTTACGTTTTCACCCCGGAAGGGCGCATTGTCGAACTGCCTGCCGGCGCCACGCCGGTGGACTTCGCCTACGCGGTGCATACCGATATCGGTCATGCCTGCGTCGGCGCGCGCGTCGACCGTCAGCCCTATCCGCTGTCGCAGCCGCTCTCCAGCGGTCAGACTGTCGAAATTATCACCGCGCCGGGCGCTCGCCCGAACGCCGCCTGGCTGAACTTTGTCGTCAGCTCGAAAGCGCGCGCCAAGATCCGTCAGCTGCTGAAAAACCTTAAGCGCGACGATTCGGTCAGCCTTGGCCGTCGTCTGCTCAATCACGCGCTGGGCGGAAGCCGCAAACTTGCCGAGATCCCACCGGAGAATATCCAGCGCGAACTCGATCGCATGAAGCTGGCCTCGCTTGACGATCTGCTGGCGGAAATCGGTCTGGGCAACGCCATGAGCGTCGTGGTGGCAAAAAACCTGCAGCAGGGCGAAGCCGCTGCGGCGCCGGTACCGGCTAACGCGTCGAACCACGGTCATCTGCCAATCAAAGGCGCCGATGGCGTGTTGATCACCTTCGCCAAGTGCTGTCGTCCAATTCCAGGTGACCCGATTATCGCCCACGTCAGCCCGGGTAAAGGGCTGGTTATCCACCATGAATCCTGTCGTAACATTCGCGGCTACCAGAAAGAGCCGGAGAAATTTATGGCGGTTGAGTGGGATAAAGAGACCGCTCAGGAGTTCATCACCGAAATCAAGGTGGACATGTTTAACCACCAGGGCGCGCTGGCTAACCTGACGGCGGCGATCAACACCGCGTCTTCCAATATCCAGAGCCTGAATACGGAAGAGAAAGATGGCCGCGTATACAGCGCCTTTATCCGCCTGACCGCGCGCGACCGCGTGCATCTGGCGAATATCATGCGCAAAATCCGCGTCATGCCGGACGTGATTAAAGTCACCCGTAACCGAAACTAGCTTTATGAACTCAAAGCGCTACGAGCGTATCTGCGAGATGCTCGCCAGGCGTCAGCCTGACCTGACGGTCTGCATGGAGCAGGTCCATAAGCCTCATAACGTCTCTGCGGTCATCCGGACCGCAGATGCCGTTGGCGTACACGAAGTGCATGCCGTCTGGCCGAGCAGCCGGATGCGTACCATGGCCTCCGCCGCCGCGGGCAGCAACAGCTGGGTGCAGGTTAAAACCCACCGCACTATCGCAGATGCCGTCGGCCACCTGAAAGGCCAGGGCATGCAAATTCTCGCCACTCACCTTTCCGACAAAGCCATCGATTTTCGTGAAATCGACTATACGCGTCCAACCTGCATCCTGATGGGCCAGGAGAAAACCGGCATCACCCAGGAAGCGCTGGCGCTGGCCGATCAGGACATCATTATCCCGATGATCGGCATGGTGCAGTCGCTGAACGTCTCCGTCGCCTCGGCGCTGATCCTCTACGAGGCGCAGCGCCAGCGGCAGAATGCCGGGATGTACCAACGCGCCAACAGCATGCTGCCGCCACAAGAGCAGCAGCGCCTGCTGTTCGAAGGCGGCTATCCGGTGCTGGCCCGCGTCGCCAGACAAAAAGGTCTGCCTTACCCCCACGTTAACGAGCAGGGCGAAGTGGAAGCCGATGCCGCGTGGTGGGCTACCATGCAGGCTGCGAGGTAAACCCAATGTCAGGCCGCCTGTTAGATGCCGTTCCGCTCAGTTCACTCACCGGTGTGGGCGCTGCGCAGAGCAGCAAACTGGCGAAGATTGGCCTGCATACGGTACAGGATCTGCTGCTGCACCTGCCTTTACGCTACGAAGATCGCACCCATCTTTACCCGATAGCCGAGCTGCTTCCCGGAGTTTATGCCACCGTGGAAGGTGAAGTGCTCAACAGCAATATCACCTTCGGCGGCCGGCGGATGATGACCTGCCAGATCAGCGATGGCACCGGCATCCTCACCATGCGCTTTTTCAACTTCAACGCGGCGATGAAAAACAGCCTCGCGACCGGTCGTCGGGTGCTGGCCTACGGTGAAGCCAAACGCGGGAAGTACGGCGCCGAGATGATCCACCCGGAATATCGCGTCCAGGGCGATATGAGCACCCCGGAGCTGCAGGAAACGTTAACCCCAGTCTATCCGACCACCGAAGGCATCAAGCAGGCGACCCTGCGCAAGCTCACCGATCAGGCGCTTGAGCTCCTGGAAACCTGCGCGATTAGCGAACTCCTCCCGCCGGAGCTGGCGCAGGGGATGATGAGCCTGCCGGAGGCGCTGCGTACGCTGCACCGCCCGCCTCCCTCCTTGCAACTTAGCGAGCTGGAAAGCGGCAAGCACCCGGCGCAGCAGCGTCTGATTCTGGAAGAGCTGCTGGCGCATAACCTCAGCATGCTGGCGCTGCGGGCAGGCGCCCAGCGCTATCACGCCCTGCCGCTCGGCGCCAACGATACCCTGAAAAACCAGCTGCTGGCCTCCCTGCCCTTTAAGCCCACCGGCGCGCAGGCGCGGGTTACCGCCGAGATTGAACACGATATGGCGCTGGACGTGCCGATGATGCGCCTGGTGCAGGGCGACGTTGGCTCCGGTAAAACGCTGGTCGCTGCCCTGGCCGCCTTGCGCGCTATCGTCCACGGCAAACAGGTGGCGCTGATGGCGCCCACCGAACTGCTTGCCGAGCAGCATGCCAATAACTTCCGCAACTGGTTCGAACCGCTGGGCATAGAAGTCGGCTGGCTGGCGGGCAAACAGAAAGGCAAAGCCCGCCAGGCGCAGCAGGAGGCTATCGCCAGCGGCGAAGTGCAGATGATTGTCGGCACCCACGCCATCTTCCAGGAGCAGGTGCAGTTTAACGGCCTGGCGCTGGTGATTATCGACGAACAGCACCGCTTCGGCGTGCATCAGCGGCTGGCGCTGTGGGAGAAAGGTCAGCTGCAGGGGTTCCACCCGCATCAGCTGATCATGACCGCCACGCCGATCCCCCGCACCCTGGCGATGACCGCCTACGCCGATCTGGACACCTCGATTATCGACGAGCTGCCGCCAGGCCGAACTCCGGTGACCACCGTCGCCATCCCCGACACCCGGCGCAGCGATATTATCGACCGCGTGCGCAACGCCTGTACCCATGAAGGTCGCCAGGCCTATTGGGTCTGTACGCTGATTGAAGAGTCCGATCTGCTGGAAGCCCAGGCGGCGGAAGCCACCTGGGAAGAGCTCAAACTGGCGCTGCCGGAGCTCAATATCGGCCTCGTCCACGGGCGGATGAAACCGGCGGAGAAGCAGGCGGTGATGCAGGCCTTCAAGCAGGGCGAGATGCATCTGCTGGTAGCCACCACGGTGATTGAAGTCGGCGTCGACGTGCCTAACTCAAGCCTGATGATTATCGAAAACCCGGAACGTCTGGGTCTGGCGCAGCTGCACCAGCTCAGAGGGCGCGTTGGTCGCGGCGCGGTCGCTTCCCACTGCGTGCTACTCTATAAATCGCCGCTCTCCAAAACGGCGCAGAAACGTCTGCAGGTCCTGCGCGACAGCAACGATGGTTTCGTCATTGCCCAGAAAGACCTCGAAATTCGCGGTCCCGGCGAGCTGCTCGGCACCCGCCAGACCGGCAACGCCGAATTTAAAGTGGCGGACTTACTGCGCGATCAGGCGATGATCCCCGATGTCCAGCGCATTGCTCGCCACATTCATGAACGCTATCCGCTGCAGGCCCAGGCGCTTATCGAGCGCTGGATGCCGGAAACCGAACGCTATTCCAACGCGTAGCGCGCTTTTGCCGCGCTGCGGGCAATTTTTCTACACAACGAGTGGATTATGAAACGAGAACTGGCCATCGAATTTTCGCGTGTCACCGAAGCCGCCGCGCTGGCGGGCTATAAATGGCTGGGCCGCGGCGATAAGAATACCGCCGACGGCGCAGCGGTTAACGCCATGCGCATTATGCTTAACCTCGTCAATATCGACGGCACCATCGTCATCGGCGAGGGCGAAATCGATGAAGCGCCGATGCTTTATATCGGCGAAAAAGTGGGTACCGGCAAGGGCGATGCGGTAGATATCGCCGTCGATCCCATCGAAGGCACCCGCATGACGGCGATGGGCCAGGCCAACGCCCTGGCGGTGATGGCGGTCGGCGATAAGGGCTGCTTCCTCAACGCGCCGGATATGTATATGGAAAAGCTGATCGTCGGCCCGGGCGCTAAAGGCGCTATCGATCTCAATCTGCCGCTGGAAGAGAACCTGCACAATATCGCCCGCGCCCTGAACAAGCCGCTGGGCGAGCTGACCGTCACCGTGCTGGCGAAACCGCGCCACGACGCGGTCATTGCCCAGCTGCAGCAGCTGGGCGTGCGCGTGTTCGCTATTCCCGATGGCGACGTCGCGGCCTCTATTCTCACCTGCATGCCGGATAGCGAAGTCGACGTACTGTACGGCATCGGCGGCGCGCCGGAAGGGGTGGTTTCCGCCGCGGTGATCCGCGCCCTCGACGGGGATATGCAGGGGCGCCTGCTGGCTCGCCACCACGTGAAGGGCGATAACGAAGAGAACCGCCGCATCGGTGAAAATGAGCTGGCGCGCTGCAAAACCATGGGCATTGAAGCGGGCAAAGTGCTGCGTCTGGATGAAATGGCGCGCAGCGATAACGTCGTCTTCTCCGCCACCGGGATCACCAAAGGCGATCTGCTGGACGGCATCACCCGCAAGGGCAACATGGCCACCACCGAGACGCTGCTGATCCGCGGCAAGTCGCGCACTATCCGTCGTATCCAGTCGATTCATTACCTCGACCGTAAAGATCCGGACATTCAGCAGCACATCCTGTAATACCGCTTTTTCTCTCCCAGGCAACCGTCCGCAGGCGGTTGCCCTGTTCTTCGTTTATATTTGATCAATAGAGCTTTCTTGCGCCTTCGGGGTGGAAATCTGGCTCGTCTGGACCGAAGATAAGGCATCGCTTGGCAACAGGAGAAGACGATGGCGGACTGGGTTAGCGGCAAAGTGACAAAAGTGGAGTACTGGACGGACGCCTTGTTCAGTTTATACGTGCGGGCGCCTGTTCATCCGTTTACCGCCGGGCAATTTACCAAGCTCGGGCTGGAAATCGACGGCGAACGCGTCCAGCGCGCCTACTCCTACGTCAACGCCCCCGGCAATCCCGACCTCGAGTTCTATTTGGTCACCGTCCCGGAAGGCAAGCTGAGCCCGCGTCTGGCGGCGCTGAAGCCGGGCGATGAAGTCCTGGTGGTGAGTGAAGCGGCAGGTTTCTTCGTCCTCGAGGAAGTACCGGATTGCGATACCCTGTGGATGCTGGCGACCGGCACTGCGCTGGGGCCGTACCTGTCAATTTTGCAGGAAGGCAAGGACCTTGAGCGCTTTAACAACCTGGTGCTGGTCCACGCCGTCCGCTACGCCGCGGACCTGAGCTATCTGCCGCTAATGCGCGAACTGGAGCAGCGCTATGCCGGCAAACTCCGTATTCAGACGGTGGTCAGCCGCGAAACCGTGGAAGGCTCGCTGACCGGCCGGGTGCCGTTTCTGATTGAAACCGGCGCGCTGGAAGAGGCCGTCGGCCTGCCGATGACCACCGACACCAGCCATGTGATGCTGTGCGGCAACCCGCAAATGGTGCGCGATACCCAACAGCTGTTAAAAGAGACCCGGCAGATGACCAAACATCTGCGTCGCCGGCCGGGCCATATGACGGCGGAGCACTACTGGTAATCAGGCGTCCGCTTTCCAGCGCACGTCCTGGGTCTCCTTGCCGAACTTATTCTCGCCCTGGGTGCCGACAAACGCCCCCAGGTCGATCAGCATCATGACGATAATCAGCGTCGGCACAAAGCGCCCGACGCCCCACTGCCAGACCTGCGGCAACATCGCCCAGTTCCCCGCCAGCAGCATCCACGCCAGAACCATCAGCAGCGCCCACAGCCCGGATTTGCCGCGATCGTGCAGCCGCTTGACCACCACCGCCGCCGTCGGCCACAGCAGGCAGACGATAATAAACGCCGCCGTCTGCAGGTTGAGCAGATTGCTGCCTGCCAGGGTAAACAGGGCGCTCATGGTCACCAGCCAGATGGCAATCCAGATCCAGAAATCGCGGCGGCCAATGCGCCCTTTAATTGAGAATAACCACTGCTGTAGGGTCATGCGTTTTTCCTTATCATCATCGTCTGCGTAGTTTACCCTGGCGTCGTGACTTTTTGACAAGCGCCGCGCTTCCCGATTTAATCGTCAGCAGGCAAAAAAAGGAACGACGGGCATGAAGAAGTGGACAATTTTGTGGTTAAGTGGGCTGATGGGCCTTGCCGTCGGCCCGCACGCGTTGTCCGCAGAGAGCGAATCGACGACCGCGGCAGCGCCCTACCTGCTCGCCGGCGCGCCGAGCTTTGACCAGTCGATCAGTCAGTTCCGCGAGAAATTCAACGCCGATAACCCAAAGCTGCCTCTGAACGAATTCCGTTCCATCGCCACCAGTCGCGATCGGGCTAACCTGACCCGCGCCGCCAGCAAAATTAACGAAAATCTCTATGCCTCCACCGCGCTGGAGCGCGGCACGCTGAAGATCAAATCCATGCAGATCACCTGGCTGCCGATCCAGGGGCCGGAGCAAAAGGCGGCCAGGACCAAAGCGCTGGAGTATATGAGCGCCATGATCCGCGCCTTCGTGCCGACTTTTAGCCAGGCGCAAAGCCAGCAAAAACTGCAGAAACTGCTGACTGCCGGCAAAGGCAAACGCTACTTCTCCGACACCGAGGGCGCTGTGCGCTACGTGGTGGCAGATCATGGTGAAAAGGGTCTGACCTTCGCTGTTGAACCGATTAAGCTGGCGCTATCTGAAACGCTGGAAGGTAACAATAAATGACAAAAAGCAAAGCCTTTCCAGTGACGAGTCTCTATACTGTTTCACAGACCATGCTGCCCTCTGGGGCGGCTATATTCCTTAATTCGCTTAAGTAGCGTGGAGAATTAAAATGCGACATCCTTTAGTGATGGGTAACTGGAAACTGAACGGCAGCCGCCACATGGTAAACGAACTGGTTGCGAACCTGCGTACCGAGCTGGCTGGCGTAAGCGGCTGTGCAGTTGCCATCGCCCCGCCGGAAATGTATCTGGACCTGGCTAAGCGCGCGGCAGAAGGCAGCCACATTCACCTGGGCGCGCAGAACGTTGACGTGAATCTGTCCGGCGCATTCACCGGTGAAACCTCCGCCGAAATGCTGAAAGATATCGGCGCGCAGTACATCATCATCGGCCACTCCGAGCGTCGTACCTACCACAAAGAATCCGACGAGCTGATCGCGAAGAAATTCGCCGTGCTGAAAGAGCAGGGTCTGACCCCGGTTCTGTGCATCGGTGAAACCGAAGCCGAAAACGAAGCGGGCAAAACGGAAGAAGTTTGCGCGCGTCAGATCGACGCCGTGCTGAAAACCCAGGGCGCTGCCGCTTTCGAAGGCGTGGTTATCGCTTACGAACCAGTATGGGCTATCGGTACTGGCAAATCAGCGACCCCGGCTCAGGCGCAGGCGGTGCACAAATTCATCCGTGACCACATTGCTAAAGCTGACGCCAAAATCGCTGAGCAAGTGATCATCCAGTACGGCGGTTCCGTTAACGCTGGCAACGCCGCAGAGCTGTTCACCCAGCCGGACATCGACGGCGCGCTGGTTGGCGGCGCCTCCCTGAACGCTGACGCTTTCGCGGTG
>ERZ773146.3413-NODE-3413-length-10010-cov-6.748870_pt1 | contig 10010 bp, 9 predicted proteins | sample MGYA00580847_ERZ773146 | MGnify/ENA primary metagenome ERZ773146 (study PRJEB29015, sample SAMEA2737830) | human gut metagenome | biome: human gut; feature: human-associated habitat; material: faeces | place: China | collected 2012 ...
GTTTGAAGAAAGAACAGCCCGATATTTTCAATCGGTACAGCAAGAATGTAAGCAGGTTGTTTTGGGTCTGGAGGTTCCTCATGCCCATATCCACCTCATCCCAATGAACAGCGAGGCTGATGTAAACTTCCGCAAGGAGCATCTCAAACTCACAGAGGAAGAGTTCAAGGAAATTGCTGATAAGATTTATACAGAATTCAAGAAACTTTAAATGCAAGAAGTTTCAAACAGAAAAAGAGCTGCGAATATGCTTCGCAGCTCTTTTTATATCTTTATTTCATAAGCTCTTGCTTAGACGAACTCATCGCCTTTCTTCATCTGCACCTCGTTTACATATTTACGCACCAGGGCAGAAGAATCTTCTTTCTTGCATATCAACAATACATTGTCATTCTCGGCTACTATGAAACCATCCAGTCCGTTCAATACAGCCAGCTTTCCTTTAGGCAACTTGATTACATTGTTGTGACAATTCTCCATCATCACATCGCTGTCAACAACCACGTTGTCATCGCTGCTCTTCTGCATCGCCTCGTAGATACTGTGCCAGGTACCCAGATCAGCCCAGCCGAAGTCACACTTCATCATATAGACATTGCTAGGTTTGTCAAGCACTCCGAAATCTACTGATATATTAGGATAAGAAGAGAAGCTCTCTTTCATGTATGCATTCTCTGTCTCCACACTGAATTCGGGATACTGTTTATCGTAATCACGGAGTACAGGGGGCAGAATCTTGCAGAAACACTCACGCAGATACTTCACATTAGAAAGGAATAAACCCGTATTCCAATAGAACTCTCCACTCTCTACAAAAATCTTGGCAAACTCTCTTTCCGGTTTCTCTGTAAACGACTGCACCTTGTACAATCCGTTGCCGATAGCTTCACCCATCTGAATATATCCATATCCAGGTTCAGGACGGGTTGGCTTCACACCCATCGTCAGGAAACGGTCATGTTCAGCCACAAAAGCCAGACCTTCCAATACGTTCTCCCGGAAAGCATCTTCATTGAAGATAGCCTGATCCGAAGGAGTTGCGATGATGCAGGCATCAGGATTGAGCATCGAGATGCGATGATTGGCCCATGCCATGCTAGGTGCCGTGTTGCGATGAATAGGTTCCGCCAATATCCGTTCTGCAGGAACCTCAGGCAACTGTTCCCTTACCAGTTGAACATATTCTTCATTTGTGTTGATAAATATATGGTCGGCAGGCACGATCTTTGCCATACGGTCAAAGGTTTGCTGAAGCTGGGTGCGCCCCACTCCAAAGAAGTCGACAAACTGCTTCGGATAGTTGCTGCGGCTGCAAGGCCAGAGTCTGCGGCCCTTACCTCCCGCCAATATCACACAATAATTATTTCCGTTACTCTTCATATCTTGAGTCTAATATTTTGTTGGTTTTCAAAATTCATCTGTAAAGTTAGTGATTATCCGTGAAAGTGCCAAAGATTTTCTTGAAATTTAATAAAGTGGACTATAAAAACAACAAAAATTTAATGTTTCTGCATTAAAAATGCATTTTTAGAAAAAAAAGTCACCAAAAAGTTTGTCAGTTCAAAAATTATTAGTACCTTTGCAACCGCAAATAAGCAAGGTGGTATTTGCCCAGATGGCGGAATCGGTAGACGCGCTGGTCTCAAACACCAGTGGAGCAATCCATCCCGGTTCGATCCCGGGTCTGGGTACCAAGATGGAGAGAAGTTTTACTTCTCTCCTTTTTTCGTTTATATACCTTATTATATATATACGCATTTATAACATCATTATATATCCACTTATATCTTATCATATCACCCACTTCACGAAAACGTTTACAACGATTTATTTAGAATAAGCCTTTCTATTTTTGGCTTTTCAAAAGATAATATTTATCTTTGCAGAAGAAATAGCTTATATATAATAACCCAACAAACCGAAAAAATAGATGAAGAAATTTTTTAGCATGGTATGTGCTTGCTTGTTGGCGCTAAGTGCCCAGGCAACCGACATCAAGAAGTATGATGCTCTTTACGAGAATCTACCATTCCAGATGGAGAAGGTGACCCGTCCGCAATTCCCAGCCAATGAGGTAAACCTCAAGGACTTTGGTGCCATTGGCGATGGCTCTTCTCTCTGTACCACAGCCTTTGCCAAGGCTATCGATGCGCTGACTCAGAAAGGCGGCGGCAAACTCATCGTTCCACAGGGCGTATGGTTCACAGGTCCTATCGTATTGAAGAGCAATATCAACCTGCATCTCGAAAAAGGTGCTGTTATCCTTTTCTCACCTGATGATGCCCTCTACCCTTTTATAGAAACATCGTTTGAGGGTTTGGATACACGCCGCTGCCAGTCGCCTATCTCTGGTCATCATCTTACCAACGTGGCAATTACCGGTCAGGGGTGCATCGACGGAAACGGAGAATACTGGCGCCCATTGAAGAAGCAGAAGGTTACCGCTGCCCAGTGGAAACAGATTACTTCACGTGGCGGTGCATTTAAGAGAGCCGACTACTGGTTCCCATCAGAAGGTGCATTGAAGGCAGACAACAGTGCCAACATGAATGTGCCTAAAACTCCAGCTTCAGAAGAAGAATGGAATGAGATCAAGCGTTTCCTCCGCCCTGTAATGATCAGTCTCGTAAGCTGCAAGAACGTTTGGCTCAATGGTGTCATCTTCCAGAACTCTCCTGCATGGAACATCCATCCGCTGATGTGCGAGAACGTTCTTATAGAAGATGTATTGGTTCGCAACCCTTCATACGCTCAGAATGGTGATGGTCTTGACCTGGAGAGCTGCAAGAATGCACTCATCGTCAACTCTACTTTCGATGTAGGCGATGATGGTATCTGCATCAAGAGTGGTAAGGATGCTGACGGAAGAAAGCGCGGCATTCCTTGCGAGAATGTCATCGTAAACGGCTGTACCGTATTCAAGGGTCATGGTGGCTTCGTTGTTGGCAGCGAGATGAGCGGTGGCGTAAAGAATATCAAGGTGAGCGACTGCCAGTTCCTCGGCACCGATGTAGGTCTCCGTTTCAAGAGTACCCGCGGTCGTGGTGGCGTAGTAGAGAATATCTACATCGACAACATGTCAATGTTTGATATTCAGACAGATGTCATCACCTTCGACCTTTACTACGGTGGCAAGTCTGCCGTAGAAGTTCTCAACGATGGCGATGAGGCTAAGAGCCAGAAGGTACAGAAGTTCAAGGTAGACGAGACAACACCTTGCTTCCGCAATATCGACATCAACCATGTCATCTGCCGCACAGCCCGTCGTGCAGCTTACTTCAACGGTCTCCCAGAGATGCCGGTAAGCAACATCCACATCAAGGATATGGAGGTAAACAATGCTGAGTATGGTATCGTCATCAACCGTACTGACGGCGTGAAGCTCGAAAACATCAAGGTTAGTGCAAAGAATCACACCTTCGATGCTAAGAACTCGAAGAATGTGACTGTCAACGACAAGACATACAAGAAGATTGACGAAAAGGGTATCACCCTCGATTTCTAATATCGCCTTGATGATAAAAGACAGATTAGACATTCTCCGTATCTGTCTGAAAAAAAAGAAAAGGAGGTAAATACCTATCGATGGCATTTACCTCCTTTTCGTTTATAATAATCGACAGAAAAAACAAACTTCGTTTTAAATTAAAGGACCAAATCTGTAGCCTCTAATCCTTGAAATCTATACTCAGTTCGCCAGTTCCTAAAAGATTGTAACTCATGCGATGATATGGAGTGACTCCAAATTCCCTGATGGCAGCACGATGCTTCTTGGTAGGATAACCCTTGTTGCCTTTCCAGTCGTACTGCGGATATTTTTCTGCCAGCGCATCCATGTAATCATCACGATAGGTCTTGGCAAGAATGCTGGCAGCTGCAATAGACAGATACTTGCCGTCGCCTTTTACGATGGTTGTATAAGGCAAATCCTTGTAGGGTTTGAAGCGGTTACCATCCACGATAACTGCCTCCGGACAAACCTTGAGCTGGTCCAGGGCACGGTGCATAGCCAGAAAACTGGCGTTGAGGATATTGATTTTATCGATTTCTTCGGGAGTAACAATGCCCACAGCCCAAGCTACAGCATCACGCTCTATCTGCTCGCGGAGCGCCTTGCGCTTCTTATCTGTGAGCTTCTTACTGTCGTTCAATTCGGCATTCTGATAACCGGGCGGAAGGATAACGGCTGCTGCATATACACTGCCTGCCAGACATCCTCTGCCAGCCTCATCGCAGCCAGCCTCTACCATATCCTTATAATAATGACTTTCTAACATAATTATGATGAATTTTACGTTTATCTCTTCACTCTTCACCTCTGTTTTATAACCTCCTAATTATAAGGCAGTTACAAAAACAAGAGCATTTTAACTCTTCACCCACTCTTCACCTACTCTTCACCTACTCTTCACCCTCATAGCACCAGGCGGTGAAGAGAGGGTGAAGAGTGGGTGAAGAGTCAGAACGTCTCTTCAGCGCGTAAGTATCAGTATAACAATACGTTACGACAAATGGGTGAAGAGTGAAGAGTATTTGGGCATTCCAACCTCAACTTTCTGATAACTGCCAAACGCAAACAGCCAACTGTCCGCAGTAGCGCCAGTTGGCTGTTCTTTGCTTGCCAGTAGGTTGTCTTTCGCTCGCCAGTTGGCTAAATAAGGCTTTTACGTGCGCTGTATGCGGCAAAAAAGTCTTTATCTTTAGAACATCATAGCCACGCGTTTTACGCCCGCTACAAGCGCATCTATTTCTTCCTTTGTATTATATAGGGCAAAGCTGGCACGAACGGTGCCGAGAATGCCGTAGCGGTCCATCAAAGGCTGAGCGCAATGATGACCGGTACGTACAGCGATGCCCAGACGGTCGAGCAAGGTGCCCATATCCATGTGATGAATATCACCAACCAAGAAGCTGACAACGGCATCTTTGCCCTCCTGCTCACCAAAAAGCCTGATTCCATCGATGGTTCGCATCTGCTCCATACAGTAACGGGTCAATTCCTGCTCGTGCTTGGCAATGTTATCCATACCGAGAGCAGAGACATAATCGATGGCCTTTGCCAGACCGTGGGTAGCTACATAATCAGGAGTACCAGCCTCGAACTTGAAAGGTAACTTCTCGAAAGTAGTCTTCTCGAAACTTACGCTCTCAATCATTTCGCCACCGCCCTGATAAGGAGGCAACTTGTCGAGCCATTCTTCCTTGCCGTAAAGCACACCGATACCGGTAGGACCATAAATCTTATGTCCGCTGAAAGCGAAGAAATCGCAATCCATATCCTGTACGTCCACAGCAAAATGAGGAGTACTCTGAGCGCCATCCACTATCACAGGTACACCGTGCTCATGGGCAATCTTTATCATCTCTTTTACCGGATTCACCGTACCGAGCACGTTGCTCACCTGGGCAATGCTCACGATTTTGGTGCGTTCGGTAAATAAATTGGCGAATTCATCGAGGTTAATCTCACCTTTATCGTTGATAGGGATTACTCGGATGGCGATTCCCTTCTTGGCAGCCTGCAACTGCCAAGGCACGATATTGGAGTGATGCTCCATGGTAGAGATAATCACCTCATCGCCCTCGCTCATAAAGGCATCGCAGAACGATGAAACCACGAGATTCAGACTCTCGGTAGTGCCACGGGTAAAGATGACTTCCTCAACCTTAGGCGCATTGATAAACTTGCGCACGGTTTCGCGGGCTGCCTCATGAAGGTCGGTAGCCTGCTGAGAGAGATAGTGAACGCCACGATGCACATTGGCATTTACGTTGAGATACTCGTCGCGCATGGCATCGAGCACGCACAATGGCTTCTGCGTGGTTGCCGCATTATCCAGATACACCAATGGCTTATCATAGACCTTTCTCGATAAAATCGGGAAATCTGCTCTTACTTGATTGATATCATACATATTTTTAAGAACTTAACTCCTTTAAAAGGATATTATCTACTTGCAAAGCTTGCAGCCCTCACACTTATTAAGTTCACCACGGAATCGCTTCTCTACGAGATGATGCAGGCGGTCACGCAATGGCTCCAGCTCCATCTTGTCGATGACTTCGTTGATAAATGCAAACTGAAGGAGCAACTTAGCCTCCTCGCGGCTCACACCACGCTGCTGCATATAGAACAATGCGGCATCGTTGAGCTGACCAACAGTACTTCCATGCGCACACTTCACATCATCGGCATAAATCTCCAGCATCGGCTGGGTGAACATACGGGCAGTCTTCGTAGCACAGAGGTTCTGGTTGGTTTCCTGAGAAATAGTCTTCTGGGCACCATGACGAACCAACACTCTACCGGCGAAAGCACCACGTGCCTCACCATCGAGTACATACTTATAAAGCTCGTTGCTAGTACAATGACCCACCTGATGATCGATGAGCGTATTGTTGTCAACCACCTGGTTCTTGTCGGCAATCACACAACCATTGCAGAAGCACTCAGCTCCCTCGCCCTTGAATACGAGGTCGAGGCGGTTGCGGGTAATACCGTTATGAAGCGTGATGACGTTATGGTTTACACGGCTGTTAGCCTGCTGCTCGATATAAACGTTGCTGACACGACGGTTCTTGTAATGAGTCTCCTCCAGACAATAGAGGTCGAGACTGGCATTCTCGCCAACATAAGCCTCGATTACCTGAGTAGCGAGGAAGTTCTTGTCATCGGCTGCATGGTCGCAGAAGAGAAACTTAGCCTCAGCACCCTGTTCCATGACGATGAGAACACGGCGGTTTACCATCAAATCGACATCCGAACGGAGAATATTGATGACCTGAATAGTTCGCTCTACCTTTACATTCTTTGGAACATAAATCAGCAAGCCATCCTGTGCCAGGAATGTATTCAATGCGGTGATGCCATCTTCGTCGGTTTTGGCAATCTTGGCATAGTATTTCCCGATGAATTCAGGGTTTTCTGCAGCAATCTTGTTCAAAGAGTCCACGATTACGCCCTCCGGAAGCTCTACTTTAGGCAATGCTTTGTTATAAAAAGCATCGTTTACAACGAAGTAGAGCGAAGTGCTCAGGTTAGGCACATCGCAGCGGAAAGCTTCGTATGGATCTACCGGAATTTCCAGACGGTTCAAGTTCAAGCCATAATCTGGCTCGAAGATGGCGCTCATATCTGTGTACTTGTATCTTTCTACCTTTCGGGAAGGGAAGCCCAGGCGACGGAAGTCCTCGAATGCTGCATCGCGCACTGCATTGAGCACCTCAGCACTGTTCTTCTTGATCATTCTCGAAGAAGACTGATACAAGTCTAAATATTGTTTTTCTGAATGCATAGCCATCCTCCCTATTATTTCTCATCTACTTCAGCCTTGATCCAGTCGTAGCCACGAGCCTCAATCTCCTTGGCAAGTTCAGGACCGGCAGTCTTCACGATTCTACCCTTATAGAGTACGTGAACCACACTTGGCTTAATCATATCGAGCAGACGCTCATAGTGAGTGATGACGATGGCAGATGTCTTGTCGGTATGCATCTTGTTCACACCATCAGCCACGATACGCATCGCATCCACATCGAGACCAGAGTCGGTTTCATCGAGGATAGAGAGCTTTGGCTCCAGCATAGCCATCTGGAAAATCTCGTTGCGCTTCTTCTCACCACCCGAGAAACCTTCGTTTACAGAACGGCGAGCCAACTTGCTGTCCAATTCCACCAACTCGCGCTTCTCACGCATCAGCTTCATGAATTCGCTTGTGTTCAATGGTTCCAACCCCTGATACTCACGCTTGGCATTGATAGCCGCACGCATGAAGTTGGTCATGGATACGCCAGGAATCTCCACCGGATACTGGAAAGAGAGGAACAAGCCTTCACGGGCACGGTCCTCTGGCTTCATATCCAGGAGGTTCTTGCCGTTGAAGATAGCCTCGCCCTCGGTTACGGTATAGAGAGGGTTACCTGTGAGCACAGCGCTCAAGGTTGACTTACCAGAACCGTTAGGTCCCATAATAGCATGTATCTCACCATCGTTGATAGTCAGGTTGATACCTTTCAATATTTCTTTGCCTGCAATAGTAGCATGCAGATTCTTTACCTCTAACATATTATTACTTAAAAAATGCGTTCAAAATATTGGAACATAACTCTTCAAAGAAAGATGGTGACTTCTCCCAGCCCCATTGCACAAACAACGAAGGAAGGTCTAGTACCCAAAATGAGCACTCACCTGGTCGTATGACCTTACCCTTCATCTGCGGAACATAACTCGATGTCTGCATAATGGACTTGGTCAATGTAGGGTCAGACTCATCAACATGACAATATCGACCACAACGAAGATACACATTTTGCTCTTGCTTGCATTTCGCAACAAAAGATGCAACGATGGAATCTTGCTGTGCCGTCAAGCCATTTTTTTGATGATTGAAAAGGTCTTGAGCCGTTAAGTTCAAGCTATCAACTAACAATAACATCAACAACATTCTTTTCATAACCACCTCTCTTTCTTATTATTCTTAGCCAACGGTGCCTTCGAGTGAAACACTTAGGAGTTTCTGTGCCTCTACGGCAAACTCCATAGGCAACTTGTTGAGCACGTCCTTGGCATAACCGTTTACGATCAAGCCGACAGCCTCCTCGGTAGGAATGCCTCGCTGATTACAATAGAAGAGCTGGTCTTCTGAAATCTTCGAGGTAGTTGCCTCATGCTCGAACACGGCTGTGTCGTTATGGGCATCCATATATGGGAAGGTATGTGCTCCACAATCGCTGCCCAGCAACAAGGAGTCGCAGGAACTGTAGTTGCGCGCATTGTCGGCATTGGACGTGGCACGAACCAGCCCTCGATAGGAGTTCTGGCTATGACCAGCCGAAATACCCTTCGAGATGATGGTACTCTTGGTGTTCTTACCCATGTGAATCATCTTGGTACCCGTATCAGCCTCCTGATAGTTGTTGGTAACAGCCACACTGTAGAACTCAGCTACAGAGTTGTCGCCACGCAAGATACAGGAAGGATACTTCCAGGTAATCGCAGAACCCGTCTCTACCTGAGTCCAGCTCAACTTAGAGTTCACACCACGCAAGTCGCCTCGCTTGGTTACCAGGTTCAGCACACCACCCTTACCATGCTCATCACCAGGATACCAGTTCTGAACGGTAGAGTACTTTACCTCAGCATTATCCTTGACAATAATCTCTACGATAGCCGCATGGAGCTGGTTCTCATCACGCATTGGCGCTGTACATCCCTCCAGGTAAGAAACGTAAGCATCATCATCAGCGATAATCAATGTACGCTCAAACTGACCGGTGTTACGGGCATTGATGCGGAAGTAACTGCTCAACTCCATCGGACAGCGGACACCCTTAGGAATATAGACGAATGAGCCATCACTGAATACGCAACTGTTCAAGGCTGCATAAAAGTTATCACGATAAGGAACTACGGTTCCCAGATACTCTCTTACCAAATCAGGATGCTCCTTCACAGCCTCACCGATACTGCAGAAGATGACACCTTTCTCACGGAGTTTCTCTTTGAAGGTAGTCTTCACCGACACAGAGTCCATGATGGCATCTACGGCGGTACCGCTCAAAGCCAGACGCTCCTCCAGAGGAATACCAAGTTTATCGAATGTCTTCTCCAGCTCAGGATCAATCTCCTTATTCTTCGGCTTCTTTGCCAAAGGGTCGGCATAGTATGAAATCTCCTGGTAGTCAACAGGTGGCACGTGAACGTGTCCCCACTTTGGCTCCTTGAGCGTCTTCCAGTAATTGTAGGCTTTCAGACGAAATTCGAGCATCCAGTCTGGCTCTCCCTTCTTCTGCGAGATCAGGCGCACAACATCCTCGTTGAGACCCTTTTCTATGATTTCAGTATGTACATCAGTGGTAAAGCCGAATTCATACTTCTGCTCAGCCACCTGCTTGACAAACTGATTCTTTTCTTGTTCTTTCTCTGCCATTTTATTTAGAATAACCTTTCGTTATTTTAACCCTAAATAGGGATAAGCCGCTGAGGACTCATCCCTACCTTATTATATATA
>ERZ773146.3414-NODE-3414-length-10008-cov-8.122576_pt1 | contig 10008 bp, 11 predicted proteins | sample MGYA00580847_ERZ773146 | MGnify/ENA primary metagenome ERZ773146 (study PRJEB29015, sample SAMEA2737830) | human gut metagenome | biome: human gut; feature: human-associated habitat; material: faeces | place: China | collected 2012 ...
GGTGTGCGCCCGCCCCGCGCTTTTATTTTGAAAATTACGGGGGTATAAAATGGCTGCTTTTGCTTCTGATCGCCGGTCTGGTTGGGTGCGGGTGCTGGTGCTGATTTTATGCGCCCTTTTTATATTTGCAACGGTTGCAACGCCTCCGGCCTACGCTGTGGGGGAGACTGTGGCCTTGTTTGGTTTGGCTGCTGTCCTTTCCGCTGCTACGGCCGCGTTGGGCTTTAAGCTGGCCAATAACGCCGAGGGGCAAGCTACCTTGCAGAAGATGGTGCAGGACTTTGCAGGGGCTTCTATAGCCGCTGGGCTGGTGCTGACAGGGTCAAAGGTGAACGGCCTTATAAACGGTATGCAGTATATCAAGATGGCCGTACACAATGGGAAAACTTATCTTGATGAGCGTATTTTCGCTTGGTGTCAGCAGTGGTTGGCTAAAAATGGCGTTTATGATGAATTACGTCAAGATCTTGCTATTCAAAAGACAGAAATTAATGATTTGGTTTCAAAATGGCTAACTTTGAAGTTAACAGATGAGTGGATTGAAAAGGTATTGAATTTAGCCAGTCATGGTCGATTCCCACAAGTTCAAGCTTTGGCACAAAAATACTTTAATATGCTCACTAATCATCACTACGTTTCCGTAGAGTATGGTAAAAAAATTAAAGTAAAGACTGAAACAGGAACTAAGTTTGACGTGAAAGAATTATCTAAGGGAACCATGCAACAACTTTATCTTGCACTTATTTTTGCATTAACAATGTCGTTTAGTGATGAGTATCCAATGCCAATTATCATTGATGATGGATTTGTTGATTTTGATCATGTTCGAACCAATGCTGCAATTGAATTAATGAAAGAAATATCTAATACAACTCAGGTTATTTACTTTACAGCAGATGATCGAATTGAAAAACAAGTAAAATCAGAAGATTTACTTAAATTAAGCTAAAAAAATAGACGATTACAATTGTAATCGTCTATTTTAGTTTTTAATTAGCTTTTTGGAGCATCAACATATCCTGAAAGAATGTTACTTAGACTCTTATCTTCAATGTGAACATCGCCATCTTTTAAGACTTTAGAAACAACATTGTGAAGAGTAGTGCTGTTATTCATTCTTGAAGTAGCAAGTTGGTCTTTAAGTTCAGATTTGTGATCTTTCCAACTACCTTTAGAAGGGTGTTTAACCATTTCAATGACTTCATAACCAGCGTCAGTTTTAACTGGTTCAGTTGTATATTGACCATTTTTAAGTGAAAAGGCAGCTTTCTTAACTTTTGAATCAACACTAGTACTTGTATTATCAAAAGGAGGAAGCAGACCACCTTTATTTTTCGTAGTATCGTCAGTAGAATACTTTTTAGCTAAAGTATCAAACTTCTTATCATTTTGTAATTCTGAAATTACAGTTTGAGCAGTATCTTTGTCTTTAACAGTGATTGCTTTAACAGTAACTTTAGGTTCGTAGCTCTTGAATTGTTTTTGTAAATCTTTATCAGTAAAACTAGTCTTAGCTAATACTGCTTGTTTCAATAATAGGTTATCTCTGATTGAACCCTTTAGTTGGCTCTCAGTCATGCCTTGTTGTTGTAACATAGCACTAAATTCGGATCCATATTGACTCTTGTATTGTTTTAATTGATTATTAACTTCAGATTTTTTAACTTTGTCTCCATATTTATGTTCTAGAACCTTGTTTAAAATCATTTGTTGAAGTTCTTGTTTACCTTGTTGGGTTTGTTTCATCTTGTTGTAGTATTGTTCTTGCGTGATTTTACCACCATTTGTAGTAACAACAGTTTTATCGTTTTGACCGCAAGCAACAAGTGATAAACTCATTAAAATTCCAGCAGCACCAACTGCCCATTTTTTCTTATTCATTAATACACGTCCATTCCTTAAATAAATTATTTATCTTGTAGTTAATAAACTAGTCAATAACCCTAATATAACACAAGTAAATATTCATGCTTATATTGATTAAAAAATTTAATCATATTTTAATCTACTTAATTTGGTCTTTAATGGCGTCTTGTATTGCAGTGTACTTAGCATTGTCATAGTCATTTTCATGATTTCCAAAATGAATAGAAAAATCATCATTTTCAGAATAACGAGGAATTAAGTGGAAGTGTGCGTGAAAAACTGATTGATAAGCAAGTTTCCCATTATCATTAATGATATTCATACCTTTAATTTCTGGGTTGGATGCTTTGATTGCTTTTGCAATCATTGGAATTCTAGAAAAAACATCTCCAGCTTCTTCAGCCGTGAAATGATAAATATCTTGAATGTGTTTCTTAGGAATTACTAAGGTGTGTCCTGGTGTAGTTTGTGAAATATCTAAAAATGCAAGAACAACATCATCTTCATATACTTTATAGTTTGGAATTTCTCCAGCTACAATTTTACAAAAAATACAATCTTTATCAGTCATTATAATTCTCCTTTTTGTTGATTATACACTATAATATGGCGTAATTAGAAAAGTTAATCTTGTGATATAATTAAGAAAACATTCCATTCAGAAAAGAGAGTTTAAATGAGTTTAAAAGTTAATAAATTAACTGGGGGATATTCAAGTATTCCAGTTTTAAAGAATGAGACTTTTGATGTTAAAGATGGCGAACTTGTTTCATTAATTGGACTTAACGGATCAGGGAAGTCAACAACCATTAATCATATTATGGGCTTAATGACACCTTTTTCTGGAACAATTACAGTTAATGGAATACAAATTACGGATAATATTGAAAAATATAAACAACAGATTGCTTATATACCTGAAATGCCAATTCTATACAATGAATTAACTTTGCGGGAACATATTGAGACAACTATTATGGCATATAATCTTGATTCAGACGATGCCTGGAAACGTGCACAAAAATTATTAAAGATTTTTCGATTGGATAATAAACTTGACTGGTTTCCTTCTAACTTTTCCAAAGGAATGCGGCAAAAAGTAATGATTGTTTGTGCTTTTATCACAGATGCCAAATTATTTGTGATCGACGAACCATTTCTTGGATTAGACCCGCTAGCAGTTAATGATTTACTACAACTAATTAATGAAAAGAAACACGAAGGTGCTAGTATTTTGATGTCAACGCATGTACTTGATACGGCTGAAAAATACTGTGATCGCTTTGTTTTGATTAATGATGGAAGCGTTAGTTATGAAGGTAGCATGAATGAAATTCAACAACATTTTAACGATTTGGGCCATTCTTTAAATGAAATTTATCTTGCTTTGGCAAAAAAGGATGATAATCATGAATAATTTCTTTAAACATCGATTAGGTTTACATTTTAAAGAAATGACACGGTATTTAAAATATGTTTTTAATGATTTTTTTGTAATTGCTTTAATGTTTTTCATTGGGGCACTAGGATTAGTTTATTCTAACTTTTTAAAAGAAGTCGTTGGGGGACTTTGGTGGGAAAAAGTTGTTATAATCTTAGTTTTAGTAATTGCTTTACAAATTTGTGGTATGGCTACCTTAATAAAACAGCCTAAGATAAAGTTTTCATTGAATTCCATGATAAATCCTCCATTCTTCTGTTGTGTTACAGTTTTGGTATTTTCGTTTATCCTTCCTCTCCGATGGCATCAGAAAGGTATGTCATCGTCAGCATACAGAACACGTAGGTCTGAATTGCTCCCGAAAACAGATCGAAGTACACATGCAGCACTGCAGGCCAGCCGATTGCGATCACCCGCAGAAGTCCGTATACCAGCGCCATCATAACAACGCCGGAAAGCACATTGGCAAACAGACGCAAAGACAGCGAAACCGGAACTGCAATATAACCGATAATATTGATCGGCGCCCAGATTGGCCACGGATCGCACAGCTCTGCCAGCGCTCCCTTCAACTTCTTATGCTTCAGCTTGTTGTAATGAATCAGCGTAAAGGTTGCCAGACCGAGCGGCAGGGTAACGCCGTAATCCGCCGTCGGCGGACGTAACCCCAGCAGACCGGAAAAGTTGCTGATCAGGATAAAAATGAATATGGTTCCAATATAGTTTGCGAACTTCGCCGCATTCTTTCCCATAACCATTTTTACCATGCCGTCCAGCTTTTCCACCACAAGCTCCACGATGTTCTGGAAGAATCCCGGTACTTCAGAAGCATGCTTCATCGCCCGGTTTGCCGCAATCGCAAACGCAAGGATCAGCAAAAGTACGATCAGGAGACAGATATGGGTTGTGGTAATCCACACCGTCTGTCCGAAAAACTGATAGGGAAAGACGCCGTGAATCATAAAATCAATGTCAGCCGAACCATTTAGCAAAATACCATTCGTCATCGTCTCACCTCCTCTTCTTTTCTTTGTATCCGCGTATAAAAGGCTGCAGATAAGCCGAAGCTTTCATTCCCATCAAACCTGCAAACGCCGCTAACGGGTCTGCAAAATGTGTCAGCATCAGGACTGCAAACACGACTAAAACCACCGCATACCGGAGAAGATTCTTCGACGTCGCATATTTCTGTGCGTCGTTTGCGAGCTCCAGCGCTGTATCCAGCACCTTCCACATGTGCCAGATTCCTGCCATGGCAAGCAGCATCCCGATCAGGATGCCAAGACCGCTGTACAGCCTGTCCTTTACCCACCAGACGGACACCAGCTCGCACAGACAGCCCCACAAAAATGTGCCGAGCCACATCTCCCGGACGGTTTCATCGATCTTTTTGAAAAAATTTCTCATTTCCTGTCCTTTTTGTCCTTCTTCTGATAAATTTGCCGCGCCAGCCGGTAAATGTTCCCAAATCCCGCTAAAACGCCAACAAAAAACAGCACAACCGCAAAAAACTGCGTCCCGAGCCTGCCATCCAGCCAGTAGCCGAGGGCGAACATCATGCCCGTGGGAACAAGCATCATAATTCCGAACTGTGAAATCAGCGTCAGGCACTGCCAGACAGTTTTGTTAAAGGAGTGCTTTGCCACAAAAATCCTCCTGCCATGCACCGGTTTTTCAAGGGATTTTCGCTCTGACTGGCTCTTTTTAAGCTGCCATTTTGGAGAAATCCCTGTCTACCATTATACCCATTTTACGCTTTCTTGTCCACCAGTTTTCTTGGCATTGTCTTAACAGTTTCTGGCAGTTTCCCTGACGATTCCGCGCGTTTTTCCGTCCGTTTTATGCAATAGGCAGGCATGAAAAAACAGCAGGATTTTTGCAGTTGTGAAATCTGCAGAAATTCCTGCTGTTTTTGACGGATCTTCAAACACATCCTGTCATCTGTTTGTTTATAAAAATTTTAGATTCCATAGCAGCTGCAATAAACAGCACAGCGTTTTCAGTTACTGTCTGCTGACCATCTGGAATTTCAGCCGTTTTTAGTAGAAAATATGCCCTCCGATCTGCGTGCCGGTCAGACCTTCAATCGGTGTCCTGAAATATACGCAGCGTCCGACGTTTGTATAGCCGGACATCGCTTCGTCTGCTGCCTTATAACATGCAGCCGTCGCGCTGTCGTTTGCAAGTGCAATCGCCAGATGTCCGTCCAGAACCGGTGCAAACTGCTTATATTGGTAAATTACACCGGATACTGTGTTCGGATAGACCGAGCTCAGCACACGGTTAATGACCACTGCCCCGACTGCTACCTGCCCCGCATAGGGCTGGTTGCCCGCTTCGCAGTAGATCAGGTTTGCCAGAAGATACCGGTCACCCTCTGCAAAGCTCACCTCGGAAATGTCCCTCCATGCCGATTTCGCAGCAAGACGGGATTTTGCGATTTCCTCCTGCAGCTGTTTTTTGAGGGCTGCAATATTTTTGTCCTGCTCTGCAATCTGATTGCCAAGGGCGTCCGCCTGGGCCTGTGCTTCCGCAATCTGTCCGCTGTAGGCGCTGATGCTGTTTTTGGTGTTGTTGACGCTCGTCATGATACTCGCCTGCTGCTCCTTTGCCTGAGCCTGCAGATCATCTAACTGCGCCTTTTCCTCCTCCAGCTTCGCCTCCATCTCTTCAATCGCTTCCCGCTGCGCTTTGTAGCTCAAAAGCATCCTGTGGTCGTACTCATGGAGCTTTTCCACATAAATACTCTGGTTCAGCAGTTCAGAAAACGTCATCGCACTGAATAAAATCTCATAATACGTGCGGTTATTGTCACGGTAAAGATAACGCAGCCGCTGCTTCATCGCCGCATACTGGCTGCTCTCCGTCTCCTTCGCCTGCTCCAGCTTTTCCTGCGTATCGGAAATTTCCTGGTTCTTGTCGATAATATTCTGTTCGATTTCTTCCAGCCGGCTGCTGATCTGCGTCAGGTCATCCGTCAGACCGTTTAACTCCCCCTGCAGGGAGGTTTTTACATTGTTCAGGGAATTGATATTGTTTTCCGTCTGTTTTTTCTGGTCCTTCGTATCGTTCTGTTTTTTCTGTTCTTCCTTGATCTGATTCTGCAGCTCGTTGATCTTATTGTCCGCCCTTGCCGGCAGCGCTGGAACTGCAGCGATACAGAGAGAAAAAACAAGCAGGCTGGCAATTGTTCTTCGGTATCCCCGTTTTGTCCCTCTCATCAAAGCTCCATCTTTACGGTCCGTCCGCTTCTGCTGTAAGGTCTGTACGCCACGCCCGCTGCCCGAAACATCCGCTTGGACGCCCGGACAGACGGGGTTTCCGCATACTTGTCGCAATCGTAAATCACTTCCCGGATTCCGCTCTGGATGATCGCTTTTGCGCATTCATTACAGGGAAAAAGCGTCACATAGAGTTTCGCCCCAGCCAGGCTTCCGCCGCGGTAGTTTAGAATGGCATTCAGCTCGCTGTGCGTCACATAAGGATACTTCGTCTTTAACGTATCCCCCTCCCGCTCCCAGGGAAATTCATCATCAGAGCAGCCGATCGGGAAGCCGTTATACCCCATGGAAAGGATTTTGTTGTCCTGCCCCACAATGCATGCCCCGACCTGCGTACCGGGATCTTTGGAGCGCATTCCCGCGAGCTTGGCTACTCCCATAAAATATTCATCCCAGGAAATATAATCCTCCCGCTTCATACACCCTCCTTATAAAAATCCGGTTTTATTTGGTGCCAAAAATTCTGTCGCCGGCATCGCCCAGACCGGGTACGATATAGCCGTGCTCGTTTAAGTGCTCATCCAGTGCGCCAATATAAACGTCTACGTCAGGATGTGCTTCCTGCATTGCCTTTACGCCCTCAGGAGCTGCAATGATACACAGAAAATGGATCTTCTTACAGCCTTTTTCTTTCAGCATGCGAATTGCTGCTACGGAAGAGCCGCCGGTTGCCAGCATCGGGTCAACAACGAAAACTTCTCTTTCTGCGCAGTCAGCCGGAAGCTTACAGTAATATTCTACAGGCTTTAATGTCTCAGGGTCGCGGTACAGGCCGATATGACCGATCTTTGCTGCCGGGATCATTTTGAGCGCACCATCTACCATACCCAGTCCTGCACGCAGGATCGGAACAATGGCCATTTTACGTCCTTTGATCTCTTTTACTGTTGTGCTGCAGATGGGAGTCTCGATCTGCACATCTGCCAGCTCCAGATGTCTGGTCGCTTCATAGCAGATCATCATTGCGATTTCGCTGATTGTCTCTCTGAAATCCTTTGTACCCGTTTCCTTTTTGCGGATCAGACCGATCTTGTGCTGGATCAGGGGATGATCCATTACCATTACCTTTGACATTTTCATTGTCCTCCTTCGTTTTATGTTCCCAACATCATACCATTATTTTACTTCTTCTTCAATCTTATTGATTCTTCTGACATGCTTTTCATCGCCGGAAAATGGTGTATTTAAAAACGTCTCTACGATTGACAGAGCCAGGTTCGGTCCGACAATTCCAGCGCCCATTGCCAGCATGTTTGCATCGTTATGCTCTCTTGTCATTTTTGCGGAATAGGTGTCTGCGCAAAGTCCGCAGCGGATACCGGGAACCTTGTTGGCAACGATCGAAATACCAATACCGGTTGTACAGATGACGATTCCCTTTTCACATTCGCCCTTTGCAACTGCTTCTGCCGCAGCGCGTCCAAACTCCGGATAATCACAGGATTCCAGACTGTAGCAGCCGAAATCATGGCACGTATAGCCATTTGCCTCCAGATATCCGATCACCTTCTGTTTCAGTTCATATCCACCGTGGTCACTTGCCAATGCTATCATTTTTCTTCCTCCTCATACCTGTTCTACATGATGACCTGCCGCCTTTAGCAGCCGGTTCATAATTGCCTGTCCAAAGCCGCTTTCCGCAAAAGATTCCGAAAACAGGATGTCCAGATTTTCATCATCGAATTCCCGCAGAATCCGGTAAAGGCTTCTGCCGACCGCTGCTTCGTCCAGACGGCTCCCAACGCTTTTGATACTCGCCGCATTGCTGTTTTGACGGTAGGCTTCCATCGTCTCGTCCGTTGCGATGATACCCACGCGGTGCCCGTCTGCCGTCGCCTGACGGCTTTTTTCACAGATGGCTTCCTTCACCGCGTCCTGCGCACCCTCGATAATGGTCAGGTCTCCCTTCGGCGCATAGTGACGGTAACGCATTCCGGGTGCCTTGGGTCTTAAATGGCAGTTTGCATCCAAAATCGTCTTGTCAACGTCCACCTGATTTGCAACCTCTTCCAGCATCTTTTGCGTCACATAACCCGGGCGCAGGATCATCGGAATGTCTCCAGTCAGGTCTACGATCGTAGATTCCAGACCAATGCCGACTTCCTCGCCGCCGTCTAAGATCATCTCGATCCTGCCGTCCATGTCCTCTTTTACATACTGCGCCAGCGTCGGGCTCGGTCTGCCGGACGTATTGGCGCTCGGCGCTGCAACAAATCCACCCGCCGCGCAGATAAAGTGCTGCGCAATGGAATCGGACGGGAACCGCACCGCTACCGTATCCAGACCGCCTGTCGTTTCTTTGGGTACAAGCGCGGTTTTATTCAAAATCATCGTCAGGGGTCCCGGCCAAAAGCGCGCTGCCAGGCGCTGCGCGATCTCCGGCACCGGATCCGCGATTTTGTAAATATCTTCCCACCGGCAGATGTGCACGATCAGCGGGTTGTCAGACGGACGTCCCTTCGCCGCATATATTTTCCGTGACGATTCCGGATTCAGCGCATCTCCGCCCAGTCCGTAGACCGTCTCTGTCGGAAACGCCACCAGTCCGCCGGCTTTGATGATCTCGCCTGCCCGAAGAATCGCTTCCCCATCCGGATGTTCTTTATCCAGTGTAACTACAATTGTTTTCATGTTAATTTCCTCGTTTTCTCGTAAAAACCCGTATACAGTATAGCACAGAGGATACAGGGATGCAAACAAATGCACACGGAATCCTGCAGCGGCGCTTTCACGGCGGTTTGCAAGCCCGGGCGGTTGGATTTATAATATGAATAAAATAATTACAGAAAAGGAATCCTACACTCATGAAAATTCTCGTAACCGGTTTTACTCCGTTCGGCGGGGAAACCATCAATCCCTCCTGGGAGGCCGTCCGCGCTCTGGACGATTCGATCGCAGGCGCAGATATCATCAAATGCGAAATCCCGACCGAATTTGAAGCTTCCATTGATGCGCTCAAGGCTGCAATCGACGCACATCAGCCGAATGCCATTCTCTGTGTCGGACAGTTCGGCGGCAGTCCATCCATTCAGATCGAACGCGTCGCCATCAATCTGCGGGACGCCCGCACCCCCGATAACGCAGGCTTCCAGCCGCACGACCAGCCGGTTGTTGACAGCGCGCCTGACGCCTTTTTTTCGACAATTCCGACCAGGCAGATCACAAATCGGCTCCGCGCAGCCGGAATTCCTGCTGCGCTCTCCTACTCCGCCGGGACTTATGTATGCAACAACCTGCTCTATGCTGCGTTATATGAAAACTCACAGGCAGGAAAAGGAAACTCTGCGCGCTGCGGTTTTATCCATGTTCCCTATCTGCCCGATCAGGCTGCTGCTGCCGTTTCCAATGCTCCCAGTATGAGTCTTGAACTTATGGTACAGGCGTTGACAATTGCAGTGGGGACAATTGCAGAATGCAGAT
>ERZ773146.3415-NODE-3415-length-10008-cov-5.687330_pt1 | contig 10008 bp, 7 predicted proteins | sample MGYA00580847_ERZ773146 | MGnify/ENA primary metagenome ERZ773146 (study PRJEB29015, sample SAMEA2737830) | human gut metagenome | biome: human gut; feature: human-associated habitat; material: faeces | place: China | collected 2012 ...
TATTGACAAAACAACTCGCGTATGCTAATATTAAACCATCAAATAACAGATGTGAAATATAAGACAAACGCGAGTTGTAAATATTCATAAAGTTATTTGAAGTGTATCGGGAAAGAAAAAGCAGATAAGTTTAGTACCGATACTCCCCCTAGATTATGAAAGGAAGGTACGGACCACCGAACACAGAAGATTAAAGAATGAAAAAGAGAAAGGAACAATTGAAGATGATTGAACCAACACAGTAGGGGCGGATATCAATAAAATAGTTGGTATCCGCTTTTACTATGTCTATTTCACATAAATAAAAAGGAGCAATCTGTAATTTTGACAGTTTTGCTCCTATACTTTTTATAAGTTTAAGCGATATACTTTAACTGGACGACCTTTTGAAGCAGTGGAACGGGTATGTGCAATCGTGGCAGCGCCGCCATTTTCAAGATTGCGCAGGATACGGTTGGCATTACGGACAGTAACACCAAGGTGATTTGCCAGTTCATTTGTAGTTATTTCATAAGATCCATTCATCTTAACAATTGATATCAGCTTCTGGATTGTAAGTGTAGATAACTTACATTTCTCGGCAATCTGAAAGATATCGTCTGGAAGATTCTGCTGGAAACTCGGAAGCTGGGAAGAACCAAGCGGTCCGATAATCTGGTTTGACTCATTCATGACGAAGCTTCCGGTTGAACTCCAGGATTCACGCAATGCATTTTCGGCATGCTTCTTTGCTTCAGTAATGCTGTTTCCAATACCATATCCAATTGCTGTTGAAATGCCATAGTCATCTTTTAATGCAGAATCCAGATATTCTACCTCAAAATTCTTTGTCAGCATAGCTGCGACACGATGAGTAGTATAAATATAATAAATTTCAGATTCAGCCTGAAATACTGCATCGATCAGAAGGGCTTTTGCAACTTTCTGGACAGCATCCTGAACACTGTCATCAGATTTTTCGCCGGAAGTTTTATTTCGGTCAGCAATTGCAATTGCAACCGGAAGATTTTCTCTGTATTTTTCCAGTTTAATCTGTGCAAGAAGTTCTTTAATCTGGGACTCCAGCTGGTTTTTTACCGGATATAGGAAGTAGTTCGGAACGCCTTTCTCGTCCAAAAGCGGCATGGTGCTGCTGTAAGCGCACAATACCATATCAATCTTGCCGGCTTCCCAAAGTTCGATTGTCCGAAGTGCAATGTTCATCTCCACCATTGAAAAATCACCTATTGTACTTTGGCTAGCCCATTTATCCATTGTTAAAGCAAGATTATTAAGATCCATTTCATGAATCAGATAATCGGCAGTGGCTTCAACCGGGTGCTCAGGATCTTTTACGATTGGAAGCATAAAGTCGAAAATACATCTTGTCGGATCCAGGTCTCTCCGCTCAAGAAAAAGCTTGATCAGGGCATGGTAAAAAGAAATCAGGTCAGCATGAAAGGAGATGACTGGTTTCTGAAATTCTCCAATATGATGTTCGATTGCTGCCATGGCAGTCGTTCCGCTTATCATAAATCCATCTGCAGTTTTTTCATATTTTCTATAAATATCTGTAATGTGATCAAAATTCGTATAATCTGCAATGGTCACAGTACAGTCTTCTTTAAAATCTTCAAATGCTTTTTCAACAAAAGGATGAAGGTATTTACTTGTGATAATCACGATTTTTTGTTTCATAGTACTCGCCTCCCTTGTATATTCTAATTGAAATGTGCGCATAATTCAAGTGACTAAATGAAATATTGCACAGTTTTTTTGACTTAAATATGGGATAATTGCACAAAATGTCAATCACTGATTAAAATTATCAAATATAGTGTAAAAATGATTGACGATTTTATCAAGCATTGCTATAATTATGCCATAAATATTCCATAAGTATTCTGTAAATGTTCTTGAAATGTTCCGGAAATATGCTGGATATATTCCATAAATAACATTTACAGAAATTAAGATTTGTTTGAAGGGAAAAGGTGACTGTTGTGAATAAAATAAATGGGAGTAATTTCACACAGCTGAATCAGGTTACAAAGGGGTAAGAACATGTAAGGCATGAGTCTGCCCCTTGTTTTGCGTAAATGTATATTTACGTGTCCATATAAAAAGGAGGAACCAATATGAACTATTATGAAAGAGCTCAGGAGCTCAACGAAGAAACGATTGCAAATCGTCGCTACTTCCACACAAATGCAGAGGTCGGTCTTGATATGCCAAAAGCAAAGGCATATGTTATGAAAAAGCTTACTGAGTATGGGCTTGAACCTAAGGAGTGTGGTTATGGAGTTACCGCAACATTAGGTCACGGCGGAAAATGTATTATGCTTCGTGCAGACATGGATGCTCTTCCGATGCCGGAAGAAAGTGGAGAACCATTTGCATGTCCAACAGGAAAAGAAGCTCACGCATGTGGACATGACTTCCACGCAGCTATGCTTCTTACAGCAGCTAAGATGCTTAAAGAGAATGAGTCTGAACTGGAAGGAACAGTTAAATTTATGTTCCAGCCGGCTGAGGAGAACTTCCTGGGAAGCAAGAATATGATTGAAAATGGTATTTTAGAGAATCCGAAGGTAGATGCAGCCCTTGCTTATCATGTGGCAGCAGGAAAAATGCCGGTAGGAATCTATATGTATAATGACAACGGAACTATGATGTATTCTGTAGATGGATTCCAGATCGATATCAAAGGAAAAGGTTCTCACGGAGCTTATCCACAGAATTCTATTGATCCGATCAACATTGGAGTTCATGTATATCTTGCATTAGAAGCTATCATGGCAAGAGAGGTTGATCCTACCAAAGCATGCGTTATGACAGTAGGTCAGTTCCAGGGTGGAACAGCTGAGAATATTATTCCGGATGTTGCAACACTGAAAGGAACAATCAGAAGTAATGATAAGCAGGCAAGAGAGCTTATGGTCCGCAGAATGAAAGAGGTTGCAACAAAGACAGCAGAAAGTTATGGGGGAACTGCTGAGATTACAATGCTTTCAGAAGTACCGCCGCTTATTTGTGATCCGAAACTTACAGATGAATTTGTAGGATACATGAAGGAGATGAATATTCCGGGAATGATGCCTTATCCAGGAATTTCTGCAAGTGCTTCAGAGGATTTTGCATCTATCGCAGAGAAGGTTCCATCAACATTTATGTATCTGTCAGCAGGATATCCGGATGAGAGAGGTCAGTACGGAGCTCATAATCCAAAGGTTCAGTTTAATGAGGGTGTATGCCCGATCGGACCAAGCTGTCTGGCATACTGCGCAACTCAGTGGTTAAAAAATAACAAATAAATAAATCTAAAGAAAAATGAGAGAAAAGGAGTAATTATCATGGCAAACGAACAACAACAAACACAGCCACAGGTAGCAATTCCGCTTCCGAAGGGCAAAAAGAATGCAGTTCAGATTGGATGTATCTGTATGATGCTTTCCGTAGCAATGAATGGACTTGTATTTGCAACTCTGACATCTCCAATCCTGGAGAGTGTTAACGCAATGGGATATGTAGCCCTGTTCTCTATTTTTGGCGGAATGGGAGTATCTATTATGACTCCTATTGGTGGAAAACTTGGAGACTTAATCGGACGTAGAAATATTGTAGTGATTCCTGGAATCATCTGCGCAGTATGCGGTATTGCATTTGCATTTGTACGTTCCTTAGTACCACTTATGATTCTTTGTCTCTTAATCGGACTTGCACAGGGTGCATTTACAGCAGCTCCATATATCATTGCTGGTCTGATCAATGAGAGAAAAGATGTTCCAAAGGCAATGGGTATGCTGGCAACAGCAATCGCTGTCGGAGGATTCGGTGGAAGTATTATCGCAGGTATCCTGACAGATATGGGACTTTTAAAAGTCGCAATCCTTATGCCTGCAGTACCACTTATTCTTGGAGTAGTATTGATTGGTATGAATATGCCAAATGTTAAGAGAGAAGGAAAAGTTTCAATCGACATTCCTGGTATCATCGCACTTGTAGTAGCACTTGCAGGTATCCTTCTTGCCTTGAACTTCGGTTCAGCTATGGGATGGGGAAATCCAATGATTATCGCAGGTTTCGTAATCGGTATCGTAGCATTAGTTGTACTTGTAAAAATTGAAGGAAAATCAGCAGAGCCGCTGATTCCTCTGAAACTGTTCAAAAACTCACAGTATACAGTACTTCTGATCGTTGGATTTATCTGCTACTTCTATCAGAGTGCTATGAACGTATACGCACCAATCGGAGCTATGAAAGTTATGGGAGCTTCCACAAGTGCAGCAGGAGCTCTTCAGATGCCACGTACAATCATCACAATCTTCCTGCCAACAATCGCAGGTGTATGGGTTGGTAAGAAAGCATCTAATGCTTGGAAAGCTATGGTAGTTGGAACATTATTCGTAGCAGTGCCAATGGCAGTTATGGGATTCACAACACCAAGTACATCAATCATCATTTACTTCGTAGCACTGACAATCACAGGTATTGCTGAGAGTTACCGTTCCGTAGCTATCACACCAAGTGCACAGGCAACATTACAGCCGGCTGATATGGGTGTAGGTACATCACTTGTAAACTTCGTAAACTCACTTGCAACCACAATTGCAGCAGCAGTATTCGGAGCTGCTTACAACTTAAGTACAGCAGCAGATCCTACAAATGTTGCATATATTCAGAATGGTGTGAATTCAGTATTCCGTCTTGCAGCAATCGTAGCAGTAATCGGTCTTGTACTTGTAATCTTCGTAGTAAGACCTAAGATGACAGCAAAAAAAGCTGAGTAAAAATCATAAAATAGAATCGTAAGATTTTAGAATTAAAACAAATAAAGACACGTAAAAATACGGCGGGGTGATCCAGCCGTATTTTCTTTGTTGCCAAGCATACGACAAAAAGGTCCGGTGGACCTTTTTTAGTATAATAGGAAATCGCATTTCCTATTATACTAAAAAGCCTCCGGCAGGATTGCATGAAGTATCATTATGCTTACCGGATTGGGAAAGTCTAATATTTTTAAACTGGAAGATACTTTTTATATATGTTACTATGATTATACACAAAAGTAATTGAAAGGTATGATTTTATGAGACGAAGAGACAGAGAGATTACAGATAAACAGGACATATTAGAAGTAATGAGAAAATGTGATGTGTGCAGGATAGCACTTCACAACGGAGATTATCCATACGTTGTTCCGCTTAATTTTGGACTTCAGGTAGAAAAGGATATGCCGGTGCTTTATTTTCACGGGGCACTGGAAGGAAAAAAATACGAGTTAATAGAAAAAGACAACCGGGCATCTTTCGAAATGGACTGTGGACATCAGTTGATTTTGGATAAAGCTCAGGGAAACTGCGCCATGGAGTATGAAAGTGTGATTGGTCAGGGATATATCGAGATGCTTAACGAAGAAGAAAAGTACGAGGCATTAAGGATATTAATGAAGCAGTACTGGAGAGAAGATTTTCCGTTCAATGAAAAAGTGATTCCAATGACAGCGGTATTCCGCCTCAGGGTAGAATCCATGACCGGAAAAAGAAGGACGAAGAAGAGCAATAAATTGAAAATATATGCCATGAATGCTATCGATAATGCCTATGCACCATATTCTGATTTTAAAGTCGGAGCATGCGTTGAATTAACTGACGGGCAATATATAACCGGTTCCAATGTCGAAAATGCATCATACGGACTTTCAAATTGCGCAGAACGAAGCGCCATATTTGCAGCATATTCCAAAGGCTATCGAAAAGAAGACATCAAAGCCATGGCAATCACTACCCATGCAGAAAAACTCACCATGCCATGCGGAGCCTGCCGACAGGTATTAAGCGAACTCCTCCTGCCAGACACACCGATCCTTATCGCCAATGACAAAGAAGAAAAAATTCTCACCATGCGAGAACTTCTACCATACAGCTTCGGAGAAGACGACCTGAAGAAATAATTAATAACTTGATTTTCCTTTCTGGATTCAGAATTATATCGAATTACATCTTGCTTTTCAATGAGTAAAATATAATTTAACGTAGTGGATAATAAAAAAGCCGTCTGCCATCGCTATGCGACTTGAGTATAATGGAGATAAGACACATGTAATCATGGAAGCTTATGCTGAACATGATTACAGTTTTAAGTGGCTTATCGAAATGTTATATACTCGGAGCATAGCGATGGCAGACGGCTTATATATTATGACGTGATATTCTTGAATTTACTCATACCTCTCATCAATCACACGCTTCGTCTTCTTCTCACTTCTCGGAAGCAGTCCGATTTCAACGACTTTTACAAGTGGTGTGAATCCGATGCGGCTCTTAACTACGGAAGCAATTCGTTTGCTTAGATCCTGGAAGTCTACTGTTCCATTTGTCTCAACATAGATACGCATGGTATCTTTTCCGTCCAGATGTGAGATACGAATCTGATATTCGCTGGAAACTTCAGAGAATTCTTTCAGAATCTCCTCAATCTGACTTGGGAATACATTGACACCTTTAATCTTCATCATGTCATCAGTACGTCCCATGATTGTATCAAGACGTGGGAATTTGCTTCCACAAGGGCATTCTCCCGGAATGATACGTGACAGGTCATGAGTGCGGTAACGGATCAGAGGTGCACCTTCTTTTACAAGAGTTGTGATGACGATTTCGCCAAGTTCTCCGTCCGGCAGGACTTTTCCAGTTACCGGATCAATGATTTCAATGTAAATGTAATCGTCCCAGTAATGCATACCACAGTCGTGTGAGCAGCTGATTCCGATTCCTGGACCGTAAATCTCAGTCAGACCATAGATATCGTAGATCTCAATTCCAAGATCTCTCTTGATGCGGTTTCTCATTTTTTCGCCCCAACGCTCGGAGCCAATGATTCCCTTTTTTAAGTGAATCTTATCTTTAATTCCACGTTTCTCGATTTCCTCTGCCAGAAGAAGTGCGTAGGAAGAAGTGGAGCCAAGAACAGTTGTCTTCATATCCATCATCATCTGAAGCTGTTTGTCGGTGTTTCCGGGTCCCATAGGAATGACCATAGCGCCCAGTTTTTCAGCGCCGGCCTGAAAACCGATTCCGGCAGTCCACAGTCCATATCCCGGTGTGATCTGAATACGATCCATGTTCGTCATGCCTGCCATTTCGTAGCAGCGCTTGAACATGATTGCCCAGTCATCCACATCTTTTGCTGTATATGGAATAATGACCGGAAGCCCGGTTGTTCCGGAAGAAGAGTGGATTCGAACAATTTTTTCTTCAGGAGCAGTCATAAGTCCAAGTGGGTAAGCGTTTCTTAAATCATTCTTTTCAGAAAATGGAAGATTTTCGAAATCTTCTGCGGACTGAATGCTGGATACGCCAGCTTCTTTTAATTTTTTTCCATAGAAATTATTGGCATTTAATAAAGCCTGAATCTGCTGGTTAACTTGTGCAATTTGATTTGATGAAATCTGCATAGTGATAAATCCTTTCTATGTTATATAATTTATGCGTAACGTAGTGCTTTTAAATTCATTTCATGGAATTTCTCCGGCAAGGTCTTTTTCATTACTTCTCCTATTTCCTCAAGGGAAAAATCTAAAACTCCGGTGCGGATAGCTGCACCTAAAAGGACCATGTTTAATACTTTCTGAGAACCGATTTCCCGGCAGATAGTATCTGCATCGATAAGAGTCAGATTTTCCACATGTTTCTTCAGATAATCGATCATCGGAGGCGCGTCGTAGGAAGAGTCGCTTAGTGTTGCGGTAACTGGTTTGATCGCGTGGGTACTGACGACAACCTGCCCATGTTCTTTCAGGTAAGGCAGCATTCGTACCGTCTCTCCAGGTTCAAAGCCAATAATAAGATCGGCAGTTCCGGTTTTGATCATTGGGGAATATAGATTTTTTCCCATACGCAAATGACTGAAAACGCTGCCGCCACGTTGTGCCATACCGATGGTTTCAGCACTCATGACAGGAATGTCTTTGCTCATAGCTGCTGCTGCAAGGAGCTTGGAGGCGAGGACAGTTCCCTGACCGCCGACACCACACAGAACAATATTTCTGTTTGTTGCGATATCGGAAGTGCTTATAACATTTGCTGTAGTTGTATTATTTACGATATTATTCATGATCGTCACCTCCTGCAATTGCACAGACCGGGCACACCTGGCTGCAAAGATGACAGCCGGTACACATAGAAGCGTCAATGCAGATTTTTCCATCATTCATCACAATCGCCGGACAGCCCAGATCACGGATACATTTTTTACAGCTGATACAGGAATCCTGATCAACATGAAGCGGAGCTTTTGGCTTGGTAACGGCAATACAAGGAGCTTTGAAAATGATTGCTCTTACGCCGGATTTTTCTGTCATGCGTTTAACACAAGAAACAGAAGCTTCCAGTTCCAGAGGATTGATGGTTTCGATCTCGGTGACACCAATTCCTCGCAGTACCTGTTCAATATTGATTTTCTGGACAATTTCTCCCATGACGGTCCGTCCGGTGCCAGGGTGTGGCTGGTGGCCGGTCATGGCAGTTGTAGAGTTGTCGAGAACAACGAGTACCATATTTGCCTGATTGTAGACTGCATTTACTACGCCGGTGATCGCGGAGGCGAAAAATGTAGAATCGCCCACGAATGCAAAGCAGGTGGTATCGGGTTCTACTTTTTCTACGCCCTGTGCAATATTGAGTCCGGCGCCCATGCACAGACAAGTATCGACCATGTCAAGAGGCATGGCATTTCCAAGTGTATAACAGCCGATGTCACCGCAGAAAATCGTTTTCTTACCTTTCATGGCAGTTTTGACTGCGTAGAAAGAAGCCCGGTGCGGACAGCCGGCACACAGAACCGGAGGACGTACAGGCAGAGCCGGAGGCTCTGGAAGTTCCTGTGCTTTTGACGTGTCTAATCCAAGAAATGTATGGATATAATTAGAGACGCTGTCTCGTGTATTTTCTCCGGCACAGGCAGTATCACCGCTCAGCTTGCCAATGATCTTCGTATTTAAATGATATTTCCCGCAAATATAAATTAATTCACGTTCGATGACTGGATCTAATTCTTCCAGACAGAGCACTTCGTCCAGTCCGGTTAAGAACTCGACTGCCAGTTTCTCAGGAAACGGGTGCGGTGTAGAGACTTTCAGATGGCGTACCATACCAGTCTCTTTTAATGTCTCCATAGCGTATGTATAGCTGATTCCTCCGGAAGCAATCCCTTTTTTTGAGTCGGCATATTTGTCACAAGCCGGAATCAGTTTGTTCTTTTCATAAGAAGAAAAAACATCGGAAAGCTCTTTGTTCCTGGCTTCAATTTTCTGATGATTCATAAAAGACAGTTTCGGGAAAATGACCCAGCGCTTGGAATCCTTGATAAAGCCTTCCGGTTTGTTGTGGTAGTATTCGGATTTATCCTTGATATCGATGGTTGCATAGCCATGACAGACTCTTGTGGTCGGACGGAGGAATACCGGTGTTTTATATTTTTCGGAGTATTCAAATGCTTCCTGAATCATCTCATAAGCTTCCTGGGCGGAAGAAGGGTCGAAACAAGGGAGCTTGGAAAATCTGGAAAAATGTCTTGTATCCTGCTCGGTCTGGGAAGAAATCGGTCCCGGATCATCGGCAACGAGAATGACCATGCCACCTTTGACTCCAACATATTCCAAACTCATAAGTGGATCAGATGCAACATTTAAACCGACCTGCTTCATAGTGACGAGAGAACGCGCTCCGGCGTAAGCAGCGCCGGCAGCCAGTTCCATAGCGGCTTTTTCATTGACAGACCATTCTACATAGACATCATCCGGGCGGTATTTTGCGACCGTCTCAAGAACCTCGGTAGAAGGTGTTCCAGGGTAACCTGCGACCACATTTACACCGGCAGCTACAGCGCCGAGCGCGATGGCGGCATTACCCATTAAGAATTCTTTATGCATAAATTCACCTCATATTATTTTTATAGGTATGATAGCAATGAGATTATGAAAACAGACGAACCTCATAGCAATCGAAATATATAAAAACAGTATAGTAC
>ERZ773146.3422-NODE-3422-length-9997-cov-16.722390_pt1 | contig 9997 bp, 10 predicted proteins | sample MGYA00580847_ERZ773146 | MGnify/ENA primary metagenome ERZ773146 (study PRJEB29015, sample SAMEA2737830) | human gut metagenome | biome: human gut; feature: human-associated habitat; material: faeces | place: China | collected 2012 ...
GTCCGAGACCGGACGCCGCGGCGATTTTGTTCTTGCAGAACACGGAAAAAGGGATATTATAATAATGTATAAATACAGCGAGGTGAAACCGATGAAATACGCTTACACGAACGGCGTGCTGCTCGACGGCAGCGCGGATATGCAGCCGCAGCGCGGCATGGTGCTGCGCACGGACGGCGAGAAGATCCTCGATATCGTCCCTGAGGGGATGGATCTCACCGGCTTTGAGATCGTCGATTTGAAAGGCGGATATCTCATGCCGGGTCTCATCAACCTGCACGTTCATCTGCCCGCGAGCGGCAGCCCCAAAAAGCAGGGCAATCCCCGCAAGCTCGTAAAATTCATGACGTCCATGGCGCTCACGCGGCGCATTGCGCTCGCCATGTGCGAGGGCTATGCCAAAACGCAGCTTTTGAGCGGCGTTACGACGATCCGCACCGTCGGCGGCATTGCGGACATCGATACGCGTCTGCGCGGCCGCATCGCCGCGGGTAAGTGCGACGGGCCGCGCATTCTCGCCGCGGACATGGCCGTTTCCGTCCCCGGCGGGCATATGGCGGGCTCGCTCGCTTACGAGGCGACGAGCGCCGCGCAGGCCGCGGAGGACGTGCGAAAGATCGCGCAGGGAAAACCCGATCTCATCAAGCTCATGATCACCGGCGGCGTGCTGGATGCAAAGAAAAAGGGCGAGCCGGGCGAGCTGAAAATGCCGCCGGAGTACGTCCGCGCGGCGTGCGGCGAGGCGCACAGGCTCGGCCTGCCCGTTGCGGCGCATGTCGAAAGTCCCGAGGGCGTGCGCGTGGCGCTCGAAAACGGCGTGGATACGATCGAGCACGGCGCGAAGCCGAACGAGGAAATTCTGCGCCTTTTCCGCGAGCGCGGCGCGGCACAGGTAGCAACGCTCTCCGCCGCGGTGCCGTATGCCCGTTTTGACCGCAGCGTCAGCAAAGCGACCGAAATGGAGCAGTATAACGGCGAGGTCGTGCTCGAGGGCATCATCGAATGCGCCAAGGCGTGTCTGGCGGCCGGTATCCCCGTCGGTCTCGGCACCGATACGGGCTGCCCGTACATCACGCACTACGACATGTGGCGCGAGGTGCGCTATTTCCACACGTTCTGCGGCGTATCCAACGCCTTCGCGCTGCACACCGCGACGCTCGGCAACGCGAAGATCGCCGGGATCGACGGCCTCACCGGCTCGCTCACGCCCGGCAAGAGCGCCGATCTCATCGTCACGGCGGGAAATCCGCTCGAAGATCTCGAGGCGCTGCGCCATGTGTCCGTGGTAACGATGCGCGGCAAGCTCTTCCGTGATCCGAAAGTCAGGAAAATGCCCGACTGCGAGAGGGAGCTTGATAAAGTATCCTGCTGAATAAGGCTCCCTTGTGCAAAGGGAGCTGTCAGCGAAGCTGACTGAGGGATTGCCTTCTTCCGGCGGAGAAACCCTTCCGTCAAAACCTCCGGTTTTGCCACCTCCCCTATTAGGGGAGGCAAGATAGTTTTCTGCAAACCCACTTGGCTCCCCTAACAGGGGAGCTGGCAGCCGTCAGGCTGACTGAGGGGTTGTAGCTGCCGGAAAAAGACAACCCCTCTGCCGCGGCTTCGCCGCGTCACCTCCCCTTACACAGGGGAGGCTTTTTGTTTTTTGGGGCTTGACAAACTGTATTAACTGTGTTAACTTCCATAATGCAGTTGACACGCAGAAGGAGGTGGCGGCATGGTCACGATCAATTACCGGGACGGGCGCCCGATCTATGAGCAGGTCAAGGACGATCTGCGGCGGCTTGTCGTCACCGGTGCGATGCAGCCGGGGGAAAAGCTCCCCTCGGTGCGCGAGCTTGCGGTATCGCTCGCCATCAACCCAAACACGATCCAACGTGCCTACCACGAGCTGGAGAGCGAGGGATACATCGTCTCCGTCCCCGGCAAGGGCAGCTTCTGCGCCCAGTTCTCCCCGCAGAGCGACCCGCGGCGCGAGGAGCTTCTCGCCCGGCTGGAGGAAACGGTGCGCGAGCTTCGCTGGCTCGGCGTGAGCGAGGAAGAGATCATAGAAAAGATCGGAGGCGACGGCCATGGCGAGCATTGAACTGAAAAACGTTACAAAGATCTACGAAGGCTTCAAAGCGCTCGACGCGCTGAATCTCACGGTGCCGTCCGGCTCGGTCTACGGTCTCATCGGCCCGAACGGCGCGGGCAAGACGACCGCCATCCGTCACATGATGGGCGTGCTGCGGCAGGACGCGGGCTCGGTGCTGCTCGACGGGGAACCGGTGTTTGAAAACTCCTCGGTCAAGGCGCGGATGCTCTGCATCCCGGACGAGCCGTATTTCACCTCCACGAGCACGACGCGCGATCTTATGAAATTTACGCGCGCGCTCTATCCCCGCTTCGACACCGAACGCTACGAAAAGCTGCGCGAGATCTTCGCGCTTGACGATACGCGCCCCATCCGCCGCCTTTCACGCGGCATGCAGAAGCAGTCGGCCTTCTGGATCGCGCTTGCGGCGCGGCCCGAGGTACTCGTGCTCGATGAGCCGGTGGACGGCCTCGACCCCGTGATGCGGCGGCAGGTGTGGTCTCTTGTCATGGAGGATGTGGCGGAGGAGGGCATGACGGTGCTCGTATCCTCCCACAACCTCCGCGAGCTGGAGGACGTGTGCGATCACGTCGGCATCATGCAGCGCGGCCGCTGCCTGCTGGAAAAGAGCGTTTCCGAATTGCAGGAGACGACGACCAAGGTGCTGCTCGCCCTGCCGGACGGCACGGCGCTGCCGGAGGAGGGACTGGACATTCTCCACCGCTCCTCGACCGGCAAGCTGCAGACGCTCATACTGCGCGGCAGGGAAGAGGACAATCTCGCGTGGCTCGAAAAGCTGCACCCGCTGTTCATGGATTCCGTGCCGCTGACGCTGGAGGAAATTTTCATTTACGAGCTGGGAGGTGTGGACGATGCCGTCCGAAAGAACGTTCTTTAATAAGGCGATATACAAACGGGCTCTCTCCCGCTTCTGGATCATCGGTGCGGCCTATGCCGTGGTGCTCTGCTTTCTTACGCTCATGTGCGGGCAGTATTTCAATTCCGAGTTTACGGAAGTGAGCGAGTATGTGAGCTACAGCATCCTCAGCAACCTGACGCGCCGGGAGATCCTCGCCGCGGCGGCCGCGGCGGTGGTGATGGCGGTCGCTGTCTACGGCTGGATGTTCCGCAAGACCTCCGCAGCATACATATCGGCGCTGCCCGTGACGCGCGAGGCGCTTCTCATTTCAAGTTTGCTCGCCGGGCTGACGCTTCTCATCCTGCCGTGCATTATCGCGATGCTCGTGAGTTTGCTTCTCTACGGCGGCGCGGGCTCGCCGTGCACCCCATACCTTCTGTGCTCGGCGGCAGCAGCGGCGCTGATGAACATAGCGTTCTTCGGTCTCGCGTCGTTCTGTACGGTGTTCACCGGAAACGCCGCGGTGCTCCCGGCGCTCTATGTTATCGCGCTCTACGGTTTTGTCGGGATCGAGGTCGTGACCCGGTACATAGCGGAGTTTTTGCTCTTCGGCGTGAGAGGCACCGGCTGGGAGCTTGCGATCCTCTCGCCGCTCTATTACTTTTCCAACAACTATGTGGGAAGCTATTCGTATGCGATCCCCCTCACGGCCATCTATGCCGCGGCGGGCGTGATCCTCGCGGGGCTCGCGGTGATCTTCTTCCGCCACCGGCGGATGGAGGCCGCGGGCGAGGTCGTCGCCGTTCCGGTGCTGCGCCCCATTTTCCGCTGGGGGCTTGCCGCGGTGGGCGCGCTCGGCATGGCGTTGCTGATCCTCAAAACTGTATTCAATGTCGGCTCCTATGCCGCCGGGAACGACGGCACTCCGGCGAACGTAGCATTTTTGCTCCTTGCCATGCTCTTCGGCGCGGCGGTCGGCTGGTTCAGCGCGGACGCGCTCATGCGCAAAACGCTGCGCGTGTTTGACCGGCACTGGAAGGGTCTCGGCGTTTTCTGCGCGCTGCTCTGCGCGCTCGTCGTCGTCACCGAGCTCGATGTGTTCGGCGTTGAGCGCTATCAGCCCGATGTGGACGAGATCGGGTACGCCACGGTGTTCGGCTGGGGCGGATACAATGAAACGCGCATCATACAGCCGGAGAACATCGAAGCGCTCCTCTCTTTGCAAAAGGACATTATCGCAAACAAAAAAGCTTACGAAAATCAGAACGGAATCAACACCTTCCCGCTGCGGATCGATTATTACGGCACGGACGGAAAGCTCCTCGCGCGCCGCGTGTATATCTATGCTGCGGATAAGTTCCCCTCGTATGTGACCGGCGGTGACCCTACCATCGGCTTCCCCGCGGAGAACGACGTTATCAGCCGGAACATCCGGCAGTACGAAGAGCTTCTCAACTCCCGCGAGCTGATGGAGGAGCGTGCGCTCTTCCCGTGCGACCGGAGCGAGACTGCCGTATTTTCTGCGGGCATTCAGTGGTATGTGTCAAACTCGCCGACGCAGCTGGGGCTCACGCTCACAACGGACGAATTCTGGGAGCTTTACGACACCTGTATCGTCCCCGATCTGCGCGACGGCAACATCGGCGGCGTCAAGATCATTCAGGACGAGGAATTCTATCAGACGATCGAACCGATCTACATCAACGCCACCGGCGTCCATACCGACAGCAGCGGCGAATATTTCTACAATTATTACACCGTCCGTCCGCTTGCGTCCTCCGCGCGCACGAACGCGTGGCTGCGCTCTCACGGCGTCACGGTGCAGACGCTCGGAGAGCTGAACAATGTGCTGAACAATGTGGAATTAAACGGCAGTACGGACGTGAACGGCCTCGCCGGATAAATGCTTCCCGAAAGGAGAAGACAATGAAAAAAAGAGTTGTCATCCTTATATTGACACTGGTGTTCCTGGCGGGAGCGATGGCAGCGGCGGGTCTGCCGCTTGAATCGCGCGCCGCCGCAGCCACGTCGAAGCCGACGGAGACCCCGGCAGTTACGCCGGGATCGTTGCCGGAGATTTCGCCTGCGCCGGAAGAGACAGAACCGCTCGCCGGTATCGGCGGCATTCTCGAGCGGCTCGCGCAGGATTATGACCCCGCCTCCGGCGCGGTCGGCGCGTACCGCTGGGCGGAATCCGTCCTCGGCCAGTATCTCGCGGACGGACGCGACACAGCCTCGGCGCGCGCCGCCGGCGCGGCCTACGCCGCGCGCTACGGCGAAAACGACGCGGCGCTGAAAACCCGCCTTGAAACGGTGCGGACTGCGGCGGAAGCGCTCACCTCCGGGCAGGAGCTCGGTCTTGTGCGCGACCGGCGGCTTCTCACCGCCGGGTGGGAGAGCGGGGAAGTGGACACGCTCTTCGCCGCCATTGCCGCAGGAGCGGCCATTGTATAATTTTCCTGCTGCGCAACCCGGCGCGGCATCTCTCCTCCTGCTCCGCGCCGGGCGCATCGATATATCGAAGAATAACAACCATTGACAGAAAGAAAAGGAGTACCATCCATGAAAAAGATCCTTGCCATCGTTCTCAGCGCCGCGGCGCTGCTGCTCACGCTTGCGGGCTGCGGCCCCAAGACCGCCTCGGCGGGCAACGCTTCCGGCGGCAACGCCTATTATGCCTCCGCCGGCAACTACTACGCCTCCTACGGCAACGCCTCGTCCGGCAACGCGGGCTGAAAATCATAAGTGACAGAGCCCCGGAGCAAACTATGCTTCGGGGCTTTCCCGTTTTAATGCCTCCCTTGTGTAAAGGGAGGTGGATTTTGCCGCAGGCAAAAGACGGAGGGATTGTCGCTTTCTGAAGACTACAATCCCTCAGCTTCGCTTCGCTCAGCAGCTCCCTTTGCACAAGGGAGCCTTTGAAAACCGTGCCTTGACGCTTTGCCTCAAAACGTCCTATAATACTCCCAAACCCACCCCGCGCCGACCGCGGGAGAAAGGACACCCGCCACGAAAAAACGTATTTCTCTTCTTCTGATATTCGCGCTGCTCTGCGCGCTTCTTGCCGCCTGCGGCGCACCGGCGCAGCCGGAGCCGACGGCGACCCCCGCGCCGACGGATGCGCCCACGGCGACGCCGGAGCCGACGCCCACGCCCACGCCCGAACCGACCGCAACGCCGGAACCCACGCCCGAGCCGGTCGCGGCGGAGATCACGGACGGCGTCTCCCTCTCGGACAGCATCGGCGGCTACACGCCGATCCTCCGCGACGGCGACCGCACCTCCCGCATCGACTACCGCGCCGGGAACACGCTGCGCATTTCCTCCGAAACGCCCATCGCCGCGCTCTATCTTTACTGGTATACCCCGTGCGAAGCATTCACGGTCCATACCGCCGCGGGGGACGTCCCCGGCGGCGAGTACGGCTTTCTGCACGAGTATCTCGCGCTGCCGGAGGCGGTGACGGAGCTTGATATCGAGTTTTCCGGCCTCTCGCCGCTCTGCGAGGTGCGCCTCTTTACGACCGGCGCGGCCCCGGCAGATGTGCAGGTCTGGCAGCCGCCATGCGAGCAGGCGGATGTGCTTCTCTTTCCGAGCCACGCGGACGATGACGTTATCTTCTTCGGCGCGCTCGCCGCGCAGTGCGTGGACCGGGGGCTCGCGGTGCAGGTGGCGTATCTCGTGAATCATTACGACTGGCAGCCGCGCCCGCAGGAGCTTCTGGACGCGCTCTGGACGATGGGCATCCGGAACTATCCGGTCATCGGGCCGTTCCCGGACTATTACGTTCTTTCGCTCGAGGCGGCGCAGCAGAGCTTCGGCGAGGAAAACGTCATCGCCTATCAGGTGGGACTGCTGCGGCGGTTCAAGCCGCTCGTCGCCGTCGGGCACGACCGCGAGGGCGAATACGGTCACGGCGCGCACCGGCTTAACGCGCTCGCGCTTGAACAGGCCGTCGTGTACGCCGCGGATGCTTCATACGATGCCGAGAGCGCCGCGCAGTACGGCGTATGGGATACGCCGAAGCTGTATCTCCACTTTGCCGACGAAAACCCGATCTTCCTCGACGTGGAAATGCCGCTGGAGAGCTTCGGCGGCAAAACGGCGTTTGAAGTTGCTTCGGAGGCCATGCTCTGCCACGAGAGCCAGCTGCAGTACGCCCATCGTCCGACGCTTGCAAGCGAGGAATTCCCGCGCTACGACTGCCGCCGGTTCGGTCTTGTCCGCTCGCTCGTCGGCGCGGACACCGGCAACGATATCATGGAGCATCTATGCTAAAGCATTCAAACGAACCCCACTCCGTTGAGGGGTTCGTTTGAGGGGACTGCGGCTCGCCGCAGCGCACTCGCTGGCGCTCGCACGTTTGCGAGCCGAGAGGTATTTTCTCCGACGCACATGTCGCCGGAGAAAATGATTGAGCCTTTATTTGCGCCTGCGGGCGCAAACTCTGCGAGGCTTTTTTACAATCTGATGCCCCTCTGCTTGACGCAGAGGGGCTTTGCTTTTATAATATGCCATGCGCTGCATCCCGTGCCGCACGGCACATACTAAGGGAGCAACAGCAGGAGGAATTGAATATGAACGCAAACTCTCAGGAAAAGACCCGGCGTCTGGCGGGTCTGGCACTTTTCACGGCGCTGATCGTCATTTTGCAGCTGCTCGGCAGCTTCATCCGGTTCGGCCCGGTCTCGGTGTCGCTCGTCGCGCTGCCCATCGTGATAGGCGCGGCGGTATACGGCAGCGCGGCGGGGCTGTGGCTCGGCTTTGTTTTCGGCATGGTGGTGCTGCTCTCGGGCGACGCCGCGGCGTTTTTCGCCTTCAGCGTGCCGGGAACGCTGCTCACGGTGCTCGTAAAGGGCATTGCCTGCGGCGGTCTGGCGGGGCTCGTGTATGCGTGGCTCGCTCAGAAAAACCGCACGCTTGCCGCCGTCACCGCGGCCATCGTCTGCCCGGTCGTGAATACCGGCGTATTTCTGCTCGGCTGCCGGATCTTCTTCCTGCCGATGCTCGCTGATATGGCGCAGAGCCTCGGCTTCGGCGATAACGTGGGCCGGTTTATGATCATCGGTCTCGTCGGCGTCAACTTCCTTGCCGAGCTTGGCATCAACATCGTTCTCAGCCCCGTTATTCTGCGGCTGATCCGCATCGGGAGAAAGGAAAACTGAAGCCATGATCCTTGCCATCGACACCGGCAACACGAACATCGTTCTCGGCTGCATCGAAAACCGGAAGATCCGCGCCGTGGCGCGCATGGCGACGGACGTGAATAAGACCGACTACGAGTACGCCGTCGGCATGAAAAATGTCCTCGCGTTTGCGGGCTTTCAGCCGGAGAGTTTTGAGGGCGCGATCCTCTCAAACGTCGTCTGGCCGCTCACGTCCACGCTGTGCCGGGCGGTAAAGCTCCTCACGGGGCTGGATACGCTCGTTGTCGGCAAGGGTCTCAAAACCGGGCTGGACATCCGGCTCGACGATCCCGGCCAGATCGGGGCGGACCTCGTCGTCGGCGCGGTCGCGGCGCTGCATCTGCACCGCCCGCCGCTCATCGTCGTCGACATGGGCACCGCCACGACCATCTCCGCCGTAGACGCGCAGGGCCGCTTTGCCGGCGGCGCGATCGTGCCGGGGCTTCGCCTGTCGATGGAATCGCTCTCCGGCAATACGTCGCAGCTGCCGCGTGTCTCGCTCGACGCGCCCGCAAAGTGCATCGGGACGAACACCGTCGCCTGCATGCAGTCCGGCGCGATCTACGGCTCGGCTGCCCTGCTCGACGGGATGATCGAGCGTATGGAAACGGAACTCGGCGCTCCCGCCGCCGTCATCGCCACCGGCGGTCTCGCCGGGTGCGTCACGCCGTTCTGCCGCCGGGAGATCCGGTACGAGCCGGATCTGCTGCTCATCGGCCTTGCGGTGCTCTGGGAAAAGAACCGCAGCGGAAAAAAAGCATAAAAACCAACGCGCCGGAACAGAAAAGCCTGTTCCGGCGCATTTTGTATTCACTTTTTCCGCGCGGCTCTGTGTCCTTCCGGCACGATCACCGTGGAAGAGACGCCGACGTTCTCCGGCAGATCGGTCATCTCGCTGAAGATGCGCTGCGAGGGAAGACCGCAGTCGGCGACCATGGAGGCCTCCTTTGCAAGACCGCGGCACGAGAGTGCCGCGGCGGTCTCGCCGATGGCCTTGCCGGATTTCATCAGTACCTTTGTGCCGGAAAGCTCCAGCGCCATGTCCAGATTCTCTGTTTCATCCGGATAGATATGCAGCGGCGAGTCCCTGTCGGTGAGACTGGTGCCGAGCGTTGCAGCCACGGCGCAGAAGCTCGTGATGCCGGGGATCATCTGCGTGGCGTATCCCCGGCGGCGCAGCTCGTCAAGCACGTCGTACGCCGTGGCGCAGATCGAAACATCGCCGAGATTTACCATGGCGACGCTTAAGCCCGCGTCCAGCACGCGCGCGATGCTGCTCGCTGCGCGGACATACTCGGCGTTTCGCGCGGACCGTGCCCGTGCCGCAGTAAATTTCAGCGGTACGATCGACTTCCGGCTCAGATCGACGGCCCCGCGGGCTACCTCCAGCGCCGGCATGTCCCCGGAAGCGGATCTCGGCGCGGCAATGACGGGGCAGAAGCCCAGAACGTCACACGCCTGGCGTGTCATCCACGCCGGGTCGCCGGGGCCGACGCCCACGGCGTAAAACATTCCTATTCCTGTTTTCACGACGATTGTCCCTCCGTGTGTGCGCCCGGAGAGATGAGCCCGGCCGCTGCGCGGGCTCGGAAGAACGTTTTTTGCATAACCATGCCCTCCTGAAAATATTCATGGGGGAATCTCGCAAAACGAACTTCCAGAGACGCAGCTCCCGAAAAATAAAAGCAGAGCAGCCCAAAGGCTGCTCTGACGGTATTTTCAGAATATCAAAGCGTTTTAATCGGAAACATACCATCCGGTGAAATATCCTGACTCCGTTTCCTCGCTCGCCCGCCTTCCCGGTTTTCCAGTGGCATATTGGGGTCGCTCCGCGTTACAGTTGCCGTTACAGTCCGTGATTCTCACACGGTTCCT
>ERZ773146.3424-NODE-3424-length-9997-cov-2.789580_pt1 | contig 9997 bp, 5 predicted proteins | sample MGYA00580847_ERZ773146 | MGnify/ENA primary metagenome ERZ773146 (study PRJEB29015, sample SAMEA2737830) | human gut metagenome | biome: human gut; feature: human-associated habitat; material: faeces | place: China | collected 2012 ...
CTGATAGAGGCCTGCTTTTTCCGCATCTTCTCTGCTCATGGTCTTCACGGTATGATAATCCTTGATGGCCTGTACTTCGGTGATGATGTCCTTATCGATAGGAGCGGTTACCTGTGCGCCGTCCTCCCAGTATACTTTGTAGCCGTTGTACTCAGGAGGGTTGTGGCTTGCGGTCACTACGATACCTGCGGTACATCCCAGCGTACGAAGGGCAAAGGACAGTTCCGGGGTAGGTCTTAAAGATTCAAAAATGTATGCCTTGATGCCATTGGCTGCCAGACATCTTGCTGCCTCATCGGAAAACTCGGGAGACATGCGGCGGGAGTCAAATGCGATAGCCACACCCTTGCTCTGGGTGCCGCGCTTAATGATATAATTAGCAAGACCCTGAGTTGCCTTACGAACGGTATATACGTTCATGCGGTTGGTTCCTGCACCGATCACGCCACGTAAACCGCCGGTACCGAATTCCAGTTCCTTGTAAAAACGATCTTCCACTTCTGCCTCGTTGTTGCGGATTGCCAGAAGTTCATCCTTGGTCTTCTGGTCAAAATAATCATCATTCAACCAGAAATTCAGTTCGTCCATATAACTCATTTTCCTATCCTCCTGTTTTATCGCTATCTTTATCTTTCTTCAGTAAACGCTCTCCGCCATTATTCTACCATAGATTACCTTTACTGAAAAGAGCAATTTAACGTCCGCTAACCGGATCTCTCAGCGCATAGTCACTGCGATCCAGAGAGAAATTCGGGTTGTAATAGGGGTCTCCTGCTTCCAGCTCTGCCTTCCATTTTTCACGGAAATGCTCGGATTCTTTGTTGTAACGCTCCGCCTTCTCTCCCTGATCATCCAGACCTCTGGAAATAGATTCATAATGATACAGTTCCGCAAAAGGGGTCCATACATTCAGCAGTCCCAGTTTGCGCAGTTTCAGGCAGAAATCCACGTCATTCAGAGAGATCACAAAGCTCTCGTCCAGTCCTCCCACCTGCTCATACAGACTCTTTTTCACCAACAGACATGCTCCGGTCACTGCCGTGGCATTCTGGGTATAACACAGGCGTCCCATGTAGCCGAGGTTCTGTACCGGAATACGATAATGGGTATGTCCTGCGGTGCGATGTGCCCCCAGTCCGATGACTACACCGGCATGCTGGATCGTCTTGTCCGCATAATACAGCTTTGCACCTACGGCACCCACATCTTCCCGCTGTGCATACATCAGCATCTCTTCCATCCAGTTGGCAGTGATCACTTCCGTATCATTGTTCAGCAAAAGGATATAATCTCCGGTGGCATAGGATACTCCCAGATTATTTACAGCAGAATAATTAAAGTCACCATGATAGGTCACCACAGAGATCCGGCCGTCCTCGCTGTGCAGAATCCCGCCGTCATGACCGCAGACGGTATGCAGCTTGCATCTCTCTGCGTAGGAATCATTGCCGGACAATCCCAGCAGCTGGGAATAGTAATCCCGGATTTCCGGTGTGGTGCTGTTGTTCTCCACCACGATGATCTCGTAGTTGCTCCAGGTGCTGTTCTTCTGAATAGAAGTAATACATCTCTTCAGATCTTCCACGTGATCCTTGTTGGCGATCACGATGGATATCTTCGGATCTCCCAGAATCTGATAGCGGATCCGGAAAATTGTGGCACAGGCTCTGGTACTGGTGATCTGAAAATGTTTGAATCCATGCTTTTTCAGATGATCCGCCACGGCACCCTTTGCCGCCTCGATGGCATAGGGCTTTGCGTCAATACTGGCGGCGGTACTGCCCGCATGGCTTCTCCAGTAATACATCAGTCTGGGCACATGTACGATCTTTTGTGCTCTGTCCGTCAGACGCAGGATCATATCGTGGTCCTGCGCACCGTCAAAAGCCGTACGGAACAGTTCCTCGCCTTCCAGAAGTTTTCTGGAAAAGACGCTGAAATGACAGATATAATTGTTGGCCCGCAGATTATCCGGTGCATAATCCGGCTTAAAATGCATGGTCAGCATTTTATTAATATTGTCCTCCTGGAAGGTGGTCTCATCACAGTACAGATAATCCGCACCCTGTTCATTGATTTCCTTGACATAGGCATACAATACGGAAGGATGCAGAATGTCATCCTGATCGAACAGTCCGATATAGTCTCCGGTGGCCAGCTTGTAACACTCATTGGTGTTGTAGGAAATACCTCCGTTATGGTCCAGGTGCTTATATACAATACGGCCATCTGATTTCGCCGCATACTCCTTGCAGAGTTCTTCGATGTAAGCATGTTCCGCATCGGAACCGTCCGCCAGACACAGTTCCCAGTTCTGATAGGTCTGGTTCATGACGCAGTCCAGCATCTGTATCTGGAACTCTCTCTTGTTATTCCACAACGGCACGAGAATACTGATCTTCGGCATATAGGGGAATACCGTTTCTTCCTCTTTCTTCCTCTGCTCCGCATCGGGAAAGCTTCCGGTACCGTAGGATTCCATCAGGCTCTTCTGGTGACTCTTGTTACGGATCTTCCGCAGAATATCTTTGGGACCACCGCAATGAGACAGCCGTTCCTTCTGTCTCTGGGCAAAATGGATCACACTTCTGGCAGGTCCTGTAGCCTTCCAGAATTTATTTTTCTTGATTCGGTCCAGTTTGAACTGCAGATCTTCCTTCTCCGATTCCAGTACTACGATCTTGTCCGCCAGATCCGCACATTTTTCATGCTCTCTCTCGTAGGCTTCCTTATAATTGATCTCGGTGTTGCTCTCTGACATATGTCTCCTCCGTGATGCTTTCACTGCATTTTAGCGGATCATGCATCTGTTTTATTCTTTTGCTGCCGGAAGCTCTACGGTCAGATATTTTCCCGTAGTATTCCAAAGTTTCAGCTTGCTGACACGATTCACCACAAGAACAGCGATCGTATAGTTCCCCGCCGGCAGTTGTTCTCCTTCTCTGAGGACACAAAAGCCGCCCAATGCCACATTTTTCTGATCCGGAAGATTTTCCTCCAGTTCCTGCCGGTAGACAGGCAGTAATTTCATGGACCGGATACTCTTCTCTTCTGCTTCCCCGTCCGGAAGCAGTAACAGATATTTCTCATAGCAGGCATTGTCGTCCCCCAGAATCACACTGTATCCCTGGATCCGCTCCGGTCCCGCTGTTTCCACTCTGGCCATCAGGCAGTCATCCCTGCGGATCTTCTGTAATTCCTCTCCATCAGGAAGTCCCTTTTTCCAGAAAGGCTCCTGCAAAATATTCTGGTCCGTAAGATACGCCGGGACCACACGGCTGTCCAGTCCCTCCCGGTTCAGTCCCTTCGGGTAAAAAGGATCCTCTCCCCGGAACTGTGGATGCATCTGGTAGAGCAGTTCTCTCTCCTGTACCAGACGCTGCATTTTCTCAGGACTTTCATCGCTTCCCCGGCTGAGAGATTCATGGTGATATGCAAAGCGGTCGTTCCACACCACATTGTAGTATCCCATTTCCAGAAGCCGGAAGCCCAGTTCCACATCATTATAGGCTACCCGCAACACTTCCCTGAATCCTCCGGCCTCCCGGAACACCTCTGTCCGGATCAGGAGACAGGCTCCCGTCACGGCCACACAATCCTGTGTAAAACGGTTCCGTCCAAAATAGTAGCTTCTGTCATCCTCCATAAACTGTAGCTTATGCACCGGTCCCACCGGCAGATTGACAATGCCGTCATGCTGGATCTTCACGGAATCCGGATAATAAAGTTTCAGTCCCACACTGCCCACATAAGGCTGCAAGGCTCTGGACACCATTTTATCCAGCCAGTCATTCTCACATAATTCAATATCATCATTTAAGAACAGCAGCAGCTTGCCATCTGCCAGTTCTGCGCCACGATTACACATGGTGGAAAAATTGAACTCCGCAGGCTCATATACATACCGGATCGGTGTTCCGGCTGTCCGGATTTCTTCCACCAGCTGTTCTGTTTTTTTCCTGTTTTCCTCGTTACTTCCGTTATCTATCAGCAGGATTTCCACCGGAACATTGCCCTCCGGGCGTTGCGTCAGCGACCGCAGACATTTTCCCAGTACGGAAGGATTATCTTTGGAAGGAATGATCACAGAGACCCTAAGTTCTCCGGCGAACAGTTCTCTGGCTTCCTCTGCCGCTTTGGCTGCCAGTTCCACGGACAGTTTTGCGGATTCCGCTGCCGTCCGGTACTCTTCCCAGGGGTTCTGCTCATCTTCCGCTTTCTCCCGGCTGGTTTCTGCCGGTCCCTGCAGTCCGATTCCCGCAGTACCAAAAGTGCCGTGAAACAGCACTTCTTCCAGATGTCCAATGGTATGACAGCCTCTCTCAAATCCACCGGCCGCCAGAAACAGCCGGTCCATCAGGGGACGGATCTCTTCCGCTTTCGAAAATACTATTTCCCTGCCGGTGCTCTCTCCTTCTGTCACAGCCCCGGGCTCCCCCAGTTTCTGCAACAGTCTGCTCCGCACTGCCACAACGCTTCCCACATAGAAGAAAGCCCGGTAGGTATCCGGAGCCCAGCAAGGCTTGAACCAGGGGATCACACGCTCTCCGTTCTCTGACAGCAGATCTTCATCTCCATAGACGATCTCTGCCTCCGGATGCTTCACAAAATACGCATTGATCCGCTCCACAGCATTTTCCGCCAGCTGTCCTTTCTGCTGCCTGTAGATCACGAATTCCGCAAGACCGGCTCTTTCCCCGATCTCTGTGACCACTGTTTCCGCAATCTTTTTTTCCTGCTCCGCAGCCCATTGCGCGTAGGTCACCCGCAGCTTTGCCAGTTCTGCTTCATACTTTTTATCCTGTTGTCTGACAAGCATCTGCTTTACTGACGTCCGAATGCTCAAGTTTCCTGTCTCCTTAGAAAAATTTTTTCACCGCTCCCGCCATGTCACTTGCCACAGCAAGGGGAATCTGCACGATCTCCATTTTCACAGTCAGGATGTTCTCTGCCTTTCTGTCCAATGCATCCACCCGGATCGTCAGATTCGGATCCTCCGTGGGAAATACCACGCTGGGATGCTCCGCACCGTCTGCGGACTTTAAGATTTTTCCATTGGTGGTAACGATCTTTTTGTCCTGCACAGGAACCGGCTGTCCGTTCATGGTAAGCTCCCGGATTTTACACACGCAGGCGCACATGGCCGGATCCAGCCGTAAATAATGGACATTTCCATCGAAATTCACCATAAATTCCGCCTGTTTTTCCTCTGCATAGACGTTCTCCGGGAAATAGGAATTTTCTTCGGAAAATCCCTGTCCCTTGTCCTCATAGATCTGTACCCTGAGTTCTCCCTCCGTCTGACGGAACCGCCCGATCCATTCCGTGGGCTTATAAATTTCGCCACCTAAGAGATTGCGGATCTCACCCATGGACAATTTCTGTCCGGTCACATATTTCTGGAATTCCATCTCCTGCTCTCTGTACTGTCTGGCTTCGTTTTCCGTGATGCCCAGACGATCCAGAATACGATCCAGTTCCAGTGCATTACGTCTTTCATCTTCCAGTACATAACAGTATACAGCCCGGAAGGCCAGAGCTCTGGTCTCTATGGGACGGTCAAAAGTCCATTCATAATCAATCAGTGTCCAGTGGTCACCATCCACCAGAATATTGGCAAAGATCAGATCATAATCCGCAATATTTCCCGTATATCCTTCCTTACGATAAGAAACCAGTTCCCAGTATTTGTTAAAAAGCCTCTGGAATCCATCCAGATCCTTTTCTGAAAGGCACTGATCCATCAGGGTTTCCAGTGTCGTTCCCTGTTCAAACGGGAACTCCGCATACCCCTCCTGTTCGTGATACATGCAGGGGTTGATATGCAGTCCGCTCCCTTCATAGCGCTCGCATAAGGCCTGATATGCCGCTTCCATCTCCCGGACATGGGCTCTCGCCTCTTCGGTCATCGGAACCTTCCGGACTACTTTTCCGGCAGTAGTTTCCACAATATCCGTACGAAGCTCATACCTTCCGTCACGATCATTGGAATACTTGGAGTAAATGGTCTGTGGCAGCTCTCCAATCACTACCATATAAGAATTTGAGAACAGATCAAAATAATCATCCTCAATCGTACTGTCAAATACATACTTTTCACGGAACAATACCATGCGGTCACGGTCAAAATTACGCATGTTATCCGTCAGCTCTCCCTCATAGGGGAGCCTCCGATCTGAATAAATCGTTGTCGGAAATTTGTAATCCGGGTACGGATAGTAGAAATGGTAGTTTGTTTCCCCACAGCGCTCGAAGATCTTTTCAAGTCCCCTTTTAGTGAAGGTTCTGGCACTTCCTCCCTCCGGGTATCCCTCGAGTCCTGAGAAATAAGTTCCCACATGATCTTCCTTGCAGCCGGCCCAGTACTTTAATCCAAACTTGTTCTCAATCGCAATAACCAGAAGTCCCGTTGATTTCTTATGCTTCTGCATGATTTGAAAGAAATCTTCATAGGGTGTTTTCGTGTGAATATAGGAATTTCCATACTCAAATACCCCGATCAGACAGACCAGATCATAGTCGCAATCAAGCGAAGGTTCTATATCATTAAAGTTTCCGACATAAATCTCTATATTATCCCGGTCCTGATTCCGGTAAGCATTGATCATGCTCCGCTTCGCAGACAGATCCACACAGGTTACCTTCCCTGCCTTTTCTGATAATTTATCCGTGATTGCTCCACATCCGGATCCGATTTCAAGCACCTTCATATCCTTTGTAATCGGCAGCCAGTCTACAATATTCCCCCGAAGAGCAGACAAATGGTAGAGAACCGGCCAGCTGTTCTTTTCCTCAATGATCTTCGGATACTCAATTCTTGCTGCATTCTTCGTAATCTCCAGAATTTCATCCTCGATCGCACCATCACTGTAGATGTCCTCTCCCGGATAAAACTCATAATTTAATTTCACATTTCCAATCTGCTTCGGTAAAGTTTCTGCAAATTCCATGAATTGCCCTCTCAACATCTGACCAGGAAATCAGACTTTCCACCTTCCGTCCGTTTTCCTGATCCTTTCCTGCCTGTGCTATCTGTATCATAATTTCAAAGCTCCGTATATCAGCGGACTGTTATCTCGGAGTTCATGTCATAATATCCTACGGTATCCTTGTCCGAAATCACCGTAATATTCAACACATCATATAATCTGTGATAAACCACGAAATTTTCCTTTTCATACCCGGTAACTCCCAGCGAAAGAAGATATTCGCCGCCCTGCAGGTCGATTTTCTGGGTAAAGGCAATATGCTTCACTTCGCCCTTCTTTACAGGCTGCAGAAAGGCCTTTTCCACCATGGTATTGGTTCCCGTAATTTCCACACCCTTGATATTCTTAATGGTAAAGGCAAAAATCGGAGCCTCAATATCCTGCAGGAAACGTACCGACATATGAACGGAACATTTCTGCCCCTTGATAATGGCACCGGTCCGTCTTCCCTGATCATCCTCCACATCATATTCTTCAATCACGGCCTGCCTGGTACCATACTCCAAAAGCTCCGGGTTCTGGACATTTGCGTTCTGTGCAGAGTCTTTCGGTTTTGCTGCATCCATACCGCCATTTTCTGTGCGGCCCGCCTTACGTGCTGCCGAGGTGATGCTTTCATCATGGAGCAGATTCTGATCATCACTGTCCGGAAGTGGATACTGTCCAACAAGTACCTGCTTATAGGCATCAATCATTTCCTTCGGGGTTCCTTCCCCTAGCTTCACACCCTGATTCAGCAGGACCACCCGGTCACAATACTTGCTGATACTGCTTAAATCATGGCTGACGAAAACAATGGTTTTCCCAAGCTTCTTGAATTCTTCAAATTTATGATAGCATTTGGCCTGGAAGAACACATCTCCTACGGACAATGCCTCGTCTACAATCAGGATTTCCGGCTCTATATTAATGGCAACCGCAAACGCCAGACGAACGAACATACCGCTCGAATAGGTCTTCACCGGCTGGTTTACATACTCTCCGATATCTGCAAATTCCAGAATGTCCGGAAGCTTTTCATCAATTTCCTTTTTGGAAAACCCGATCATGGTTCCATTCAGATATACATTTTCAATACCGTTGTATTCCATATTGAATCCGGCACCCAGTTCAAGCAGTGCCGAAATCCGTCCATTGACCTCCACATTTCCCTTCGTTGCATTCAAAACACCTGTTATGATTTTAAGAATTGTGGATTTTCCGGAGCCGTTGGTTCCAATAATACCAACCGTCTCTCCCTGATAAATGGTCATGTCTACACCCTTTAAGGCATAGTGCTCCCGATACTTCTTCTTTCCGGATAGGCCAAGAGCTTCCTTCAGACGGTCTGAAGGTTTATCATACAATTTATATACTTTTTCAACACCAGTTGCCTGAATGGCAATTTTTCTTTCTTCCATGATCTGAACGATCCTTTCTCACTGCTCTCTTCCTTTTACCGGCATTTCATCCATTCTGCAGTTTCCCTGTCTTCCTGTTGTTATCCATTCTGTATTTCCGTACACACTTTCCCGGTTTTGCTCCCATTACAGCACATCTGCAAAGTGCACCTTCAGACGCTTGAAGATCAGGGAACCCACGCAGAACAATGTCACTGTAAAAATCCAGAAATAGGTAGAGGAATAAAAATGCTCAAAGAACCAGCTTTCCTCATATATGGCGCTTCGATACCCGTTTACAATATAAGTCAGCGGATTCAGTTTAAACAATACCCGGAGCTTCGGATAATTTTCGAGCATACCGATATTCCAGAGGATCGGGGTAGCCCACATTCCTACCTGAAGTCCGATATTAATAATCTGCGCCAGATCACGGAAAAACACCACAATCGCACAGGTACAATAGCTCATGGCCAGCATCAGCACAAACAGGCAGAAGCTGTAATAAAAGATCTGCAGGGTATACAGATTGGGCATATATCCATACATCATTGCAATAATCAGTAATACTCCTACAAAGAATGCATGAATAAAGGTTGCCGCCACCAGCTTAATGATGGGCAGAATACTGATCTTAAATACAACCTTTTTCACCAGATAACTGTATTCCAGCAGTGCATTTGTTCCATTCGTGATCCCCTCTGAAAAATAAAACCAGGGTACAAGTCCCGCTGTCAAAAACAGTACATACGGTACCTCTACCCCACTCGCCACCATCTGGCTTCTCGTATCAAACACCACATCAAATACAATAAAGTACATGACAACCGTCACGACCGGCTGCACCAGCGCCCATAAAAATCCAAGATAGGATCCTGCATAACGCTTTTTAAAATCATTCTTCGCAAGCTTCCAGATCAGCTCCCTGTTCTGGAAAAGCTCCTTCGGAATAATAAAAATACGGTCATAATAAATACCAAAAATAGTGCATGCCAGCAAAAGCAGCGCGCATGCACATATTTTCTTAAGATCCTCGGTCGGCTTATCTGCCAGAGGATTATTGTGAAGGATCACCATGACTGCGGTTGCCGCACATACCATATAAAAGAGTGCGATTCCCACAGGCTTGGAGATCCGCCGTTTATTTTTCTTTGTTTCCTGTTTTACTTCCTGCATAGAATCATCCGTTCGCTTTCATTTACCTACCCGGTAATTATTGATTGCGGGACGCTGTATATTCTTTGATTCCGCCCCATTTAGTATCCTTATCTGACATAATCAGATCTTCTTTTGATGCAACCGGCCAGTCAATTCCGATATCCGGATCGTCAAATTTCAATCCTCCCTCGTCGTTTGGATGATAAAAGTCCGTACATTTATAGACAAATTCCGCGTAGTCGGATAATACCACAAAACCATGTGCAAAATTCTTCGGAATAAAGAACTGCTTCTTATTTTCGGCAGAAAGCGTCACTCCAAACCATTTTCCATAGGTCCGGGAACCCGGACGCAGATCTACCGCCACGTCAAACACTTCTCCTTCTACCACGCGGACCAGCTTGTCCTGGGGATAGTTTATCTGGAAATGAAGACCACGCAGTACATTTTTTACCGATGCGGACTGATTAT
>ERZ773146.3436-NODE-3436-length-9978-cov-7.750882_pt1 | contig 9978 bp, 10 predicted proteins | sample MGYA00580847_ERZ773146 | MGnify/ENA primary metagenome ERZ773146 (study PRJEB29015, sample SAMEA2737830) | human gut metagenome | biome: human gut; feature: human-associated habitat; material: faeces | place: China | collected 2012 ...
ATAATCAACTATATAAGGATATAATAAGACACAGATTTTGTAAAGGGGAAAATGATATGGCGAATTATTACCGTGTGGCATATAAAGAGTCACAGAATACGTTGAAGCAGATCTGCGAACTTTTCCGAGTGGACAGCAGTGATATTACGATTAAGTTCGTGATGACAGTGATGGGACCGCTTGTGTTCTATTTTATGTGGGAATATGGAAACCCGGGAGGCGGTACGCCGGGAGGAATGACTTTTTTTGTCATTAAGTATATTGTAGTCTGGGCATTGGCATTTGTTGCGGCAGTGATATTGAACAGAACAATCTGGAGAAAGGTGTTATCGACAACGGCGGTCGGGGATGCAGAAGATCAGTTTGACAGACGATGCAGATTAAACGGTGGACCGGTGAGTTCCGAAATCCACTTTTTTGATGATCACTTTGACAGTGTAACTGCGAAAAAGACAAGATCATTTTCGTACCAAGATGTTACCAAGATCCTGGAGACGAAAGAGGCATTCGGTGTAGTTGTGAAGGCAGATCCCGAGACGGTCGGATCGGCGAGAGCGATGATTGGATTTCCAAAGACTGCACTGGAAGGAAACAATACGGACGAACTGGCAGAATTTCTTTTGGAAAGATGCAGAAATATGAAGAGAAAAAAAGTGAAGAAGTTTTAGAACAGAATGTTGCAGATGAAAAGGCTATGTGTGTACGGAAGAAGTACGGGGACACATGGCTTTTTTATATTTATACAGGATTTATACGGGTCGTCAAGTATTTAACAAAAAACAACACAAAGTATTGCGTTAAAGTACCAAAAACAGTATAATATGATTGGAAAAAATTTGGTTTTACTTTTGATACAAGAATCAGGAAAAACCCAATTTAAAATAATGAAAATGGAGGGCTAGACTATGGGCAACATGGCAGCAGACAATGCAGCAGGTAAAAGAATTAACAGTTTACTTGATGCAGGCAGTTTTGTTGAGATCGGTGGAGCAGTAACAGCAAGAACGACTGATTTTAACATGCAGGAAAAAGAAACTCCGGCAGACGGTGTGATCACCGGATATGGAGTGATCGATGGAAATCTGGTATACGTATACAGCCAGGACGCCACTGTTTTAAATGGCGCAATCGGCGAGATGCATGCAAAAAAGATTTCTAATATCTATGATATGGCAATGAAGATGGGAGCACCGGTCATCGGACTGGTTGACTGTGCAGGATTCAGACTTCAGGAAGCAACAGATGCATTAGAAGCATTTGGAAAGCTTTATCAGAAGCAGTCAATGGCTTCCGGAGTGATTCCTCAGATCACAGCAATCTTCGGAACATGCGGTGGTGGACTTTCTATCGTGCCGGCTCTGACAGATTTTACATTTATGGAAGCAAAGAACGGTAAATTATTTACCAATACTCCGAATGCAATTCCTGGAAATGACATTTCCAAATGTGATACATCTTCTGCGGCATTCCAGAGTGAGACAACAGGTCTTGTGGACGGAACAGGATCAGAAGAAGATATCCTTGCAGACATCCGTTCTCTTGTATGTATGTTACCGGGCAACAATGAAGAGGATTCTTCTTATGAAGAATGTAACGATGATCTGAACCGCGTATGTGCAGATCTTGCGAATGCAAAAGAAGACACAGCGATCGCTCTTACAATGATTTCTGATGACAACATCTTCTGCGAAGTGAAGAAAGCATATGCAAAAGATATGGTGACGGGATTCATCAAACTGAATGGTATGACTGTCGGTGCAGTTGCTAACCGTTCGAAAGTATATAATGAAGAAGCTGAAGTGGAGGCTGAATTTGACGGCTCACTTTCTGCTGACGGAGCTGAAAAGGCTGCAGAATTCGTACAGTTCTGTGATGCATTCAATATCCCTGTACTGACACTTACGAATGTAAGCGGATTTACAGCAAGCAAATACGATGAGAAACGTATTGCAAAATCAGCAGCAAAACTTACTTATGCATTTGCAGATGCAACAGTACCGAAGGTAAATGTTGTGATCGGTAAAGCATTCGGAAGCGCTTATGTGACAATGAACAGCAAAGCAGTCGGAGCAGATATGGTATATGCATGGCCGGATGCAGAGATCGGAATGATGGATGCAAACCAGGCAGCTAAGATCATGTATGCGGACGCTGATGCAGCTACCATCAGAGAGAAAGCAGCAGAATACAAGAATCTGCAGTCAAGCCCATTATCAGCAGCAAAAAGAGGATATGTGGATACGATCATCGAAGCAGCAGATACAAGAAAATATGTGATCGGCGCATTTGAGATGTTGTTCACAAAAAGAGAGGATCGTCCGGCAAAGAAACACGGTACGGTTTAGAGAGGTGAGGCAAAGTGAAGAAAAAAATAAGCGTATTACTTTGTGTGCTTGTCGCAATGCTCTGCTTTACCGCTTGCGGAAGTAAGAAAGAAAATCTTCAGTATGATAAATCAACGATCACACAGGCAACAGATTTTCTGATCGAGTATTGCAACAGTGCAGATGCAGATACTATCGAACAGTGGAACAAGATGACAGATTTTCAGATCGAGTCCCAGCTGAACCAGGCGGGTGTTCCATTTACAAAAGATAGTTTCCTTGCAGCTCTGGATGCATGGCAGCAGGGAACAAAAGAGTGTGGGGAATATGTAAGCCACGGTGATTACAAATTCGAACCATCCTCTGATGAACTGAAAGTAACGGCCAGTGCAAAATTCAAAGACCGTGATGCAGACATTACATTTGTTTTTGATGAGGACCTTTATCTGGACAGTACAACGATCGATGCACATTACAGCATCGGTGAGATCATGGAAAAAGCAGGACTGAATACAATCCTTGGAATGGGTACCGTATTCGTAATCCTGATCTTTATCTCAATTCTGATCTCCCTGTTCAAATACATTCCTGCACTTGAAGAAAAATTCAAGAACAAAGGAAAAGCAGAAAGCACACAGGAAGCAGCTCCGGCTCCGGCAGCAGTTGCAACACCTGTAGTAGAAGAAGCATCGAATGATGATGAACTGGCAGCAGTTATTTCCGCAGCGATCGCTGCTTATGAAGCAGAAGCCGGTGGAAGCACAGACGGCTTCGTAGTAAGAAGCATCAAGCGTCGTCCATCAAATAAGTGGCACGCATAATTAATTAGGAGGATGAATTCAATGAAAAATTATACAATCACAGTGAATGGCAATGTATATGATGTAACAGTAGAAGAAAACGGAGCAGGTGCAGCACCAGTAGCAAGACCTGCAGCAGCACCGAAGGCAGCTCCTGCGGCAGCACCAGCAGCACCAAAGGCAGCACCTGCAGGTGGAGCAGGATCCATCGAAGTAAAAGCCGGAGCAGCCGGAAAAGTATTCAAGATCGAAGCAAATGTAGGTCAGGCTGTAAAGAAAGGTGATGCAGTTGTCATCATCGAGGCTATGAAGATGGAGATTCCAGTTGTAGCACCGGAAGACGGAACCGTTGCAAGCATTGATGTAGCAGTAGGCGATGCAATTGATTCAGGCGCTGTTCTTGCTACATTGAACTAACATCATTTATATGGTGTTTATCTAACACGACTGGAGGTTAAAAAATGGAATATATAACGACAACATTAGGAAACCTCGTGCATCAGACGGCGTTTTTCAGTCTTACATGGGGCAATGTAGTCATGATCGCGGTTGCATGTGTTTTCCTTTATCTTGCAATCAGACACGGATTCGAGCCTCTGCTTCTTGTTCCGATCGCATTCGGTATGTTACTGGTTAACATTTATCCGGACATCATGCTTCATGCAGAAGATGCGGCAAATGGAACAGGCGGACTGCTTTACTACTTCTATAAACTGGATGAGTGGTCAATCCTCCCTTCCCTGATCTTCATGGGTGTAGGAGCGATGACAGACTTCGGACCACTGATCGCTAACCCTAAGAGCTTCCTTCTTGGTGCCTCTGCTCAGTTCGGTATCTTTGCAGCATACCTTGGAGCGATGGCTATGGGATTCTCTGACAAAGCGGCAGCAGCGATCTCAATCATTGGTGGAGCTGACGGACCTACCTCTATCTTCCTTGCAGGTAAGTTACAGCAGACAGCTTTACTTGGACCAATCGCAGTAGCAGCATATTCTTATATGTCACTGGTGCCGATCATCCAGCCACCGATCATGAAGCTTCTGACAACAGAAAAAGAACGTAAGATTAAGATGGAACAGTTAAGACCTGTTTCCAAGCTTGAGAAGATCTTATTCCCGGTCATCGTTACGATCGTTGTGTGTGTAATTCTTCCTACAACAGCACCACTGGTTGGTATGTTAATGCTTGGTAACCTGTTCCGTGAGTCCGGAGTTGTAAGACAGTTAACAGAGACAGCTTCCAATGCAATGATGTACATCGTAGTTATCCTGCTGGGAACATCCGTAGGAGCAACAACGAGTGCCGAGGCATTCCTTAATATGGATACGATCAAGATCGTAATTCTCGGTCTGATTGCATTCGCATTCGGTACAGCCGCAGGTGTACTGTTCGGTAAACTGATGTGTGTTGCAACACATGGTAAGGTTAATCCACTGATTGGTTCTGCCGGTGTATCTGCAGTTCCAATGGCAGCCAGAGTATCACAGAAGGTCGGAGCTGAGGCAGACCCGACAAACTTCCTTCTGATGCATGCTATGGGACCAAACGTTGCGGGTGTTATCGGTACAGCCGTAGCTGCCGGAACATTCATGGCGATCTTTGGCGTAGGAATTTAAGCGATATATAATTAGGAGGAAAGAAAATGGCAGATATAGTAAAAAAACCTGTAGAGATTACAGAAACGATCCTGCGTGATGCGCATCAGTCTCTGATCGCAACCCGTATGACAACAGAGCAGATGCTCCCGATCGTTGATAAAATGGACAAGGTTGGGTATCATTCCGTAGAGTGCTGGGGTGGAGCTACCTTCGATGCATCTCTTCGTTTCTTAAAAGAAGATCCATGGGAAAGACTTCGTAAATTCCGTGATGGATTCAAGAATACAAAACTTCAGATGTTGTTCCGTGGACAGAACATCTTAGGATATCGTCCATATGCAGATGATGTGGTAGAATATTTCGTACAGAAATCTGCTGCCAACGGAATCGACATCATCCGTATCTTTGACTGCTTAAATGATCTTCGTAACCTGAAGACAGCAGTTAAGGCTGCAAACAAAGAAAAAGTAGAAGCTCAGATCGCATTATCTTACACTTTAGGTGATGCTTATACACTGGATTACTGGGTAGACATTGCCAAGAAGATTGAAGAGATGGGTGCAAACTCTATCTGTATCAAAGATATGGCAGGTCTTCTTCTTCCGTACAAGGCAACAGAACTTGTCGGAGCATTAAAAGAAGCTGTTGATATCCCGATCCAGCTGCATACACATTACACATCAGGTGTTGCTTCAATGACATACTTAAAAGCAGTTGAAGCTGGTGTCGACGTGATCGATACCGCTATTTCACCGTTCGCACTTGGAACTTCTCAGCCGGCAACAGAAGTTATGGCTGAGACATTCAAGGGAACACCTTATGATACAGGATTTGACCAGAATCTTCTGGCTGAGATCGCTGATTACTTCCGTCCGATCCGTGACGAAGCACTTGACAGCGGACTTCTCAATCCGAAGAACCTTGGTGTTAACATCAAGACTCTTCTGTACCAGGTACCGGGTGGAATGCTTTCCAACCTTACTTCCCAGCTCAAAGAGCAGGGAGCAGAAGACAAGTTCTACGACGTACTTGAAGAAGTACCGAGAGTTCGTAAAGACCTTGGTGAACCACCGCTGGTTACTCCGTCATCACAGATCGTTGGTACACAGGCAGTATTCAATGTCCTGATGGGCGAACGCTACAAGATGGCAACAAAAGAGACGAAAGACATCCTGAGCGGAAAATACGGTGCAACTGTTAAACCGTTCAACCCGGATGTTGTTAAGAAAGTACTCGGAGACAATCCGGAAGTTATCACATGCCGTCCGGCAGACCTGATCCCGGATGAACTCGGAACTCTTGAAAAAGAGATGGAACAGTACAAAGAGCAGGATGAAGACGTACTCAGCTACGCACTCTTCCCGCAGGTAGCTACAGACTTCTTCAAATACCGCGAGGCACAGGAGAAGAAAGTAGATGCTACAATTGCAAAAGACGGAAGTTATCCGGTATAATAACGACGAACTGACGAAAGCTGTTACAGACAGTATTTTGTGAGCAAAACGTAACCTCAGGAGCCATAAAATTCGAGTTGAATTTTATGGCTCTTTTGCTTATAATAAAAAGGGTTGTGACCTTATTTATAATAGAAGTAAATGATTTTATAAAAAGGCACGTTTCTTATTTGGAGGCAAATTGTGAGCACAAAAAATGAGTTACTGATTAGAATTGATGAGAAATATCCGAAGTTCAGCAAGGGACAGAAGCGGCTTGCGGATTACATCAAAGAAAATTATGATAAAGCAGCCTTCCTGACGGCTGCAAAGATGGGAGAGGCAGTCGGTGTCAGCGAATCAACGGTTGTCCGTTTCGCAACACAGCTTGGATATAAAGGCTATCCCGAATTCCAGAAAGCACTGGGAGAACTGGTGCGTACCAAGCTGAATTCTATCCAGCGTATGGAAGTGACCTACGGACGGATCGACCGGAGCGAGATCCTGGCGACGGTTCTGCAGTCTGATATCGAGAAGATCAAGCAGACATTGGAATCCGTGGACAATCATGCATTTGAGCTGGCGGTGGATACGATCCTTGCGGCAAAAAAGGTTTATGTGATCGGAATCCGAAGCTGTGCACCGCTGGCAAAATTCCTGACTTTCTATCTGAATCTGATCTGTGAGGATGTGGTAGAGGTCGATACCAACAGTTCCAGCGAGATTTTTGAGCAGCTGATCCGGATCGGGGAAGAAGATGTGATCATCGGGATCAGTTTTCCGCGATATTCCATGCGTACTTTAAAAGCACTGGAATTTGCCAGCAACCGGAAAGCAAAGGTAATAACCTTGACCGACAGTGTGAATTCACCGATGAATCTCTATTCCTCCTGCAATCTGATTGCCAAGAGTGATATGGCATCTATCGTAGATTCCCTGGTTGCACCGCTCAGTGTGATCAATGCACTGGTGGTTGCACTTTGCATGAAGAAGCAGGATGATGTCATCGAGACGCTGGAGACACTGGAGGATATCTGGGACGAATATCAGGTTTATTCCAGAGATGAGCTGGAGCCTGTAGAAGATGAGGTAAGGATCAAATGAGTAAAGTACTGATCGTAGGGGGCGGAGCTGCCGGTATGTTCGCATCGATCTTTGCGGCGAAAAATGGCAATGAAGTCCACGTATTTGAGAAAAATGAAAAACTTGGAAAAAAGCTTTTCATCACGGGAAAAGGCAGATGCAACGTCACCAATGCCTGTGATGTAGAGGAGCTTTTCCAAAATATGGTATCCAATGAGAAGTTTATGTACAGCAGTTTTTACGGATTTACCAACCAGGATGTGATGGATTTCTTTGAAAATGCAGGATTGCGTCTGAAGACAGAGCGTGGCAACCGTGTATTTCCGCAGTCGGATCATTCTTCGGATGTTATCCGTACACTGGAGCTGGAAATGAAGCGAAATGGAGTACACATCCATCTTTATTCCAATGTAGAAAAAGTTGTGGCAGAGGATGGAAGATTTTCCTATCTTGTCATGGCAGATGGAAGCAAAGAAGAAGGGGATGCCTGCATTATCGCAACCGGTGGTGTCAGCTATCAGACAACAGGTTCCACCGGAGATGGCTATCGCTTTGCAGAAACGATGGGACACAAGATCACCGAACCTGCACCTTCCCTGGTTCCGATGAATGTCAGAGAAGAGTACATTCCGGCACTGATGGGGCTTTCCCTCCGGAATGTCCAGGCAACGGTCTATGACGGAAAGAAAGAGCTGTACAGTGATTTCGGAGAAATGTTATTCACCCACTTTGGAGTAAGCGGACCACTGATCATCAGTGCGAGTGCCTATGTAGGTAAAATCCTGCAGAAAAAGCATGAGTTAAAGCTGGTCATCGACCTAAAGCCGGCACTTTCCGAAGAGCAGCTGGATGCGAGAGTACTGCGGGAATTTGATGCAAACCATAATAAACAGTTTAAAAATGCAGTCACCGGACTGTTTCCGGCAAAATTACTTCCGGTCATGATCCACTTAAGCGGCATTGATCCGGAGAAGAAGGTCAATGTGATCACAAAAGAAGAGCGGATAAATTTCGTCCATCTGATCAAGCATTTTACTGTGACACTGACCGGGCTTCGGGATTTCAAAGAGGCAATTATTACACGGGGCGGCGTAAAAGTCAAAGAAGTCAATCCGTCTACGATGGAGTCAAAGCTGGTACAGGGACTGTATTTTGCAGGGGAAGTGCTGGATCTGGATGCACTGACCGGTGGATTCAATCTGCAGATTGCATGGTCGACTGCATATGCGGCAGGAAGTAATATCTGGTAGTTTTTGGATTATAGATATCGCACAGCAATCCAGAGATGGCGTAAACAGGAAATGTGAGTGAAACAGGGAGGATATAAAATGGGATATAATATCGCAATTGACGGACCGGCAGGTGCCGGAAAGAGCACGATCGCAAAACTGGTTGCAAAGGAACTGGGATTCATCTATGTAGATACCGGGGCAATGTACCGCGGACTTGCCGTACATTTTCTGAAAAAAGGGATCGTACCGGGAGAAGTAGAGAAGATCGAGGCAGCATGCGAGGATGCAAAGGTAGAGCTTGGTTATGAAAATGGTGTGCAGCAAGTCTATTTGAATGGAGAAAACATCACTTCACAGCTTCGTGAGGAAGCGGTTGGAAATATGGCATCCGTAAGCTCGGCAGTACCGGCAGTCCGTGCAAAGCTTCTGGATCTGCAGAGGAATCTTGCAAAAGAAAAAGATGTCGTTATGGACGGAAGAGATATCGGAACCAATGTACTTCCGAATGCGGACGTTAAAGTGTATCTGACTGCAAGTGTAGAATGCCGCGCAATGCGCCGGTTCAAAGAACTGGAAGGAAAAGGAGAAGCCTGTGATTTTGAACAGATCAGGCAGGATATCCAGGAAAGAGACGAGCGCGATATGACAAGAGAGATCGCACCACTCAAACAGGCAGAAGATGCAACGCTGATCGACAGCTCTGAGATGGGAATTGACGATGTGGTGAAAGCAATTATTGCACTGACAAAGTAGAAAATCTGTCATAAATCAGATTGCAGCAGCAAAAAAAGGTGATTATTGTATGGACTATACAATTTTCAATGTATGCGGTAATGATATTCGTGTCTATGATGATGAATTGGCAGAAGCCTTGAAACAGTTATCCGAGCGTAACCGTGAAACTTTGCTGATGTATTACTTCTTGGAAATGAACAACGAAGAAATTGCAAAAAAGCAGAATATTTCCAGAAGCGGTGTATTCCAAAATCGACATAACTCATTGGTACTTATGAAAAAATTACTAAAGGAGAAACAGTAAAATGAAGCAAACATTTAAGAAGCCGTCCTACTATTTGCTTTCACAAGCAATGGACGGGGACGAAAAAGCGATTGAAAAGATACTGGCATTTTATGACCCGTACATATCAAAGTGCTGTCTGCGTCCACTCTATGATGAATACGGCAATGTTTATATTGTTGTAGATATGGAGTTAAAGGGACTCATCAGAGAAGCACTTATTAAAATGATTTTGGACTTTGATATTCCTTTAGAAACCGAAGAATAACAAGCAGTAACCGCAGAGCATGATTTGTTCAATCCCCTCTTTCCTGCTCTGCCCCTGCTTTTACATGAAAGCAACACGCTTTCGCCACAGCTCTTTGACAACTGAATAAAGCAGACAGATACGTTTGTGAGATAGCGAGCCACGGGGACTGTACGCCACGACCTTTTCAAAAGAAAGCGAGCGACCCACGCAGTGATCCGAGAGCGACTGTTGGAAAAGTCG
>ERZ773146.3437-NODE-3437-length-9975-cov-3.569758_pt1 | contig 9975 bp, 6 predicted proteins | sample MGYA00580847_ERZ773146 | MGnify/ENA primary metagenome ERZ773146 (study PRJEB29015, sample SAMEA2737830) | human gut metagenome | biome: human gut; feature: human-associated habitat; material: faeces | place: China | collected 2012 ...
AGATATGGCATTTAAATTTATCACCGCAGAAGAAGCGGCTGAATTCATTCATCACAACGACAATGTCGGATTCAGCGGATTTACCGCAGCAGGAACTCCCAAAGTAGTTTCCGTCGCTCTTGCAAAAAAAGCAGAAGCAGAGCATGCCGCAGGTCGCCCTTTCCAAATCGGAGTTTATACAGGAGCATCGACCAGTGATTACATTGACGGTGCTTTAAGTCGGGCAAAAGCAATCAAAAGCCGTACGCCTTATCAATCACACAAGGACTCACGCGAAGCGATCAACAACAACGAAATCGCCTATTTCGATTTACACTTGTCTCACCTTGCGCAAACCCTTCGTTACGGATTTCTCGGTAAAGTAGATGTCGCCGTCATAGAAGCGACCGATGTGACTCCCGACGGCGAAATTTTATTAGGACCCGGTGTAGGCGCCACACCGACTTTCTGCTCTCTGGCCGAAAAAATAATTATCGAGTTGAACCACCATGATCCCAAAGAGCTGCGTGGCATGCACGATATATATCAACCATTGGACCCGCCCTATCGTCGGGAAATTCCCATCTATAAACCGAGCGACCGTATCGGTGTACCTGTTGTCAAAGTAGACCCGAAAAAAATCATCGGTATCGTCGAAAGCGACAAACGCGACGGCGTGAAACCATTCGCTCCGGTAGATGAGGTTACCATGAAGATAGGAAACAATGTCTGCAACTTCCTCGCACAACAATTAAAATCGGGCTTGATTCCTCCCCAGTTCCTGCCTTTGCAGTCGGGTGTAGGAAACATCGCCAACGCTGTTTTGGCCTGCTTAGGTTCGAATCCCGACATTCCAGCTTTCGAAATGTACACCGAAGTCGTACAAGATGCCGTTATCGATTTGATGAAAGAAGGAAAATGTAAATTCGCCAGCAGCTGCTCCCTCACCGTGAGCGACGACAAGTTAAACGAGGTATTCCAAAATATCGGATTCTTCCACGATAAAATCATACTTCGCCCGGGAGAAATCACCAACAACCCCGAGGTCGTACGCCGTCTGGGACTGATTACAATGAATACAGCTCTCGAAGCGGATATCTTCGGTAACGTAAACTCCACGCACGTCACAGGAACCAAGATGATGAACGGCATAGGCGGCTCGGGCGACTTCACACGCAACGCTTATCTGTCGATATTTACTTGTCCTTCGACAGCCAAAGGCGGAAAGATAAGCGCCATCGTCCCTATGGTATCTCACCTCGACCACAGCGAACACTCGGTACAGGTACTCATTACCGAACAAGGTGTCGCCGATTTGAGAGGGAAATCGCCCATTCAACGGGCTCACGCCATTATCGAAAACTGCGCCCACCCCATGTACAAAGAACTGTTATGGGATTACCTTAAACTGGGTAAAGGGCACACGCCTCACCGCCTGAACGCCGCATTCGCATTCCACAACGAATTTTTGAAATCGGGCGACATGGCTCTTACCAACTGGGCCGATTACGAATAAAATCCACTTCTATATAGACAGGGCTGCCTAATGAATTTTAGGCAGCCCTGTCTATATTCCACAACGAAAAAGCGATATGAAGCGAATACATCGTATCTTGTTAAACCTATTTCCCATATACGCCCTTTTAACCATCGGCTGCTTTTCATCGTGCCGCACCGCCCACATACCGGAAAAGCAAGAGACCGCTATCTCCGGTAATGTCCTCATCGTATTCTATGACGCCGAAACGGGAAAAAGCGATTTGCTGAGCGCCGCAAAAAAATATGGTTCAAGGATCATCTATTCATATAAAAATTTTAACGGCATCGCCATAACTTTACCTTCTGACAAAGGGGTAGAGGAATCGATACGATATTATCAACGGGTAAAGGGCGTATTGTCCGCCGGATAGAAACTTGGAATTGAACGAAACCAAAACACCCATCAAATAAGAAGGAGGAAGCTGTCCGCTTCCTCCTTCTTCTATACCAAGATAACCGTTAAACTATCGAATGGGGTGATATTCCACAAAAGCCTCTATGGCCTCGTACGAAGCCAATCCCAAGCTGGCATAAAGATCGGCCGTAGCTTTGTTGCGGTCTTCGGCACGTTGCCAGAACAGACGTTCGTCATCTCCCAAGAAAGGAGCACTCTCCATCTGCGACTGGTGTTTGAGGATAGAGTTGCGTTTCTGACGCAATTCCTCAGGGCTAAGAGGAACGGCCATTTCGATATGGTCGATTTCCCATTCGGCCCATGCACCACGGTACATCCAGATGCGGCAATCTTTCATCCAATCTTCGTCCTTGATTTCGTCGATAGCGGCGAGAACGGCATCGAGACAAACTTTGTGAGTTCCGTGCGGGTCGGCCAAATCGCCGGCAACGAAAATCTGATGCGGTTTTACCGATTCGATCAAATCTTTTACAATTTGTATATCGGCTTCGGAGAGATCTCCTTTTTTAATGGTTCCGGTCTCATAGAACGGCAGGTTGAGGAAGTGTACGTTCTGCGGTTTAATACCGATATAGTTACATGCCGTACGTGCCTCGCCTTGACGAATCATCGTTTTGATGAAACGAATATCGGGCGTATCGGATTCCCCGTCTTTCTTCTTACCGATGAATTTATGTATCTCGTTGCTTTTCTTCAAAAGCTCGGGAGTATCGAATTTGAATTTCTTGGCAATGTTGTCGATCAACATGATGTAACGCATCATATCTTCGTCACCTACGGCGATATTACCCGAAGTTTCGTATGCCACGTGTACATCGTGTTTCTGGTCGGCCAATCGTTTGAGAGTGCCGCCCATCGAAATCACATCGTCATCGGGGTGCGGACTGAATACGATCACTCGTTTGGGATAAGGTTTGGCACGCTCCGGACGAAATGTATCGTCGGCGTTGGGTTTTCCTCCGGGCCAACCGGTAATCGTGTGTTGTAACGAATTGAAGATGCGGATATTGACATTATAGGCCGATCCGAAAAGGGCTACCAATTCGCTCAATCCATTGTCGTTATAATCCTTGTCGGTTAATTTCAAGATGGGTTTTCCTGTCACCTTGCATAACCAAACGATAGCCCGACGAATGAGCTTCTCGTCCCATTCGCACGACGTTACCAGCCACGGACGACTGATACGCGTCAAAGCCTCGGCAGCAGACAAATCGAGCACGATTTTCGCCCGACGGTGGGTTTGCAGGAACGAAGAGGGTATCAAATCGGTAATGTCACCTTCGATCGTGCGTTTCACGATGTTGGCCTTATTTTCACCCCAAGCGACACAAACGATACGACGAGCCGACATCAAATTGGATATACCCAACGTAACGGCGCTGCGGGGAACATTCTCGCTCGAATTGAATTGCGACGATGCCATGTGGCGAGCATCGCTACCGAGCAGCATCAGACGGCAGGAAGAGTTGAGCTGCGAACCCGGTTCGTTAAATGCCAGATTTCCGACCGCACCGATCTCGCACAAAGCTAAATCGATACCACCGCAAGCCTCTATTTCTTCTTCGTAATTTTTACAATACTGGTACACATCTTCTTTCGATACCAACTTACCGGGCGAATGAATATTCTCGGGATCGATATTCACCTTGTCGAGCAACAGCTCTTTCAACAGGCTCATCGTCCCGGGAGCTCCTTCTGCCAAAGGATAATATTCCCCGATATTGAATACTATGACATTCGAGAAACTGACTTCGCCGGCCTGATACATGCGTACCAATTCGGCATAAACGGCGTGAGTACCGACACCCGAACCCAAAGCGAGCACACAATGACGATGCTCTGCCTTGCATTTCTGTATCAATTCCGCTACGTCATGAGCTACATACACCGACCCTTCCTCAGAGCCTTCGAAGATTTTGGTGTAAACTTTCTCGTCTCGTGTAAGAGCCGCAAGTTCCAACTCACCATCAGGAGCATAATACCTTTTAGGTATCCGATCCAGTTTAATCTGAGAACTTAGATTTGTTTTCATCGCGATAGTTTTTTTAAGTTACAAACTTAACGATTCCTTTACACTTTTTCCACACAAAAAAGGTAAAAAATCACGGAATCACTTTCGATTTTTAGAAAAATACACAAAATTTTCACATACACATCTGTACTTCCCAAAAAATGATTACTTTTGGGGAAAGCTAAAATTATATACAAATCATGAGACTGATTATCGAACCAACCTATGATGCAGTTTCTCGTTGGGCCGCTAATTATGTGGCATCGTGCATCAATAAGTTCAAACCGACAGAGGATAAACCTTTCGTACTGGGTCTTCCCACAGGGTCGTCGCCTCTGGGCATGTATAAACATTTGATAGAATTGAACCGTAAAGGTGTCGTTTCGTTCCGTAATGTCGTGACTTTCAACATGGACGAATATTGCAATCTGCCCGAAGACCACGAACAAAGTTACCACACGTTCATGTGGAGCAATTTCTTCTCCCACATCGATATTCGCCCGGAAAACGTGAATATACTCAACGGCAACGCTGCCGACCCCGAAGAAGAATGCGCCCGCTATGAAGCCAAAATAGCATCTTACGGGGGTATCGAACTGTTCCTCGGCGGTGTAGGTCCCGACGGCCATATCGCTTTTAACGAACCGGGGTCTTCGTTAACGTCACGCACCCGCGTAAAAACACTGACCCAAGACACGATTATCGCCAACTCCCGTTTCTTCGGAGGCGATACCCATCTTGTTCCCAAAACAGCTCTCACCGTAGGTGTCGGTACTATCATGTCGGCCCGGAATGTCCTTATCATCGTTAACGGGCACAACAAAGCCAAAGCCTTGCAACAAGGCGTAGAAGGCGGCATTTCCCAAATGTGGACGATCACGGCTCTGCAAATGCACCCCAAAAGCATCATTGTCTGCGACGACGCCGCAACGGCCGAATTGAAGGTGGGTACTTACAAGTATTTCCTCGACATCGAGAAAAACAACCTCGACCCTGACAGCTTATTATAGGACTTGTCTTAATCACATAATAAGAGAGGCTTCGCCGTGGCGAAGCCTCTCTTAATTTATACATAACATCATTCTATGGGGGACTTTCTGTTTTTCTTCCAAATCTCGAAATTTCGTTTCAGTCCGGCATACTTAGCTCTTTTGACAGCCGAATGGCGAAATATCCGATTGAAATCATCGGGTGTCATCGTTTCGAATCGGGAAGCATCGAGAGCAAGAAATTCTTCGCTGGGTGCAAATTCGTGATGCACAGAAGGTCGAGCCGATTTATTCCACGGGCAACATTGCTGGCAGGTATCGCATCCATATACCCGATCGCCCATTCTATCGGCTACGAAAGGAGCTATATCCCCCTTGTTCTCGATGGTTTGACAAGAGATGCACAGACGGGCATCCACACTCCCCGGAGCGCACAACGCACCGGTGGGACAACTGTCTATACAACGAGAACAATCGCCGCATCGAGCAACGACCGGACTATCGGGGGGAAGGTCCAAAGAAGTTATCAATTCTCCCAAGAAGAAGAAAGAGCCTTTGCCGGGAATAATCAACTGGGCATTTTTCCCGATAAAGCCGAGGCCTGCACGAACCGCCCAATAACGTTCCCGCACCGGAGCCGTATCGCAACAGACCCTCCCCGTATCCCCAGAATAGGACGAAACAAAAACGGCCAACTGCCTCAGCTTATCCCGCATCACATCGTGATAATCCCGACCATAGGCATAATAAGCGAACCGGGGACTTTCACCAGACTGAAAGCGAACCGGATAGTAGTTGAGTGCCACACAAATCATCGTGCGGGCTCCGGGATATAACAACGCCGGATTATCCCTCAACTCCACATAATTGTCCAAATAACCCATTTGCGCCTGTTTCCCGGAAGCGAGCCACTGCCGGTATTTATCGCGCATATCGGCATCGACCGCTTCCACTCTTGCGAAACCACAGGCATCGAAACCGATACGCAAAGCTTCGTTTCGTATGATCTCACGCCATTCAGAGGGTTTTGAACAAGAAGCCATTCTCTCTAAGCCAATTTATCGTCCTCGGCAACGCATAGTGCAAGTTTCGCTCTGCCTTAATCGAATCGTGAAACACGATGATGGAACCGTTGCGGGCATAACGTTTCACATTGCCGAACACCTGCTCACCCGACAATTTATTACTGTAATCGCGCGTCACGACGTCCCACATGATAATGCTGAAATCTTTCTTCAACAATTTGGCTTGTCCGGGTAGCATGTGACCATGAGGAGGGCGAAACAACCGACTTTGAATAAGGTCGTGAGCATTCATGACATTCCGCACGTATTTTTCGGGAGACATCGACATTCCCTTCACGTGATTCATCGTATGATTCCCCACTTGATGCCCTCTGTCCCTGATCACCTGAAACAGATTGGGATTACGCGCGACATTGTCACCGACACAAAAAAACGTAGCTTTCACCTCGTAGTAATCGAGTACATCGAGAACCCACGGAGTAACTTGCGGAATGGGACCGTCATCGAAAGTGAGATATACGGTCTTTTTATCTCCCGGTATACGCCAAATCGTTTCGGGAAACAACATGCGATAAAAAAACGGGGGTTGCTCTATAAACATAACAAGTACGACTAATATCGAGAGAGAATCGGATCTTGAATGGCAAATCGGTCTTCTATCTTTTTCTGCAATTCGGGTAACCCGTAAGATACACTCATTTCGTGTATCGTATGGACGATATACAAATGTTTCTGATAGTCGTTTCCTACGGAACGAAGCTGACCGGAAGTCAAGTCTTTATACCAATTCAGGTATCCGGCCGAATTGTCGAGTATCTCGGTCAACAAAGCCTCGCCTTTCGTTTTCTCTCCCAAATCGAGATAGGACTGCGCCAGCGAAACGGAGGTAAGGTCGTGAGTCACTTGCCAACCCGGAATCTTCTCCATAATCAAATCCAGTGCGGTCAATGCCTTATCGGTTTTCCCTTCGGCAATGAGTTGAACGACCAAATCGCCGAACATCATGCGATGCGTGTTGCACATGCGACGCACATTCTCGTCGAGATATAACGGGTGCTCGGGAGTTGCTTTATCGATTCCTCCCCAACGGAATTTATTGACCATATTGTCATACATCTTATCCGTATCGATGTTGTTGGAAACGCCTTTCAAAGGAACGACCTGATAAGCCAATCCGGTACGGGAGAAATAATCCTCCAAGCCCAGATAGTAACTACTACCCACCGTCACGGCAAAATAGACCGGACGTTTCCAACCCTGCATGGCATTGGTGTTGATAATGTCCAACGAAGCTATTTCGCTCATCGTAAAACCCCGCTTATTGGTAAAATCGGGAACAATGCGAGAAACGATACTATCTTTCAACTCAGGCGCTACCGTACCCGAAGCGACAGCCGTATCGGCGTTTACCGGGATATAGAGCTTGTTCGTGGGTAAATGGTTCAACTTTCCGTATCCGGGAACATCTTTCGTCCAATCCTCATCGCTATACAAATAGTCCAATCCATCGCTTACCGTAATAGAATCGGCCAACCGATTGATTACATAATTATAGGAACGCACGTCATAAGCGTATTTCGACTCATCGGCCGAAATGGGCAGCGGCGCCGATTCGTAGGCCGGACGTTTCATCTGGTCGATATACCAGTCGGTCTGTAAATAAGACAAATTGCAAACCCTTACATCGGTGCGATACCCTTCCACCTCCTGTACGTACCACAAAGGGAAAGTATCGTTATCGCCATTGGTAAAGATGATACCGTTTTCATCGACACTCGACAGATAGTTCATACCGAAATCGCGACAAACATATCGTCCCGAACGGTCGTGGTCGTCCCACGTCTGGCTTACCATCTGCAAGGGCACACACAAACATAGCAGCGCAGCCACAGCAGCGGTAATCGTACTCACGGGTTTTTCGTCGGTCGTTTTCAACAGATAATTCAATCCTCTCCACACGGCCGCAACACCCAATCCTATCCAGATAGCGAATGCGTAGAACGAACCGGCGTAGGCATAATCCCGTTCACGAGGCTGATAGGGGGTTTGATTCAAATAAATCACAATCGCTATACCGGTCATGAAGAACAGGAAGAATGTCACCCAAAAACTTTCGATACCTTTCTTACCGGAAAATGCCTGATAGAACAACCCGATCAGACCCAACAAAAGGGGCAGCATATAAAAGACGTTACGCCCTGCATTATTCTTCAAATCGTCGGGCAGATTGGTCTGGTCTCCCGCAATATGCTTGTCGATAAAATTGAAGCCACTGATCCAATTTCCGTTTTGCACCTCTCCATGTCCCTGTATATCGTTTTGTCGTCCGGCAAAGTTCCACATGAAATAACGCCAATACATGTAGTTCAACTGATAATCGAGGAAGAAAGCAAGATTCTCGGCAAAAGTGGGTTTCATGACCGTTTTGGTTCCTTCGGAAGTTCTCACCTGTACCGGACGACCTTTAAAATTAGTCCACTCTTTATATGCCGATATATGTTCCGATTTATCGCTATACATACGCGGGAACAGCATGTTCAACTCGGGTTGATACTCGTAATGTTCGTTATATCCGGTGACTATATAACGGTCTGCCTCGTCCTCCGATGTTTTCAGTTTTTTCTTCCAAATGGCTTTGCCCTTTGTCGATATGGCAGTCCCGTTGGCATCACGAGCGATTTCGGCCGGGAAAGTCTGTCCATAGAACAAAGGCCTGTCGCCATACTGTTCGCGGTTGAGATAACCGCCCAAACTAAATATATCTTCGGGCGAATTTTGATCCATCGGGGTATTGGCCGTCGAACGAATCACAATCAGCGCATATGAAGAATAACCGATAAAAATAACGAACAACGACAACAATATCGTATTCATGGCGACTACCGCCAGCTTTTTACGAGTAAACAAATAATAAGCCAACCCAGCCGTAAGGACAATACCGATAATATACCCGTCGCCGATAAAAGGAATACCCACCAATACGATACTTATCAAAAACGAAATCTTGATGAGCTTATCGCTGCGTTGAGCATACGTCTCATAAATGGCCCAAGCGATAACCCCGACAATGAGGAAGAAATAAAAAACCACTCCGCTGTTGAACGGTAAATGGAAAACATTGACGAACAACAATTCAACCCAACTGGCAACCTCGACAAAACCCGGAACTAGACCGTAAAGCAGAAGCACGATCAACACGAACGATACCAACAGGGCAATTAAAGAACCCTTTAAATCGGTATTTTTATACTTACGGTAATAATAAACCAATACGATGGCCGGGATACACAAAAGATTCAACAGGTGAACCGCAATCGAAACTCCTATGATATAGGCTATCAAAATAATGTAACGGTTGGCATGCGGCAGGTCGGCCACGCTTTCCCATTTGAGGATAAGCCAAAACACCAATGCGGTACAGAACGACGAATAGGCATAGACCTCGCCTTCCACCGCCGAGAACCAAAATGTATCGGACCACGCATAGGCCAAAGCTCCTACCAAACCGCAACCGAGAATTGCAATCATCTGCCCGAGCGACATCGTCTCCTCTGTCTCTCCATCACGCAAAACGATCTTTTGCGCCAAACGGGTGATCGTCCAGAACAACAACAGTATGGTGGCAGCGCTTAACAACCCCGACATAAGGTTTACCATATAGGCGACCTCGGAGGGAGAAGAAGCAAAATTGGCAAAGAATCGCGCCGTCAACATAAATATGGGATTACCCGGCGGGTGACCCACTTCCAACTTATAACCCGATGCTATAAACTCACCACAGTCCCAAAAACTGGCCGTGGATTCCAAAGTAAGGATATAGGTAACCGCTGCGATAACAAAGACTACCCACCCCAAAACATTGTTCAGTAATTTGTACCGTTTCATTTGTTATATTTATAATTTTTTCCTTTCATCTTGACCGAAAACATCGGGTCCTTGTAATCCGCGACAAAGACAACACACCCGACGGCAAAAACAAATCCATTTCGTCAATCATCGAAATCCGAGTCATTTTCA
>ERZ773146.3452-NODE-3452-length-9939-cov-6.395994_pt1 | contig 9939 bp, 10 predicted proteins | sample MGYA00580847_ERZ773146 | MGnify/ENA primary metagenome ERZ773146 (study PRJEB29015, sample SAMEA2737830) | human gut metagenome | biome: human gut; feature: human-associated habitat; material: faeces | place: China | collected 2012 ...
GATTGAAATGTGACGGAGCAGGACGATAACGGGAATATAACGGTCGCTCCACTCGCGGGAGCGTGGATTGAAATCGCACCCCTGCTGCAAACAACATAGATCTTTCCTCGTCGCTCCACTCGCGGGAGCGTGGATTGAAATACTCTCCGGCAACAGCTCCAGGTACTCGTCGCCCGTCGCTCCACTCGCGGGAGCGTGGATTGAAATACCCTCCGCCGCACCACCTCCACGACCTCTAGCGTCGCTCCACTCGCGGGAGCGTGGATTGAAATCTTTACCATCTTTGCCATTCGTACCATCGTTACCGTCGCTCCACTCGCGGGAGCGTGGATTGAAATACGAGCAATTTCGAAAAGGCGCTGCCGCCTGCTTCGTCGCTCCCCTCGCGGGAGCGTGGATTGAAATAGAACGATTATCCGTTACATGGCAGAGAAACACCCGTCGCTCCCCTCGCGGGAGCGTGGATTGAAATTCGCCCCATACAATCTCGCAAAGCTCTTTTACTGTCGCTCCCCTCACGGGAGCGTGGATTGAAATTTGTGTTTCCAGCTGCATTACATTCCTGAATAGCGTCGCTCCCCTCGCGGGAGCGTGGATTGAAATCGAATCAATCCGGATGACAAAGGGCTTGACGCTATTGTCGCTCCCCTCGCGGGAGCGTGGATTGAAATAGGAGTTGCTGGGGCACGTTAAGATTGAGACCACGGTCGCTCCCCTCGCGGGAGCGTGGATTGAAATCGTCGCGACAATCCCTGTTGCATCGATGTAAATGTCGCTCCCCTCGCGGGAGCGTGGATTGAAATAACTTCATCGATGGCGTTATTCGGAACACCTCAGTCGCTCCCCTCGCGGGAGCGTGGATTGAAATCAGCAATCGGAATGAAGTACATCAAGCTTGGTTTGCGTCGCTCCCTTCGCGGGAGCATGTCAGAAAAAGGATCGTAACAGAAAAAATGTCGAAGAAAATGGGGGAGAGGCATATGGATTATTTTGCGCATATTGATGGGGAACGAAAACAGAGTGTTTTGGAGCATTCGGAGGGGGTCGCAAGACTTGCTGGAATGTTTGCCGGAGAATTTGGAAAGTATGAATGGGGATATTGCAGTGGTATGCTGCATGATATTGGAAAGTACAGTCTCAGGTTCCAGAGAAGACTTCAAAAAGGAGATGTTCAGGTGGACCATTCGACGGCCGGAGCACAACTTTGTGCGGCGAAAGGAGGATACTACTCGTTTCTAAATTATTGCATTGCAGGGCATCATGCGGGCTTGCCAGATTGCGGAAGTAATACGGACAATGGCGGAGAGTCTACGTTGAGCGGCCGCCTAAAGAAAAAAATAGAAGATTATCAGGCTTATCAGTCTGAGATTGAGGTTCCGCTACTTCATTCGGCGCCCATTGATCCAAAAGCTGTGCCGAACCCATATTTTTCGTTAAGTTTTTTTATGCGAATGATTTATTCCTGTCTGGTAGACGCAGATTTTCTGGATACGGAAGCTTTTATGAAGCAGGGAAAGACAGAACGAGATCCCGGCATGAGAATAGAAGAACTGTACAGAAAGTTAGATAAATATCTTGAGAATAAAAGATGGATGGAAAATAAAAAACCCGATACGATCAACGGCAGACGAAGTGAGATTTTGCGGCATTGTATGGACATGGGAACTCAGGAAAAGGGAATGTTTCGTCTGACTGTTCCGACCGGTGGAGGAAAAACAATTGCCTCGCTGGCGTTTGCACTTCGGCATGCGGCAGCGCATCAGATGAAGCGGATTATTTATGTCATTCCATATACCAATATTATCGAACAGAATGCGCAGGTATTTCGGGAGATCCTGGGAGAGGAAAATGTGTTGGAAAGCCATTGCAACATTGATTATACCAGTTCAGAAGAGCTCAGACCGATGCAGCTTGCTTCGGAAAACTGGGACAAGCCGGTGGTTGTTACGACCAATGTACAGTTTTTTGAATCTCTCTTTGCATCGAAATCATCAAAATGTAGGAAGCTTCATAATATTGCAAACAGTGTGATCATTTTCGACGAAGCGCAGATGATTCCGCCGGAGCATCTGAAGCCTTGTCTTGCGGTTATAGAGGAACTGGCAGCGCAATATGGTTCATCTGTTGTGCTTTGTACAGCAACGCAGCCAACTTTTCAGAATTTTTTCCAGAGAAATTGGGAGCCGGTTGAGCTTTGTCCATGTATGGAAGAGCAATTTCGCTTTTTCAAGAGGACGAGATTTGAAGATATCGGAACGGTGACAGAAGAAGAGCTGGAGGAAAAACTTTTAAAAGAAACACAGGCATTGTGTATTGTCAATACGAAGAAACGAGCACAGAGAATTTATAATGCGATCAAAGGGGACGGAGTCTTTCATCTGTCGACAACAATGTATCCAAAGCATCGGAAACGGGTGTTAGAGCAGATTAGGAAAAGATTGGAAGATGGTAAAAAGTGTATTTTAATTGCAACGAGTCTGGTGGAAGCTGGAGTGGATCTGGATTTTCGATCTGTATATAGACAGCTTGCGGGAATGGATTCTATGATTCAGGCGGCAGGACGCGGAAATCGAAATGGAGATCGTTCCATAGAGGAGAGTCCGGTATATATTTTCGGAATGGAAGGAAAAGAGTTTGTTCCCGGTCAGCAGATGCAGATTGATACGTCCAAAGCGCTTTTACTGGATGGATATCAGCCGGAAGACCTTGCGACAGTAGATCAGTATTTCCAGATGTTGTATCAATTAAAACAGGATGAAATGGATAAGGACGGTGTGATGCGCTGCTTCGAAAATCAGAATTATCAGTTTGCGTCAGCTGCTAAAAAGTTTCATCTGATTGAAGAGAATACCGTAACAGTGTTTGTAAAAAGAGAGCAGGAAGCGGCGAAGTTATTGGGACAGATTCGAAACCAGGGGTATTCCCGCACTTTGATGCGACAGGCAGGACAGTATTGTATCAATATTTATGACAGGGATTTTGAAAAATTAAACGGACAGGGAGCGCTGCGTCCGGTGTCCGGTGATATAGAAGATTTCTATGAATTAGTTTCGGAGGAACTGTACACAGAAGAAATGGGATTAAAAATGGATATTGAAGAAGGCATCGGAGTGTTCTGGTAATTGTTTTAGCAAGTGCTGTAGGCGGGAGGTTAGAGGATAAAAGCATACGGAACAGAAGAAAAATCATCAACTTCTGTTCCGCATCGCTTGGTTCACATGGTGTGAAAAAATATTTTTTCAATCCCCAATTCCGTGTCATTGTAAATGGCAGGAAAAGACGATGTTTATTATATAATAGTTATTCCATATAATCCAGTGTAAATATTTTTATAGAAACTTCAATATATTTTCTCACAACTAATGAAAACATTGTTGCATTATATAAAACAGTATAGTATAGTGGAAATATAAAGAAAAGGACAGTGAGAAAAACGATAATTTTTATAAAAAGGGGAACAGAGATGGTTTTATATCATGGGAGTAAAGAAATCGTGGAATATCCCGAAATTCGAAAAGCACGATTTCAAAAAGATTTCTATTTTGGATTTTACTGCACACTATATGCAGAGCAGGCGAAGCGTTGGGCAACCAGATACGGTGATGGGTACATCAATAAATATGAATATGTACCAAGCAGTACTTTGAATTGTTTGTATTTTGAAGAGATGACGGAAGAATGGCTGGATTTTATTGTGGCATGTCGTAGAGGAATTCCACACAAATATGATATTGTGGAAGGACCGATGGCAGATGATACGATTTACAATTATATCCAGAACTATCTGGATGGCAAAATTTCGAGAGCCGCATTTTGGGAACTGGCAAAGTTTAAATATCCGACGCATCAAATCAGTTTTCATACGATTTCAGCGCTGGATACATTGACATTTGTAGGAAGCGAGGCCGTGTATGGGGACAAAAAATAATAATGATTTATTTTATATATGCAGCTTGATCGAATACATCGGAAGGAAAACGAAACAGCCTCGGAAAAAAGTAGCAAATTATCTGGGAAGAAAGCATATTCATCGGATTTACGAACATGCAGATGTATTTCATTGTGAACCAATTGAAAAGGTGGCAGAAGAATTGATTGAAGAATGCAATATTCCGAAGGGCAGCTTTGATAATGTGGGAGCATGCAGATATACAGTACCGGATTATTGGGATATCGGAGAAGTGTATGAACGGCTGATTGAAGATTCCTATGCTGATCAGGATATTGAGAAAGGGCTTTGGCAGGTATATCATTCCTGGATAGATTCCAGCATTTCTGATTATAATACGGATTTTTACTATCAATCGAGAGACTATCTGGCAGCCTGCTATCAGGATGGTTCGATATTATAGATGAAAAGGGGTGATAAAATGGGCATGGGTGTAAAAGTCAGAGTATGGGGACCATATGCGCTCTTCTCAAGACCAGAGATGAAAGTGGAACGGTGTTCTTACGATGTAATGACGCCATCTGCTGCAAGAGGAATTCTGGAAGCGATTTACTGGCATCCGGGGCTTCGATGGGTGATCGACAAAATTCAGGTAAACAAACCAATCCGGTTTACCAGCGTTCGGAGAAATGAAGTGAAAAGCAAAATTTCTGCCAGCAATGTGCTTCAGGCATATAACGGAGCGGATAAGGAATTGTATTTGAGTACAAAAGAGGAAATTGTACAGCGGGCATCTTTATTGCTGTGTGATGTGGAATATGTCATTGAAGCACATTTTGAAATGACGGAACAGGCAAATGAAACAGACAATCCCGGTAAGTTCAAGGATATCATGATGCGTCGTTTAAAGCGCGGAGAATGCTATCACATGCCGTATTTTGGATGCCGGGAATTCCCGGTGCATTTCGAATTGTGCGAAGAGGAAACTACATCCTGTTATGCTGTTGTTCCGGAAAAGGATCTCGGTTTTATGCTATACGACATGGATTACTCTGATCCGAACGATATTCAGCCGATGTTCTTTCGGGCGGTGATGAGAAACGGTGTTCTTGATCTGAGAGACTGTGAGGTGATTCGGTGATTTTACAGGCACTTGTAAAGGAATATGAAAGTCTGGCAGAGCAGGGGAAAGTATCGCAGCCGGGGTGGTGTCAGGCAAAGGTTTCCTATGAAATCAATTTGTATGCGGATGGACGAATCAAACAAATTATCTGCTTGAAGCAGGAAAAAGAAATTGGGAAAAAGAAGGTTTTAATTCCCAAAACGATGAAAGTACCGCAGATGGTCACCCGATCTTCTGGAATAGCGGCAAATTTTCTGTGTGATAACTCAAAATATCTGTTAGGAATTGATGCAGAAGGGACTTCTGGGCGGATAATGGATTGTTTTTTGGCAGCAAAGGAAAGACACCTCTCTGTTTTGGAAGGAACAGATGGCATAATGGCGCAGGCAGTCTGCCGTTTTTTTAAAAACTGGAACCCGGAAAGCGTTCAGGAATGTCCGGAGTTGAAAGAGCAATGGGAAGGAATTACAGATGGCGGGAATCTTGTTTTTGGAATGAACGAATTCTATGCACAGGATGATCCGGAAATACAGAAAATGTGGAACGCAAGTCAGTCTGAGACAGAGGAGGAAACATCAGGCATTTGTCTTGTAACCGGAAATTATGGTCCGATTTCCAGAATTCACAGATCCATTAAAGGGGTTCCGGGGGCACAGTCGAGCGGCGCAGCACTGGTGTCTTTTAATGCACCGGCATTTGAATCTTACGGAAAAGAACAAAGCTACAATGCGCCGGTTGGAAAGTATGCAGAGTTTGCGTATACGACAGCTTTAAATTACCTGCTGGGACAGGAAGAATACCGATTTCAGCTTGGTGATACAAGAGTGGTATTCTGGGCAGAAAGTGGAGAAGAGGCATATCAGGATTTTTTTGCTTCTTTTCTGGAACCCAAACCGGATAATGAGGAGATGCTGAAAGCTGTTTTTGCAGGATTGAAAAAACAGAAATATCTCGATCTGGATCAGTTTGAATTGAATCCAAATCAAAAGTTTTATATCCTTGGACTTGCACCAAATGCTGCTCGTTTAGCGGTTCGTTTCTTTTATGAAGATTCTTTTGGAAATATTTTGAAGCATCTTGCAGAACATTATCAGCGAATTGAAATTGTAAAACCGGTATGGGAACAGAATAGTTATCTTGGAATCCGAGACATGCTTGCGGAAACGGTGAATCAGAAAGCAAAGGATAAAAATCCGATTTCGAATATGGCGTCTATGGTGCTGCAGGCAATCCTTGCAGGAAACCGTTATCCGGCAAGTTTGTATACAGATACGATGATTCGTATCAGGGCGGAGCAGGGAAACGTCACTTGGAAAAAAGCTGCGATCCTTAAGGCTTATTTGATTCAAAACTACCATTTGGAAAAGGGGGAACATTATATGGGACTAAATGAGGGATGTAAGGAAGAGGCATACGTTTTAGGAAGGCTGTTTGCTATGTTGGAAGCAATTCAGATGGACGCCAATCCGGGAATTAAAGCAACAATCCGGGATCGATATTTTAACTCTGCGTGTGCGACACCGGCAATTGTTTTTCCGATATTGTTCAAATTAAAAAACAGCCATATCAAAAAGCTGGAACGGGATAATCCGAGTGCAAAAATATATTACGAAAAGCAGATTATGGAAATTATGGGGAAACTCGGAGAAAAAATGCCGAACCGTCTGGCACTGGAAGAGCAGGGACAATTTGATCTGGGATATTATCATCAGATGCAGAAAAAATATGAAAAGCGGGAGGAAAAGTAAATGAGTGAGACAATCAAAAACAGATATGAGTTTGTAGTATTGTTTGATGTGGAAAATGGGAATCCGAACGGAGATCCTGATGCAGGAAATATGCCGCGTATTGATCCGGAAAGTGGTCTCGGTCTTGTGACAGATGTTTGTCTGAAACGAAAGATCAGAAATTATGTGGAAACAGTAAAAGAGGAGGAGCCGGGGTTCCAGATTTATATCCGTGAAGACGTACCGTTGAACCGAAGCGATAGAACCGCATGCGAGAGCCTTGGAATCCATGAGACAGATGAAAAAAAAGTGACGGATGGATTAAAAAAGCTGAAAAAGAACGATCCGGATGCAGATCTGAAAATTCGGGATTATATGTGCCAGAATTTTTATGATATCAGAACTTTTGGCGCGGTTATGACAACATTTGTGAAAGCATCGCTGAATTGCGGGCAGGTAAGGGGGCCTGTGCAGATTGGCTTTGCCAGAAGCATTGATCCGATTATCAGTCAGGAAGTAACGATTACGAGAGTTGCGATTACGACAGAAAAAGACGCGGAAAATAAGAGCACGGAAATGGGCAGAAAAAGCATTGTGCCCTATGGATTATATCGTGCAGAGGGATATGTTTCTGCAAATCTTGCCAGAAAGGTAACCGGATTTTCTGAGGAAGATCTGGAGCTTTTATGGGAAGCGATTATCAACATGTTTGAAAATGATCATTCTGCAGCAAGAGGAAAGATGGCGGTTCGGGAACTGATTATTTTCAAACACAGCAAGGAGCTGGGAGATTGTCCCGCATATAAGTTATTTGATGCAGTGGAAGTAAAGAAAAACGACGATATTATTTATCCCAGAAACTATAAAGATTATACAGTTAAAATTCATCAGGATCAGATACCGGAATCTGTTGAAGTGACAAGAAGAGCATAGTAATCAGAAAGCAGAAAAAGGCACACTTTGTTTGAAATGCGTTGAAAAAGAGGTGTCGTATAATGGAATATGCTGAAGACGATTATTTGATGATATCTGGTATCCAGCATTTTAAATTTTGCAGGAGACAATGGGCATTGATTCATGTGGAACAGCAATGGGCAGAAAATGAACATACTGTCATTGGAGAGCTGATGCACAAAAAGGCGCATGATCCATATCTGACGGAAAAGCGGAAAGATTTGCTTGTGGTAAGGGCATTGCCGGTCAGTTCCAGAACGATGGGAGTCAGCGGCGAATGCGATATTGTAGAATTTCGGAAATGCGAAGATGGAGTGAAACGTTTTTGACGACAGTATCGGAAGGGGCAATTTTTTATGGAGAAACCAGAAGACGTGAAGTCGTTGCAATTACGGAAGAGCTGAAAAATGAGGTTCGTCAGATATTTGAAGAAATGCATCAATATTATGACAGACGGTATACACCGAAAGTAAAATACAGCAAAGCATGCGCTTCCTGTTCTCTGAAGGAAATATGCCTTCCAAAGCTCGAAAAAGCCGGATCGGTAAAGGAATATCTGAAACGGGCGCTGGAGGAGGAACCGGGATGAAAAAACTGCTCAATACATTGTACGTTACTTCGGAAAACAGCTACCTTGGATTGGATGGAGAAAATATTGTTGTTTATGAAGAACAGAAGGAGCTTGGAAGGCTGCCGCTGCATAATCTGGAGGGAATTGTTTCTTTTGGTTACAGAGGGACAAGCCCAGCGCTTATGGGCGCTTGTGCAGACCGAAATATTTCCTTGTGTTACCTTACACCACAGGGAAAATTCTTAGCCCGGGTGACTGGAAAAGTAAGAGGAAATGTTATTTTACGAAAACAGCAGTATGATACAGGAAAAGATGAGGAAAAGAGCCTTACAATTGCAAAAACTTGTATTCTTGGAAAAGTATACAATTCGCGCTGGGTTCTGGAACGGGCAGTCCGGGATCATGCAATGCAGATTGATGCGGAAAAGGTAAAAGCAGCATCAATGCAATTAAAAGCTTCCCTGGAGCGGATTCAAAACTGTACATCCAAGGATCAGTTAAGAGGATATGAAGGGGAAGCTGCCAGCATTTATTTTGGTGTATTCAATGAATTGATTCTGCAGCAGAAAAAGGATTTTCAGTTTCAGGGACGGACAAAACGTCCTCCAATGGATACGGTTAATGCGATGCTTTCTTTTGCCTATACACTTTTGACGAATCAGATCATGTCTGCTCTGGAATGTGTTGGCTTAGATCCCTGTGTCGGATATCTGCATACAGAACGTCCGGGAAGAAGTTCACTGGCATTGGATATGGTTGAAGAACTTCGCTCTGTAATGGTAGATCGGTTTGTATTATCTCTGATTAATAAGAAGATTGTTAGCGGAAAAAACTTTACAAAAAAAGAAAATGGTGCAGTTTTGATGGATGATGAACTGCGGAAAAAGTTTTTGACAGAATGGCAAAATAGAAAAAAGGAAGTTATTACACATCCGTATCTTAGGGAAAAAGTGGAGTGGGGAATGGTTCCCTATGTGCAGGCAATGCTCCTTGCCCGATATTTACGCGGAGACCTGGACGAATATCCTGTTTTTCTCTGGAAATGAGGTGACAAATGCTTGTACTGATCACATATGATGTAAACACAGAAACAGCAGCCGGTAAAGCAAGACTGCGGAAGGTTGCCAAACAATGCGTCAACTATGGAAGAAGGGTTCAGAATTCTGTATTTGAATGTATTTTGGATAACGCTCAGTGTATCGCACTGAAAGCACTTCTGACAGACATTATCGACAGTAAAGTAGATAGTCTGCGCTTTTATTATCTTGGTAATAAATACGAGACGAAAGTGGAGCATGTCGGGGTCGAAAAAGGTATTGCTGCCGATCAGGTCCTGCTCCTCTAAAAACTGGTGCGAACAGGAAGTGCATATGAATTCTTATGGAGATTCGCACCTGAAAAATTATGAAATAACATTTATTAATTTATTTTTTTAAAACAGGAGCTATATTTTATTGGTGAGATGAAATAAAGAATAGCCGTACTGCAAGCGAAAAGATGTTAATAAATGCTGTCGCTCCCTTCGCGGGAGCGTGGATTGAAATCAGCAGCGTCCCACGTTTTAAATTCTGACCTGCGTCGCTCCCTTCGCGGGAGCGTGGATTGAAATAAATACGGCGTGGGAAGAAAATGTGGCGCTATCAGTCGCTCCCTTCGCGGGAGCGTGGATTGAAAT
>ERZ773146.3454-NODE-3454-length-9930-cov-3.956051_pt1 | contig 9930 bp, 8 predicted proteins | sample MGYA00580847_ERZ773146 | MGnify/ENA primary metagenome ERZ773146 (study PRJEB29015, sample SAMEA2737830) | human gut metagenome | biome: human gut; feature: human-associated habitat; material: faeces | place: China | collected 2012 ...
GCACGCCGTGAGCTACTACCACGACAACGCCGCCTACACGGCGCAGGTCACCGACTTTTTACAGGATTGCCTGACCCGGCGCGGCTTTGTCTGGCCGCCCGAGGCTGACAAGGATAAACAAGCACAAGGATAAACAAGCATAAGAGGAGTGTATAAGGTTATGAAACGAATTGCAACAAAGAACGCCCCGGCCGCCCTCGGCCCGTATGCGCAGGCTGTCGATGCCGGTTCCACCGTCTATTGCAGCGGTCAGCTGGGCCTTGACCCCGCGACCGGCGCACTGGCGGAGGGTGTGCAGGCCCAGACCCACCAGGCCCTGAAGAACCTGCAGGCCGTGCTGGGCGAGGCCGGCCTGACGCTGGACAGTGTTGTCAAGACAACGGTGTTCGTGCAGGATCTGGGGGATTTCGGCGCGGTGAACGAGGTCTACGGCAGCTATTTCCACGGCGGTTTCCCCGCGCGCAGCTGCGTGCAGATCGCCGCCCTGCCGAAAAACGCCCTTGTGGAGATCGAGTGCATCGCGGTGCGGTAAAAACGCATTGTAGGGGCGGATTCCATATCCGCCCGGGAACATTTCCGCCGCCGCGAACGGCGCGGGCGCATATAGAATGCGCCCCTACGGCGTGACCCATGTTGTGAGCGCCGGCCACAAAGCGCAGCGGAGGGGTCAAGACCCCTCCCTACAGAAACAGATAACCGGCAGGCCGCCTGAAAACGGTCTGCCGGTTTCGTTTATTTCCCGTAGCTTGCCAAAAATTGGCGGGTGCGTTCCTCTTTGGGGTGGTCGATGAGATCCTTTGCGCTGCCCTGCTCTACCACAACGCCGCCGTCCATAAAAAGGATGCGGTCCGCCACATCGCGGGCAAACTTCATCTCATGGGTGACGATGATCATGGTGGTGCGGTGCGCGGCAAGCTCCCGCAGGACGCGCAGCACCTCACCGGTCAGCTCGGGGTCAAGGGCCGAGGTAGGCTCATCAAAGCAGAGAATGTCGGGGTGCAGCGCCAAGGCGCGGGCGATGGCCACGCGCTGCTGCTGCCCGCCGGAGAGCTGGTCGGGGTAAAAGTCCTTGCGGTGGAGCATACCCACCTTTTCCAGCACCTCGTCGGCGGTCTTATCGGCGGTGGCGCGGTCCACGCCACGGGCAGTGATAAGGCCCTCCAGCACATTCTGCTTGACGGTCATGTTGCGGAAGAGGTTGAAGTTCTGGAACACATAGCCCATCTTCATCCGCAGGGCACGAATTTCGCTGTGCTTTAATTGGGTGATGTCCTTTTCAAAGTCATCGAACCGGATGGTGCCGCCGTCGGCCTTCTGCAAAAAGCTGATGCAGCGCAGCAGCGTTGTTTTACCGGAACCACTGCTGCCCAGAATCGAGATGACCTCGCCCTTGTTGACATTGAGGTCCACACCTTTCAGCACCTGGGTGGTGCCGTAGCTGCAATGCAGGTCTTTTACTTCCAGCATGGTGATGTGCTCCTTTGCTTTGGGTCACGCCAGATGATCCGGCGTGACGTCCAGAATATCGTTGAAGTAGTTGTTGGCGATCATCATCACGCCCATGGCGGTGACGACCACGATCTGCTCCTCGTTGAAGTAAGTCTTGAGCCTGGTAAAGAGCCCCTCGGGCACGTGCTTGGGGTCGTTGGCAATGGCGCGGCCGTAGTCGATGAGGACCTGCTCCTCGGGGGTGAACTCGAAGGTATCAAAGTCAATGCCGTTCTTTTTCAGCAGGTTGCGGAAGTAGATGCTGCACACCAGGCACCCGTTGGCCTGGGAGATGGCATACTCGTAAAAATCAGCGGCACGCTTGCCGATGAGGCGGGCCAGCTCGTCATCCAGTGCGTAGGAGCCAGCCTCCACCGCATTGAAGGCGGCAGCATTGTGCAGCAGGGTGCGCTTTTCAGCGGTGATGGTGTGTCCCTCGGCCACATGGTCGGCCACAATCTTTTGAATCGCTTCGGGGGCGGTTTCGATGTTGATTTCACTGATTCTTGCCATAATTACGCAGGCTCCTTTTCCAGTTGTTTTTGTACGGCGGATTGCTGTTTCGGCTGTTTCCAGGCAAGGCGCTTTTCCAGCACGCTCTGCAGCAGAGTCAGCACGGTATTAAGCATTAAGTAAACAAAGGCGGCTTCGCAATAGAGCGCAAAAGGTTCAAAGGTGCGGGAGGCAATCTGCTGGGCGGCCTTGAACATTTCCACCACCGTGATGCTGGCGGCCAGCGAACTGTCCTTCGTCAGGCCAATCAGCGTGCTGAACAGCGTGGGGAAAGCCACCCGTGCAGCCTGGGGCAGAATCACCCGCAGCATGATCTGGCCGGAACTCAGGCCGATCATGTACCCGGCCTCCCACTGGCCTTCCGGCACCGACTGGATGGCGGCGCGGATGGTCTCGGACATATAGGCCGCGTAGTTCAGCGAGAAGGCGATGACCGCCGACGGGAACGCATCCAGCGTGATGCCTAAGGACGGCAGGCCGAAGAAGATGATGTACATCTGGACGATCAGCGGCGTACCGCGGAACACCCAGACATACACGCGGGCCAGCGGCTTAAGCACCGGGATCTTTTGAATTTGAATCAGCGCCAGCAGGAAACCCAGCACCAGGCTCAGGATGTAGATGCACACGGTAAGGGGGATGGTGACCTGCACACAGTACAGGACCAGCCGGGGAAACGAGGATACCAGAATATCCAGCAGTCTTTGCGTCATTGCGAATCACCTGCAATCAATTGCTGTAAGCGGAGTTGGTGTAATCACCGCCCAGATATTTTTCAGAGATCTCTTTCAAGGTGCCTTCCTCGCGGAGTTCGGCCAGCGCAGCGTTGATAGCGTCCAGGAACTCCGGCTCACCCTTGCGGACGGGGATGGCGATGACATCCTCGGAGTTTGGGATGACGAAGGCGGCCTTCAGCTTATCGGCGGCGTCTGGGTGCTCATCCAGGTAAGCGTTCAGCACCGGAACGCTGATGCCCAGGAAGTCGGCGCGGCCGGAGAGGACCAGGTCGATAGCCTCGGCGCTGGTATCGATGCCCACGACCTCGGCACCGTTCTCCTCGTACCAGGGGATGAAGGCGTTGGTGGTGTTGGTGGCGATCTTCTTGCCGTTCAGGTCCTCGGGGCCGTTGATGCTGTCATCGTCGGCACGCACGACCACGCGGCGGGCTTCGTAGTAGTAGGGGTCGGAGAAGTCGTATTTTTCGGCGCGCTCGTCGGTGATGCTGACGCTGTTGATGACCGTATCAAAGCGGCCGGTGTCAATACCGATGAGCAGCGAGTCCCAGGAGGCCTCCTGGAACTCGACCTCGACGCCCAGCTTTTCGGCCAGGGCCTTGCCCAGTTCCACGTCCAGGCCGGTCAGCTCGCCGTTATCATCGTGGTAGGTGAACGGCGGGTAGGTACCTTCGACACCGATGACCAGCTTGCCGGCGGACTTGACTTTTTCCAGCTCGTTTTCACCGGAGGTTTCAGCCGTGGAGGCGGCGGTGTCGGTAGAAGTTGCTGCAGAAGAAGCGCTGCTGCCGCAGCCGGCCAGGGCGGCGGTCAAGGTAAGTGCGGCCAGCGCAGCGGCGGACTTTTTCAAGATTTTTTTCATGGTAGTTTCCCCTCTGTTATTTCTCTATGTTCTTGTGTTTCGTTTCGGCGGTTCAACGCACCCGAACAGGTAAAACAAAAGCCCGGGGGCTTTTACAGGCTCCCAGGCACACAGCAAACGATGTTGTACAGTTACACTTCAAACATCGACAAAGCACAAGCAAGACGAATGTGCCCGGCCATACGGATATGCCTGGGAGCAAAACATTCGACAACACATGCGGACGGCAGCGATGGCATGGATGGTATACATGGCACATTTCTCCTTTCGTCTTTGTTCATGCTTCCTGTTCGGATTCATTGGCTGTATCATACACCTATTTACCTACTATGTCAATATGTTAGTAGGTAAATAATTCAAAAATATTTGCAGAAATTTACAAAAATACGGCAGCACGTTTGTTTATTGTGCTGCCGTTGGATGGTTTTATTCGTGTAAAATGGCCTTCAGGTCGGTTTTGGGGTCGCTGGTGGGGGTCAGGTGGTAGTTTTCCACCAGAAATTGTAATACATTTGGTGAAACAAACGCCGGGATGGTGGGGCCTAAATAGATGTGCTGCAGACCCAGATAGAGCAGCGTCAACAGGATGCAGACGGCTTTCTGCTCGTACCAGGAGAGCACCAGCGTCAGCGGCAGGTCGTTGACCCCGCAGCCGAAGGCCTCGGCCAGGGCCATGGCAATGCGGATCGCGCTGTAGGCATCGTTGCACTGGCCGCAATCCAAGATGCGCGGGATGCCCCCGATGCTGCCCAGGTCCATATCGTTCAGCCGGTATTTACCGCAGGCCAAGGTCAAAATCAGCGTATCTGCGGGGGTCATGCGGGCAAAGTCAGTGTAATAACTGCGGCTGGGAGCCGCGCCGTCGCACCCGCCGATGAGGAAGATGTGGCGAATTTTGCCGCTTTTCACCAGCTGCACGATCTCCCCCGCATGGGCCAGCACGGCGTTGCGGGCAAAGCCGGTGGTGACGGTGTGGCCGCCGTTCATGCCGGTCATGGGATGGTCATCCGGGTAGCCGCCGCACTCCAGTGCTTTTTCAATGACCGGCGTAAAATCCTTGTCCGCGCCGATGTGGGGGATCTCCGGGTAGGAGACCACCGAGGTGGTGAACACCCGGTCGCAGTAGCTTTGCCGCACCGGCATCAGGCAGTTGGTGGTAAACAGAATGGGCGCCGGGATATTGTGGAACTCGGTCTGCTGGTTCTGCCATCCGGTGCCAAAGTTGCCCTTTAAGTGGGGGTACTTTTTCAGCTCCGGGTAACCGTGGGCAGGCAGCATCTCGCTGTGGGTGTAGATGTTGATGCCCTTGCCCTCGGTCTGCTCCAGCAGCAGCTTTAAATCGTGCAGGTCGTGGCCGCTTACCACGATGAACGGTCCTTTTTCAATCGTCAGCGGCACGGTGACGGGCACCGGGTCGCCGTAGGCTTCGGTGTTGGCGGCGTCCAACAGGGCCATGCAGGCCAGGTTGACCTCGCCGGTTTTCAGCACCAGTTTTAGCAGGTCATCCGGTGATTTTTCCTCGCCCAGGGCGGCCAGTGCCTCGTAGAAATAGCGGTTCACAGCGGGGTCGGTCTTGCCCAGGGCGCGGGCGTGGTAGGCATAGGCTGCCATGCCCTTGAGGCCGAACAAGATCAGCGATTTCAGCGACCGCACGTCCTCCCCTGCCCGCCAAAGCTCGGCCATATCATAATCCGCAAAGTGGGTTGTGCTGACGGCGGCTTTCTCTTTCTCTATATCGTTTTTGATTTGCAGGATTGTCTCGTTATTGAAGTTCACGTTAGTGATGGTGGTAAACAGCCCTTTCAGCATCAGCTCGTCGGTGCGGTCGGTGGCTGTCCCCGCCTGCACCGCCTGCGCAAGGCCGATCAGCGCGCCGATGACTTCATCCTGATAGTTGGCGGTATCAGCCTTTTTGCCGCACACCCCGGCCTTACCATCGCACCCGGTATTGTGCGCCGTCTGCTGGCACTGGAAACAAAACATCTCTTGCATGTGGTTGCCCCCTTACAGAATATCACTATAAGGGTGGGCAGGCTGCGGGGATTTTATGCAGACACAAAAACAGCGTCACCCCGCCGGTAACAAGGCGGGGTGGCGCCGCTTTGGAATCATGCTTATATGAATGTCAGGGAATGGCGGTTACCGTTCGACACCGTTGGTGACAATGACGTTTTTGTACCAGTTAAAGGACTTTTTGCGGATGCGGGGGTGTTCTGTTTATTGTTTGTTTACTGTTTAGGCGAATGACGTTTTTTACGCCTGCGGAGAATTAGGACCACCACCAGCAGGATGATGACAGCGGCCCCGATATACAGCGTGTAGGCACGCCGGAACGACCGCGCCGTGTAGTGGATGACCGCCTGGACGGGCTGGGTGGGGGCGTCGTCCTCGCCGTTATAGGCCACCCGCTTGGCCTGTACGATCAGGCGGTGGGTGTTGATGCCGTAGGGCGTGCAGGTCATCAGGGAGAGCCAATCCTGCCCGTGCAGGATGCGCAGGGCTTTGTTCAGGGTCTCAAAGTCATCCTTGGGGACCATGGGCAGGATGTTCTCGACCCGGTAGGCGTGGACCTCGCCCAGGATGTGCAGGTAGATCATGTCCCCTTCTTCCAGCTGGTCGATGTCGCTGAACAGCCGCGCCGAGGGCAGACCACGGTGGGCTGCCAGTACGCAGTGGGTGTTTTCGCCGCCCACCGGCAGGGCCGTACCGGGCAGGTGCCCGGCACCCACCTGCAGTACGCTGTCGTCGGTGCCGTGATAGATGGGAATGGTCTGGTTGATCTTGGGGATGGAGATCATCCCCATGACGCCGTCGCCATTCAGATTCAACAGGGCATTGTATTCGTCGTCCGCCTGAACGCCCTCGCCGGCGAACAGGTCCCCGGCGAAGGTATTCTCTGTAATGGCGGCGTTGTGGGCCAGGGCGGCCTGCATCTCGGCTTCGTAGGTTTCGGGCGAAGCCTCGCTGACAGCCTCCTGATAGTCGCTTAACGTGCGGTCCTGCCGCAGATTGTTGAGCTGGTCGGCCACAGTGTCATGGGCAAACAGGTACAGCCCCACGAGGAAAACAAGACCGAACGGCCGCTGAACGAGCTGCCCTCAGCCACCAGGTTGACATTGCTGCCCGCATAGACGCCGCGAGTAGAGCCGGTCAGGGTCACGCCCTGCAGCTTTACGGTGGTGTTTTCGGGTTTGTTGGATTGATCTTTGATGTTGACCAAAGTACCGCTGGCGGCGGTCAGCGTGCCGCCGTTACCGGCTTTGTTGTAGTCGGCCTGGGTGTTGTCATCCGTCAGGGTAAAGGTCAGGCCCACATTATTCAGGTCGTTTACCGTGATATGGCCGGTGAGGGTGTAGCCGTTCAGGTTCAGGGTGGGGCTGTGCTTGGTGTTGTTGATGGTCACATCCTCGGTCTGGTCGCGCAGCAGGTGGATGGTGGTGGTGTTAGTTTCTGCATCCTCGGCACCCGCTGCTTCCATGGCCTTGATGGCCTGGTTGATGCTGAAATACTTATCACTGCCAATACGGGCGGCGTAACTGCCGGTGTTCTCCCCCGCCGGGGCCAGGGTGTAGATGGTCTGGGCCGGAGCAGTCTCACTGCGCACCGTTTTGCCGGTGGTCGCATCATTTTTCAGCCAGACGAGATCTTTGGCGTTCTCGATGCCATCGGTGTGCAGATCTTGGGTATTGGCCAGGTCGACCGTACCGCCCTGGGCAAACAGCACATCGCCCGCGATGGTACCGCCGTGGAGCAGGGTCTTTTTGCCCACGGTCAGGGAGCTGTCGGCTCCGCCCAGATACAGGTTGCTGGCCAGCTGGCTGGCGACGTTATCCCGGATGATACCGCCCACGTCCGCGCCCTCGGCGGCAGAGAGGGTGACTTTAGCCTTGGTCGCAATGTAGAGAGCGCCGCCGTTGTCGGCGGTATTTTCGTAAATTTCGCCGCCGGTCATGGTAAAGGTGCCAAGGCCGGTGCCGGTGCTCATGTACACCGCGCCGCCATTAACGGCGGTGTTGTTATAGATCTCACCACCTGTGATGGTAAGGGTAGTGATGTGGTTGCCGCCGGTCGCGTTGCATGCCACAATTGCGCCGCCGTTGGTGGTGGCGGTGTTGTCATGGAAGCTGCCGCCATTGATGGTAAGGGTACCCAATTGCCCCATGTACACTGCGCCGCCGTTGACAGCCTTATTGTTGTAGAACTCGCCGCTGTTGATGGTGACGGTGTTGCCTTGACCATTTGCAAAAATAACACCGCCGTTCTGGCTGGTGGTCGCATTATCGTGGTATTCACCGCCATCAACAGTAATGGTATTGCCGTAGCCGGTTTCCCGCCGGGTAGAGATAGCGCCGCCATAGCCGGTGGCGGTGTTGCCGGTAAAGGTGCTGTTCTTCACGTGCAGGCTGGCCACCTGCACAGTGTTGGGCGTGTCAGTGGGGTTGACCTGAATCGTAATCGCACCGCCTGCGGCATCGTCGCCATTTTTTACATCATAGGTGGCAGAGTTCTGGTCAAAAGTGCAGCCTTCCACTGTGTAAACAGGGTTGAACTCGGTAGTTTTGCTGTAGTTGTTGGGGTAGTACACTGCGCCCGCATACCGCAGGGCCGTGTTGCCCCTAAAGGTACATTTTTTCAGCGTGTTTTCCTTGATATTGCTGTTAAAGGCAATCGCGCCGCCGCGCAGGGCCGCATAGTTGCCGTGCAGGGTGGTTTCTTCCTCGGCGTTCTCGTCATCGGAGGTGGTGGTCCCGACCTGGCCGAAGGTCACGTTCTCGATGGTGTTGTCGGCAATGCCGTCAAAGGCAGGGTCAAAGGCCAGCGCACCGCCGTAGGTATCGGTGCTGTTGCCGGTAAAGGTGCCGCCGTTGAACGTAACCGGCACCTGCACCAGGATGTTGTCCGTCTTGACATGCAGGGTGTACTGGTTGGCCAGGTACAGCGCACCGCCGTCCTTGGCGGCATGGTTGTCCGTAAAGGTCACGCCCTTGCCAATGGTGGTCTGTACACCGGTGCCCAGGTAGACCGCACCGCCAAAGCCGCCCGCGTTGTTGGTGGTAAAGTTGGCACTTTCCAGCTTGAGCAGGGCTGCGTTATGCACGTACAGGGCCGCGCCGTTGCCGTCGGATTTGCAGTTGGTGATGGTGGCGCCCTTCATGGTAAAGCTGGTGTCCATGCTGTTGCCGTTTTCACGCTGGAGCTTTTTGAACTGATAGGTGTTGTCCGCGTTCTGCAGCGGTTCCTGATTTTTGCCCAGAGCAACATCGAACTGGCCGTTGGTATCCACGGCGGCGGTGCCCTTTACGTACACACCCGCGCCGGGGCCTGCGTAGGTAAAGTCGCTGATGGTCGTGCCATCCAGCGTGAGGGCGCTGCCCAGCTGTACCTGCACGCCGCGGGTGGCAGTGCAGCCGTCGGCCGCCTTGATGGTGCCGCCCTGGATGGTGAGCGAGCCAAACACGGATACGCCGACAGACGCATCGGTGGGCACTGTCAGCGTGGAGTCGGTCATATTTAAGGTGATGTTTTTGTTTGTGTAGTTGATGTTGGTCTCTTTGCCGCTGGCGTCCTTGACGACGATGGTTGCATCGGGAATGACCAGCGTGCCGGTGTAATTGCCGGCGGGCACATCGACATTAATGTCGGTCTGGTCTGCCGGGGCCGCAAACACCGCCGCATTGACCACCGCCTGCAGGGTGGACGGTTCGGTCTCGGTGATCTCGTCCGACAGGGCCAGGGTCTCCTCGCGGACATCGGGCTCGATACTGTCCGCGTCCAGGCTGAGCTGCGAGGCCGCCAGCAGGGCGATGCAGCTTTGCAGGTCTGCCGGGGTGGTTTCGGGCGCAGCTGTGCTTGCCGGGTCCTGCGGAGTTTGGGAATCCGCCGTAGGAACCGGGGTGGCAGCCGTATCCGTGCCGGTGTCAGGCTCCGGCGTGGGGGTGGCAATAACCACATCCGCGTCTGCGGTGATGCTGTCCCCTGTTGTGCTATCGCTGGCCGCGATGGATGCCGTGCTCTCGGCATATACGGCCATGGGCTGGGCAAAAGTGCCGGCCATCATGCCGGCAGCCAACAGCCATGCTGCGATCCTTTGTATGCTCTTTTTCTTCATGCGAACCGTCCCTCCATATCGGTTTTGCTATGTGGTGGTGTTTGCCTCTTGCCACTATGTATAGGTACGCGGCACCTGTTTTTCCACCAGTTTGTGGGGTTTTACAGGGCTGCTATTTTTTATTGCGGTCTATTTTATTTTAATAACATGCCGCGATTTTTTCAAGGTTTGTGTCGACTTTTGTTGCGCTGTACCGACCGTTTTCGACATGCTTCGCAAAGAAA
>ERZ773146.3456-NODE-3456-length-9923-cov-2.459465_pt1 | contig 9923 bp, 8 predicted proteins | sample MGYA00580847_ERZ773146 | MGnify/ENA primary metagenome ERZ773146 (study PRJEB29015, sample SAMEA2737830) | human gut metagenome | biome: human gut; feature: human-associated habitat; material: faeces | place: China | collected 2012 ...
GATCTCACAAACAGGAAAGCTTCATTTACGAACATTTCGAAGAGATCTGCCAGATTCTGGCTAAATATGATGTCGGTATTTCCTTGGGAGACGGCCTGCGTCCCGGTTGTATCGCCGATGCCAACGACACGGCTCAGATCGAAGAATTGAAGACACTGGGCGAACTCTGCCAAACTGCCTGGAAATACAATGTACAGGCGATCATCGAAGGTCCGGGACATGTACCCATGCAAAAGATCAAGGAAAATATGGACCTGCAATTGAAATACTGCCGGGAAGCTCCCTTCTATACCCTGGGACCGCTGGTAACCGATATCGCTCCCGGTTACGATCACATCACTTCAGCTATCGGCGGAGCGATGATCGGCTGGTTCGGTACCGCTATGTTGTGTTATGTTACTCAAAAAGAACATCTCGGCTTACCGAACCGTGACGATGTTAAAGAAGGAGTGATCACGTTCAAACTGGCAGCCCATGCAGCCGATTTAGCCAAAGGCCATCCGGCCGCTTATTTCCGGGATTATGCCATGAGTAAAGCCCGCTTCGAATTCCGCTGGAAAGATCAGTTTCACCTGGCACTCGATTCGGAAAAAGCGATAAAATTCCACGATGAAACCCTACCGGACGAAGGCCACAAGGAGGCACATTTCTGTTCCATGTGCGGTGAACATTTCTGCTCCATGCGGGCCAGTAAAAAACTAAGGGAAAAAATCAGCCAGGAAAATAAATAATAAAGGTCTCGAGCCGCGAAACAGTTATGAAAATAATCGTCATTACTTCACCCACTCCGGTCAAAGACGAAGCAGCCATTTGTAATCATCTCTTTACACACGGCCTGAAGTACCTGCATTTAAGAAAACCGGGTGCTTCAGCCGAAGTGTATGAAAGATTTATCCGGCAGATTTTCCCTGTCTACCGGAACAGGATCGTACTTCACGAGCATTATGAATTAGTGAAAAAATATCGGTTGCACGGAATACATTTAAAGTATCCACAAGCGAATGAATATATCTACTATATTCAGCAATATGCCGTGAGTATCTCTTGTCACCGTGTGGATGAAATCCGGCAACTTCCTTTCCGTCCTGCCTATTGTTTTCTGAGTCCTATTTTCGATAGTATCTCCAAAACGGGATACCGGAGCCGATTCGGGCAATTACCGGACTTATCGGACATCGATTGTCCTGTGATCGCCTTGGGAGGCCTCGAGCCTGATAAAACCGGCTTATGCCGCCGAGCCGGTTTCGAAGGAATCGCCGTTTTAGGGTACCTTTGGAATAATCCCGATGAAGCTATCGAAAGATACATCCGCCTGAAAACTCCATTCGTACTCAGTATCGCAGGGTTCGATCCCTCCTCGGGTGCAGGAATCGGTGCCGATTTGAAAACTTTCGAAGCCACGGGAAGTTATGGATTGGGCGTTTGTTCGGCTCTGACTTTTCAAAATGAAGACACTTTTACCGGAGTACATTGGACCGCCTGGGAGGATATCAAAAAACAATGTGACTTATTATTGCAAAAGTACAATGTCGAATTTCTGAAAATCGGACTGATCGAAAGTTTCGAAATCCTGGACCGGTTATTGGATTATTTGCTCGATCAGGACAAACGACTCAAAATAATCTGGGACCCTATCCTGAAAGCCAGTGCCGGTTTTTCATTTCACCGGTATACCCCCGAAGATCAGGAAAGACTAAAACGCATCCTTGACCGTGTTTATCTTATCACCCCGAATACGGACGAACTTTACCGATTATTCGGAGAAGGAATCACTCCCGATCGGTTACAAATCGTCTGTCGGGATCACCACCTGAATATCCTCTGGAAAGGAGGACACAACGCTGGAGTGGATGCTACCGACGTCTTATTCCAACCCGACCGGACGACTAATTTCTCGGTTCCCCGTAGTCGGTACACCAAACACGGAACCGGTTGTACCCTATCGTCGGCCCTCCTGTCAGCCCTGGCTCAAGGAGATGCCCTAGCTACTTCCTGTAATAAAGCACAGCTCTATGTATCCCGCTTTATCGAAAGCAACAACAGCCTGTTAGGTTATCATTGCATTGGAAAATATACTCCCGACTCAAAGCCCTGGCTCGGTGAATTGTCTTTGCAGTATATCACCGCTCCCAAAGAAGGGATGACCCTCTGCGAGCAGGTTGAAGCGGTCTGTCAGGGAGGAATGCGCTGGATTCAACTCCGTATGAAAGGAGCCTCCCTCGCCGAAATGCTCTGTGAAGGGAGAAAGGTAAAAGAGATTTGCCGGCGTCACCGGGCACTCTTTATTATCAACGATCGGGTCGACGTCGCCCGTTTACTGGAAGCCGACGGTGTGCACCTGGGCAAAGAGGATATGGATCCATGGGAAGCCAGGCGGATACTGGGCCCCGGTAAGATCGTCGGTGCCACTTGTAACACCTGGGATGACATCCTGCTCCGGCAAAAACAGCAGGTCGACTATATCGGTCTGGGGCCTTATGCTTTTACCACAACGAAAGAGAAACTCAGTCCGGTCCTCGGATTGGAAGGTTACCGGTTTCTATTGGGCCGAATGCAGGAAAATAAGATTTCGATTCCGGTCTTCGCTATCGGCGGAATAACGGAAACCGATATTACGCCGCTAATGCAAACAGGTATTTAGGGAATCGCTTTATCGGGCCTGATCAAAAATAGTCCTGACCTAAAAAGGCAAACAATAAAAATATTAAATTTATTAAATTCATAAACCATGGAAACACTCAAAATTGCAGATAAAACCTTTACTTCCCGCTTATTCACCGGAACCGGAAAATTCTCTTCCAATCAAGTGATGGAAGAAGCGATAATCGCTTCTGAAAGTCAATTGGTTACCGTAGCCATGAAACGGATCCGGATGGAAGATAAGAACGACGATATGTTAAAGCACATTCTCCGTCCAGGTGTACAATTATTACCCAACACCTCCGGCGTACGGGATGCCAAGGAAGCCATTTTTGCCGCTCAATTATCCCGGGAAGCTTTCGGTACCAACTGGCTGAAACTGGAAATTCATCCCGATCCGCGCTACTTGTTGCCAGATTCTACCGAAACATTGAAAGCAACCGAGGAACTAGTCAAACTAGGTTTCGTCGTATTGCCCTATTGCCAGGCAGATCCTACATTATGCAAACGGCTGGAAGAGGCAGGAGCAGCAACCGTCATGCCGCTTGCCGCCCCCATCGGGACAAACAAAGGCTTGCAGACACGTGACTTCCTGCGCATCATTATCGAACAAGCTTCCGTTCCTGTGGTAGTAGACGCCGGAATAGGCGCCCCCAGCCATGCCACCGAAGCGATGGAAATGGGTGCGGACGCCTGTCTGGTCAATACAGCCATCGCAGTAGCCGGCCAGCCGGTAGAAATGGCAATAGCCTTCAAGGAAGCTGTCATTGCCGGACGCCGCGCTTATGAAGCAGGCTTAGGAGCGGTAGGACAGAACTTGATCGCATCCGCCTCATCCCCTTTAACTTCATTCTTAGATTAAACAGAAATATGATAGACAAAAAGCAAGATAAAAAAGCATACGCTCATGCAGAAAAGGCATATATGCAAGGAACCCTGTTCCCATACATCAAAGTAGGAATGCAGAAAGTAAACCTGACTCCTACTGTGAACATAGTGAACGGTGAAAAGGTAACAACGCCCAATGCTCCTGTTTATATTTATGACACCAGTGGTCCGTTCAGTGATCCCAATATGGAAATCGATCTGAAAAAAGGACTTCCCCGTATGCGCGAAAGCTGGATTATTGGACGGGGAGACGTGGAAAAACTGCCCTCCATTACCTCAGAATACGGAAAGATGCGCCGTGACGATAAAAGTCTGGACCACCTGCGCTTTGAACACATCGCCCTGCCCTATCGTGCCAAAGCCGGAAAGGCCATCACACAAATGGCATACGCCAAAGCCGGCATAGTTACACCGGAAATGGAATATGTAGCCATCCGTGAAAACATGAATTGCCGGGAACTGGGCATCGACACCTTTATCACCCCTGAATTCGTGCGTGATGAAATAGCCGCAGGGCGTGCCGTACTTCCCGCCAATATCAACCACCCCGAAAGCGAGCCTATGATTATCGGCAGGAACTTTTTAGTGAAGATCAACACGAACATCGGAAACTCCGCCACCACTTCCTCCATTGACGAAGAGGTGGAAAAAGCCGTGTGGAGCTGCAAATGGGGAGGTGATACCCTGATGGATCTCTCGACCGGCGATAACATTCACGAAACACGCGAATGGATTGTCCGCAACTGTCCTGTCCCCGTAGGTACCGTACCTATTTATCAGGCATTAGAGAAAGTAAACGGTAAAGTAGAGAATCTGAATTGGGAGATTTATAAAGATACATTAATCGAACAATGCGAACAAGGAGTGGACTACTTTACCATCCATGCCGGAATACGCCGCCAGAATGTACATCTGGCCGACAAACGTCTGTGTGGCATCGTAAGCCGCGGAGGCAGCATCATGAGCAAGTGGTGTCTGGTACATGACAAGGAAAGTTTCTTATATGAGCATTTTGATGACATCTGTGATATTCTGGCACAATACGATGTAGCCGTATCCTTGGGTGACGGACTTCGTCCGGGCTGTATCGCTGACGCTAATGACGAGGCACAGTTTGCCGAACTGGATACCATGGGTGAACTTGTACTCCGAGCATGGAACAAAAACGTACAGGCATTCATTGAAGGACCGGGGCATGTACCTTTGCATAAAATCAAAGAAAACATGGAACGCCAGATCTCTCACTGTCACAACGCACCGTTCTACACCCTCGGTCCGCTGGTAACGGACATCGCTCCGGGATATGACCATATCACTTCGGCCATCGGTGCCGCACAAATCGGCTGGTTAGGCACTGCCATGCTATGTTATGTCACCCCGAAAGAACATCTGGGATTGCCCAACAAAGAAGATGTACGCATAGGTGTCATCACTTACAAGATTGCTGCCCATGCTGCCGATCTAGCGAAAGGGCATCCGGGCGCACAGATTCGCGACAATGCTTTAAGCAAGGCACGTTATGAATTCCGTTGGCGCGACCAGTTCCATCTGAGTCTGGATCCCGACCGCGCTTTGGAATACTTCAATGAAGGCCGCCATACGGACGGTGAGTACTGTACCATGTGCGGACCCAACTTCTGCGCTATGAAACTGAGCCGCGACTTGAAGAACGTGGGTAATTAAACAACTGACTTTGTAAAAACTATGGAAGATTTCAAGAAAGCACTTGAAGGAACTTTAGGAAGAAAACACATAGACAACATAGTAGATCAAGTGGCCAGCTTCCCCGACCGCTTTGATGCTCTTTATACTCTAACGCAGCATGAAGAAACAAGGATAGCCTGGCGTGCCACTTGGGCTTGTGAAAAACTGAGTCTCCTCCTTCCTTCCCTATTGATGGATAAAAGGGAGGAACTGATGTTACGGGCCATGCAATGCCCCCACGATGGAACAAGACGCCTGCTACTGAATATCCTTCATCATCTTCCTGTCCCGAAGCCTGTCAACGCAGCTTTCTTCGATTTCTGCCTTCAAGGTATGCTATCTTCTGCCGAAAGCGCATCCGGACAAGCCGTCTGCATGAAACTTGCCTACGACATCTGCCTGGAAGAACCGGAACTGACAGGAGAGCTGAAAGCATATCTGGAAAATATGGAACCGGAATACTATACGGTTGCAGTGCAATGTGTCCGCAACAACATCCTAAAAAAAATAAGGTAATGAAGATATTGATACTCAACGGAAGTCCTCGTTGCCAAGGACTTATCAGCCGAATGCTGGACATCATGGCCGAAGAAGCTCGCATACGTGGCGCCGAAGTGGAAGCAATATCCATCCATAAATTGCAGGTACGCCCCTGTACAGGATGCATGGCTTGCCGCAGCCGGCAGGCCTGTGTCCTACCCGAAGACGATGCGCAGCGCACGCTTCAAAAGATACAATGGGCAGACGTGCTGATTGTCGGATCACCCTGCTATTGGGGAAACATGAACGGACATCTGAAAGTAGTGTTCGACCGCATCGTGTACGGCATGATGGGAGAAAGTCCGAAAGGGATCCCCCAAGCGTTGCATAAAGGCAAGAAAGCAGTCATCGTAAGCACCTGCTCCACCCCATAGCCGTTCAATATCTGGTTTAACCAGACACGCGGTGTAGTAAAAGCGTTGCGCGAAATTCTGAAGTGGAGCGGATTCTCTATCAAAGGCGTTATCCAGAAGGGAGGAACGAAGCAACATCCCGAGCTGACGGAAAGCGACAAAAAGAAATGTAGAAAAATAATAAGAAACTTATAGCTTGAAACCTGTTTAAATGCCGAAAAAGTTTAAATAGGCTCTTATAGAAGCGAAATCATCTTATAGAACTATAACAAAAATAACAATTATGTTTTCAGAAGAACTTGAAAAAATAGATTGGGAGGAAACCACCAAAACCATCTACTCCAAGACCGAAAGTGATGTGCTCCGCGCTCTTGGCAAGGAACATTGCGATGTGGACGACTTTATGGCGCTCATCTCCCCCGCAGCAGCAAAATACCTGGAGCCGATGGCGCAACTAAGCAAAAAATATACCGAAGAACGTTTCGGCAAAACCATCTCCATGTTTATACCGCTGTATATCACCAACTCCTGCACCAATTCTTGTGTGTATTGTGGTTTCCATATCAGCAACCCGATGGCACGTACCATCCTCACCCCCGAACAGATTGAAGATGAATACAAAGCCATCAAGAAACTGGGGCCTTTTGAGAACCTGTTACTGGTGACCGGAGAGAATCCGGCAAAAGCCGGAGTCCCTTATCTGGCTAAAGCTTTGGACATCGCCAAAAAATATTTCAGCAATCTGAAGATAGAGGTAATGCCCCTCAAAGCCGAAGAATATGCCGAACTGAAAGAACACGGACTGAATGGAGTCATTTGCTTTCAGGAAACTTATAACAAAGCCCGTTATAATATATATCACCCACGCGGGATGAAATCCAAATTCGAGTGGCGGGTAAACGGCTTCGACCGCATGGGTCAGGCAGGAGTCCACTCCATTGGCATGGGAGTACTTATCGGACTGGAAGAATGGCGCACCGATGTGACCATGATGGCTTATCACTTACGCTATCTTCAGAAAAAGTATTGGAAAACCAAATACAGTGTCAACTTCCCCCGTATGCGTCCGGCAGAAAACGGTGGTTTCCAGCCGAATGTCATCATGAATGATCGTGAGTTGGCACAGCTCACTTTTGCCATGCGTATTTTCGATCACGATGTAGATATCTCCTACTCCACTCGTGAACCGGCACAAATCCGCGACAACATGGCAGGGCTAGGAGTGACTACCATGAGTGCTGAAAGCAAAACTGAACCGGGGGGATACTATACCTATCCGCAAGCTTTGGAACAATTCCATGTAAGTGATGAGCGTACAGCCGTAGAAGTAGAACACGCACTGAAATCATTAGGAAGGGAGCCGGTATGGAAAGACTGGGATGTTTCTTTTGACAAGTTCACGCCAATACGATAGATTTTACCCATATTTTTAAAGGAATGGGGCTGTATAAATGATACAAAGCTCCTTTTTTTCAAATTAACAACAAACAAAGTGGAAAGATATAACCGTCAAATTATTCTCCCTGAATTGGGAGAAAAAGGACAACAACGGCTTCAGCAGGCCAAAGTGCTTATTGTCGGTGTAGGTGGTCTGGGATCTCCTGTTGCCTTGTACCTGACAGGAGCCGGAGTAGGTACCATCGGATTAATAGACGATGATGTGGTAAGTGTCAGCAACTTGCAACGTCAAGTACTTTATAGTGAAGCCGAGGTAGGCATGCCCAAAGCTATCCAAGCCAAGAAACGTCTTGAAGCCCTGAACCATGATGTACAAATCAATGCCTATCCCACAAGACTGACTAAAGAGAATGCGGATGAAATTATCCGTACCTACGACATCATTATAGATGGATGTGATAATTTCGCTACCCGCTATCTTATCAATGATATCTGTGTGAAATGGGGAAAAGTTTATGTATATGGTGCCATCCGTGCCTTCGAAGGTCAAGTATCCGTTTTCAATTACCAAGGAGGCCCCGATTACCGCCACTTTTTCCCCGACGAAACAGAAATGCTATCCATGCCCCATCCGCCCAAAGGAGTATTAGGTGTAACCCCTGGCATAATAGGTTGTGCCGAAGCTGCTGAAGTGTTGAAGATTATAGGTGAATATGGCGAAGTGTTAAGCGGCAAATTATGGACGATTAACGTAAAAACGATGGAAACCCATCTCATTTCCTTCTAGAGGAATCGAACCGACCCTATTCAAAAGACATTAATTCCTCAATTATGTGCCAACAGTCGAGGCATGACGACATCCGTCGTCCGGCATCGACCGGCACATGGATAGTTTGACTTTATCCTATAATATGTGGTACAAACTCGGACAAGTTATCTGTAACCTCCATACGATTTTCGCGAATACCGATGCCCGCAGCTTCTCCTCCTATAATCCAAGAACCAATAACTGGATATCTGCCACTGTACGCTGTCGGTTCCGCATACTCCTGATATACATAAGCTCCAGTGTTATAATCACCCTCCGTTTCAGCTATACGTACATATTCCTCCCAATCCCGGATATCAACAACGCTTACATTATGACCTTCACGAGAGAAGACCGGTTTTTTACAAAACAATCCCGACCGAGGGCGCGACAAATAACAAGGAAGCACATAAGGAGAATCCGGAAACAACTCGTACAATGTGGCAAGGATCGCCTTATTGGACATCACCAATTTCCATATCGGCTCCAACCATTCCATTTCCGCTAGACATCCGTCAGGACTTTCGTCCACCATCCACTCCCACGGATAAAGTTTAAAGCACCGGTTCACTAGTTCACCTGCCGGATCAAAAAATCGTCCATTTTGCAAATCCAGCGCCTGCATATCCAATACTCGGGTAGAAAACCCAGCCTCCATCGCCGTACTTGCCAGATATTGCAACGTTCCTGTATCTTCATTATTCTCTAATGCACCAGCAAAATGAATCTCTCCTTTTTTGGGGAAAATATCTTTCCATGACTGCACCAATCCTTCATGAATACCATTAAACTGGTCGCATTCCGGAAAAACATCCTCTTTCCATTGCCATTGGATAACAGATGCTTCAAGCAAAGAAGTCGGTGTATCAGCATTGAACTCCAATATTTTCGGAGTACCATCCTTGGCTAATATAAAATCAAAACGACCATACAGACTTAACTCATCCGCATCCCAAGAAGCACGGATACGCTCACCAATCTCCTTCGGAATATTCAATGCACGCTCCATAAATTCCGGGTTATCTTCAATAATGAATTGAGCAGCCTCACAATACAGACGGTACGCCTCATTGGTTGCTTCCTCCAAACAGGCTGTTTCTTCAGCCGTAAAACGATAATACGCTTCCTCGCGCCAATAATCACCATGAAAATCAAAGCCCAGCGCTTCTATTTTCTCACGGTAGTCTGAACGTGGCGTAACAGGTATTCTTTTCATATCCGCTTCCTATTAACTATGAACACCGGATGAACGGCGTGTTTTCCCAAAAACACTTCCGCTCGATTTTGATTTTGTAGACGATTTTGCCCCCACATTCACTTTTGAAGGAGCATCCACTTTCATTCCGTTAGCATCTGTCCACGAATCAGATTTAGGATAATAATAATGTGTGGTAGAAAGTCCGTTGGCCATAGACGGCATTAATGCCCAACGCATTAGCATAGCGTTATAAATCCAACTGTTTCCCTGATGATCACGGTACTCTTCTTGATCTTTAGGATTCTCAGGCAATTCCGTTTTTTGCGTACATCCGGCAAGTGCCATCAAACAAAATGCGGCTGCAAGAAATTGTTTTTTATTCATAATTCTATCT
>ERZ773146.3457-NODE-3457-length-9922-cov-10.182426_pt1 | contig 9922 bp, 7 predicted proteins | sample MGYA00580847_ERZ773146 | MGnify/ENA primary metagenome ERZ773146 (study PRJEB29015, sample SAMEA2737830) | human gut metagenome | biome: human gut; feature: human-associated habitat; material: faeces | place: China | collected 2012 ...
TAATGTTGTCAAGACGTCCCTTTAAGGAACGGATGGTAAGTAAGTCTGTAAGAGTCTGGGTTGGATGCTGATGACCACCGTCACCGGCATTGATAACAGGAATATTAGAAACCATAGAAGCTACCAGCGGAGCACCTTCTTTGGGATGACGCATAGCACAGATATCTGCATAGCAGGAAACAACACGAATGGTATCGGCAACAGTTTCCCCTTTCGCTGCGGAACTGGAATCTGCAGATGAGAAACCAAGAACCTTACCGCCAAGGTTCATCATAGCAGCTTCAAAACTGAGACGGGTGCGGGTACTTGGCTCATAGAAAAGTGTAGCGAGCTTCTTGTTATCGGCAACATGACAGTATGCATCGGGATACAATGAGATACGTTCTGCCAGATCCAGTATGCGGGTTGTTTCTTCTTCTGTAAAATCAAGTGGATCAATTAAATGTCTCATAACAATTCTCCTTTGGTTAAATATTGATTTCGTTCAGCACCGACAGAAATGAATTGAATCTGATGATGCAGCAGTTGTTCCAGTTTTTCAATATAGGATTTTGCGTTATCCGGCAATTCTTTATAAGAACGGCATGCAGATATATCAGTATTCCATCCGGGAAGCATTTCGATTATAGGTGTGTAGTCTTCCAGATTCTCCATAGGATCGAACTCTGTCATTTGAATATTGCCCTTTTTGTATCCTGTAATAACAGGAATCTCTTTCATGGTACATAATACATCCAGTTTAGTCAGGGCAATGAGATCAGCATTCTGGCATTTCAGTCCATATCTGCTGGCGACTGCATCAAAAGGACCGACACGGCGTGGACGCCCGGTAGCTGCACCGTATTCCCCACCTGACTGACGTAATATTTCCTGCCAGGTTTCAGACATTGCCTTTTCAGCAACAAAAGGGCCGGCACCAACACAGGTTGAATAAGCTTTTAAGACTCCGACAACGTGATCGAGGGGCTGTCCGGGGATACCAGCACCGATGGGACCATAGGCAGAAATCGTAGAAGAACTTGAAGTGTAAGGAAAAATACCATAATCAATGTCTCTCATTGCACCTAGCTGAGCTTCCAACACGACTTTTTTACCCTGGGCAAGTGCGGCGTTGAGATAATCGCTAGTATCGGTAATATATGGAGCAAACTGTAGAGCCTGCTTTTCACACCAGGATAAAAGTGCAGGGTAGGACATAGGTTCCTGATGATAGCAGCCTGCAAGTTCCAGATTTTTTGCATCCAGCATGGTTTTGAGTCTGGATTTTATATTTTCTTCATTCAGATGGAGCAGATCGCCAAGACGGATTGTTTTTTTACGATATTTATCACTATAGGCATAAGCAATTCCACGGCGTGTTGAGCCAAAAGCGGAGCCTGTTTTGGCAAGTCTGTTTTCTTCCAGTTCATCCTGAATTTTATGCCATGGCATAGAGATTGTGGCTCTCTTTGAAAGTTTCAGGTGTTCCGGGTTAACAGTGATTCCTTTTGCCTGTATTTGAGAGATTTCATTTGAAAGATGTTCCAGGTCCACTACCATACCATCTCCAAGAACACATACTACATCGGGGTGTAATATGCCGGATGGAAGAAGATTCAATACGAATTTGCCCTGGTCGGTAACGACTGTATGACCTGCGTTATTTCCACCCTGATAGCGGACTACAATATCTGCCTGCTCTGCAAGCAAGTCGATGACGCGACCTTTTCCTTCGTCACCCCAATTGATTCCTGTTACTGCTGTAAGCATTGTTATTTCCTCCTTTAAGTAAATGAATCAGGTACAAAATCTGAATGCACGATCAGTTAATATTCTTGCAAAGATCAGTCCCAGAGGAAGCATGATGATAATCATGATTGCAGAAGTGAACCAAGAAACGGCTTCCGTCAGGGACATAATTCCAAAATTGTAAATGGCACGGTACAAATAAAGCCCAGGTACCATAATTACAATGGAAGGTACAGTTAAAGATATTCTTGGATAACCATTGTTCTTCTTGATCTCAGATGCCAGCAGTCCGGCTGATAAAGCCCCGATGAATGCTGCAGCAGCCGGCGGCATACCGGTGAAGTCAATAAGTTCCAGTCGAAATGTATTGGCAACGGCGCCAATCAATGCAGCAATGGCAGCCATGGGAATGGTACTGTTGAACATAATAGAGAATCCGAATACTCCACAGAAGCTTGCAATGATTCGCAGGCATAGAAGCAGGATTGGATTCAGGCTCATGGATGTAAATGTCAGGGGTTGAAGGTCCAACAGCAGAGCCATGATCCATGCAAACATGGTTGCAACAAGAATGATGATAATGGCGTAGGTAAGTCTTTCAAGACCGGAGCGAAGATCCAGCTTGGCAAGGTCTATTCCACTGGTTATAAAAGGAAAACCGGGAATAATGAATAAAATGGAGCAGATATATCCTGCTTCATGAAAAGCCGGAAGGTGAAATAATACTTCAGCCAGTTTAAGGCATAGTGCGTAGGCCAGACATGCTGCTGAAATTGACATTGAGATATTTAAAAATAAGGTATAGTGATGTTTGATCAACTTGGTGCGGACCAGGTTTCCTATGCCGGCTGCAAATAAAGTGGCATTCCACGAAACTACTCCACTCATAAATATCGCAGCAGAAATATATCGTGCAGAAATTAAAACTGCTGACATGAAACAGAAAATAGCACCTACAATTTTGTTTTCCATTTAAATTACCTCCAAATACCGATTTGTTACTCACATGATATCATATTTTTTCTTCAATTACATCCACCTAATTTTAATACACTGCCTGTCGACTTGCTTCTGTAACCAGCATCCGGTTAATCTTCTCCTGCATTGTTTCCTTTGCATTTTCATTGAAATGATAACGGACAACATAGACTGTCTGCCCGATTTTCTTTGTAAATGTGTTACCCTCTGTTTTTGTATTCATCATTTTTTCCATAATCATTTCTCCTTTCTTTTGGAGCCCCAGCAGAGAGTCATTCCATTGGTCTCTGTCAGAACATTATTCTTTAAATCAGACCCAAAATGGGCACTTCCAGTTTCACAGGCTACCTATATATAGCCTTTTCATTTTTGCTTGCAAAAAGCCTTGTGATCACAGCACTTTTTTAACGTAAAAAGCGTTTTAATATGATACAGCCAACGACAAGAAGCATATCTAACAAATATCATTGTCTATCACTTCTGTTTTCTCTGCCGATATCTCTCTGGTTAATGCCTAATAATCTTCCCTGCCAGACAAGACGATAAGTACAGCGTTTGCTTCTATCGTGTTTCCAAATACTTTCTTCCATCATCCGATGGTTCTTCATCAAGTTCCGGTCCGTGACGTTTACAGATATCTAAAAACATTGTCCGGCAGGCAGAATCGGCTGCAGATTCAAAATTTTATTATTCAAAATAAATAAAAATGGATTCCACCAAAATACCCATCACCAAAAATGTACTGGACACTTCTATTCATTATATTTGCACCAACAACTTGAAGTTATCTTCCTGCTTACGACTTTCCAACAACATAAACTCCAAATATCATTTTGATAATATAAAGATACTTCTTTCTTACCCCAGAGCAAGATCCACCTGTGTTTAACAATATTGTCTTTCATCACAATATTCTCTCATCAGGTTTTCATCTTGCTGGGGATTCCCCAAACCCATTTTTCTATTTATGCCGAGGTCTCAGTACACACTAGAGCAAGATCCACCCCGGTAATACCATATCGCTATTTTAGCAATACGGCATTTTTCGGATGTTGGAATCTTGCTGAGGATTGTGCTCCCCAGTTCCTCACATTCAGCATAAATATATAATTGGTTCCTCGAATTTCTTCGGTCACAGCACAGGGAGAAAAAATAGGCTAAACAGCCCTATATCCCTGTGAAATCACCATGTGATTAAAAAATAGCAAGGACAGGAAGTGTGGATACACTTCCGCAAAATTGCCAATTTCGGAGCCATATCCAAAATTGAAAAATACATAAAAATCAAAAATCCGAAACCTTACTTGATATCCAAATTTATAATTTTTACAGATTACCAAAAAACCAATATGAAAATTTTACAAATTTTGTACCACCTGTAAAATTCCCATATTGGTTTTCATTCAGCTTTTATGGATTTGGAATATTCTATATTTTCCAAATATTCTGTGCATTAGCTAAGAGCCATTCTGCACGATTTTCTATTTCATGTTCGTTCCAATCATTTTTTTGAAGTACGTCATGTAATGTATAAAGTCCGCTCGCACACAAAAGTAAACCTGGTTTATTTTGTCCCTTTCCCGCCTTTTTTACATTCCATGCAGCATCACGTATAGATGCATTTAAAGCTTGCGGAATAATCGCCAAATTCCCCAATGTCAGTAATAGAGAATCTCTTTTTTTTGCATCATCTTCTGTCGCGCAAGCTCCCCAATTATTTCTCCATTTCTTTGGCATTAAATGTTCCAAACTGTAATTATTAAATCCAAGCAATGCTGTAGAACTATTGTCTGAACGAATTTTACTTTCTAACAAATAAATAATTCCTTTTGATTGCAGGTTAACCAGTTTTGATGTTTCAAAGCCAATTTTCATTTCATTATCATCTGGACAATATGTAGTTGCATCACCAATTCCTTTTAAACGTAAAGTTAAAGTCTGCGAATCCAGCACTTTATTCAAAATCAATGAAGTGAATAAATTATTGTAACTTTTAGTAGATGCATGTACCACAACTCTTCTCATTATATAACTTTCCAAAATTCCATACATTTTATTTAGCTCGTTTTTGTCCTGCACGTTTTTTGCAATATATAAAATATATGGTATCATCGTCGTATTTTTTAATCCAAAAATCACAACATTTATACGTTCAATACCTTCTTCCTTCGGTATACTCATTCCACATTGATTTGGCTTCAAATTATTTCTGAAACACTCCGCATATTCTTTCATCTGATCTAGCACAATATTTTTATTGCCACCACAATACTTATTGATGAAATGCTGATAAGACTGAGCAAGCCTGTCTACCCTGGAATACATTAGTTTGTCTTCATTAGAAATATTGTACTGCTTATCCTGAATAAATAATTGAAAATAGGAATCAAAGAATATGTCAATAATTGCTCTCTTTATTCGTCCTGTCTCAATTTCCCTATCCCAATATACTTTAGTCTCATCATCTTTTTCAAATACATCTGCCCATTTTCTTTCATATTCGCCAACAGTCTCTCGATTGAAAAAATAATTTTTTAATAACTCAGATGTAGTAAGATTCACGCCCAAAGAATTAATTGTATCAAAAATCTGCTGTTCGTCTTCATCCGCATCCAAATCAATACGAACAAATTGCGTATTTACGAATATTGTCATAATGTCCAACTTACTTTCGTCAATATGTTCCACAAAATAATTAAATGCTCCAATTATTCTGGACGCCGGCTCTGGATTGTCGATTATTTCCGCTTTGTTTAATGTCATTACTTTTTCAAAAGCCTGTATATCATTCCTTCCATGCCTAAGCGCAATCATTTGACCCATGATTCTAAATTGGCAGTCAAACAGTGCAGTCTGTCCTAATTTTAAGCAAAGCACTTTCATAAAAATCAAAAAAGTTGTTAATCTCTGCTGACCATCAACTATAGTTCTACAATCTGCAAAATTTTCTCCTTGCCTAGGTTTGCGACCTTCTTTTAAAATAATAGAGCCTAAAAAATGTGGTTTTTTTGTCTTTACTACAAACTCCATATCTTCAAGAAGTCGCCCCCATAGATCTTCTTTCCACACATACGATCTCTGAAAAAAAGGGACTTCCACCAATGTCGAATTATTAAAAATATTGGTAATTAACGCTTTATGTGCATCCATCTTTCTTCGCTACTCCTCTTACTTATCCTTGCATTTTTTGATATAGCTTCATCAATTCTGCAACACACTCTTCTTCTGTCATTTTTATGCCAAAGCCATAAGCTGCCATAACTGCCTTATCATTTGCAATATGTGCTTTTCTTAATTCCACTGGCATCGTTAAAGGATCATACAAATCTGCAAGACTGCTATCTGGATATAATGCTCTTGCATCCAATATTCCTTGTGCCGATTGTTCTATTCTTTCTTTTTGTTTTTCCTGTAATTCTGGCCAAGGGAAATTATTATACACATGATTTACTGTGTAACTATAATCACTCTTTAATCTTCCACATATAGCTCTCATCCACGCCATATGTACATTAGATTCAAGTACACCAAAATGATACAATGTTCCCATTGGCATTATTCTTACTTTATCACTACATAGCACACTTTCATCCATGTATCCCATTGGTATATACCTTCTTCGTTCAGAAGATACCTGTGGTATTACTATATAGCTCCCTTTAGGGAAATTGGATACATGAAACCTTGTTGGTGTATCTGCAATTTTTCGTGTACCTGCACTTGTGCTTTGAAGTCGATACTCTCTAACAGCCTCCACTCTTTTCATACATTCTGGCAATTCTCTTAGTTCTTTTGGTGAACAGTTTCCCAAATATAAACAATATCTTGGAGTACGATTAATAAATTCTCTTGCTCCATACCATGGGTGAAAATACTTTTGAGATTTCGGCTCCTGTTTTATAAATTCCTCCATTTCTTCTTTATCAAATAAATAGTATCCCCCATCTATTGGTTTATTTCCAATTCCTATTTCCGGTACACTACAAATAGGGTGTTTTCTACTACCAACAAAAATATCGTCTGAATCAATTAAGTACGCATTAATATTTTCAGCAATTTTCATATCCCCATTCGTATCATAAATGACTTTTCTTTTATTACTTTTAGCATGGCTAAATCCTACAATTACACAATGAACATGTGCTTTTAAATTCGCTTCACTATCCCAACGGAACGTTCTATAAGCAAAATTGATATGTATCCCCATTTCAAATAATGGCTTCCAAAATATTGCAGGCTGTTCACCTTGTGTAATAGTATTGGTTGAAACAAATGCAGTAAATATATCTCTGTTCTGAATGTAATCACTTGCCTTTTTATACCAAGCTGTTACAAAATCCAAGTTTCCAAAATCCTTTATTCCATGAAATACCAGTTCCATATCCTTTTTCTGTTCTTTATTCATCCACCTAGCACCAACAAAAGGTGGATTTCCCATAATATAAGATAGACCTGTTGCTGGAATGACCTCATTCCAATCCAATCTTAAAGCATTTCCTTCTGTAATATTTACATATGTCTTCAAAGGAAGAAAATCATCATTAAATCCATAAACAATACTTTTTGTTTCTTCTAACATCTGAGATTCTGCAATCCATAGTGCTGTCTTTGCAACGGTTACTGCAAAATCATTAATTTCTATTCCGTAAAATTGCTGTATTGAGACTTTAATTGGGTTATGAGCTTCTACTAAAGTCATTTGTCCGCCAACTCTTTCACGTATCACTTCATTCTCCAAACGTCGAAGTGATAAATAAGTTTCTGTGAGAAAATTTCCCGAACCACATGCCGGATCTAGGAATGTAAGAGTTGCTAATTTATTCTGAAATTCATCCAGCTTTTTATCTTTAGTCCGCTTTACCTGAATTTGTTTTATTGCATTAAACTCTTCCTGTAAATCCTCCAAAAAAAGTGGATCAATGACTTTATGAATATTTTCGATAGATGTATAATGCATTCCTCCAGAACGTCTGGTCTCAGGATTTAATGTAGATTCAAATACGGCTCCAAATATAGTTGGAGAAATATCACTCCAATCAAAATCTTCTGACGCTTTTGTAAGAAGTAATTCTTTAATTTCCTCTGTAAAAGGTGGTATCTCAATAGTTTCATCAGCAAATAACCCACCATTTACATACGGGAACTGAGCAAGTTCTTCCTCCAAATACTCGTCTCGCTCTGATACAGGTGTATCCAATATCTTAAATAATTCTAATAAAGCTCTCCGGCAATCCTTTACTTCATATGTTTCCAAATAATCATGGAACATATTTCTCTTTCCGAAAATACCAGCATCTTCTGCATACAAGCAAAAAACAATTCGCACACATAAAGCATTCAGGCTCTTTAGTTTATGCTCTCTTTTTTCTTTCTGCTCAAATGTTTCATCCTTTTCCTTAATATCTGGTATACGATATTGTTTTAAAAACGCATCATAAATAAGCCCAACAATACCTCCTGCTTTTATTGATACTTCCATTTCATGCGATATTGTCTTTACTTCCTTTTTCACCAAGAAGTCCAACAATGGATATTTGCTTTGTAATTCATCTAAAGCAATCTTTGTCGGTTCTGGCTGTTTCTGGTTCATATCATAAATCCAAATTTCAGCAAAATTTGACGTAACAATCCACCGAGCTCTTTCATCAAAAGTCAGCTTCCCATTATATCTGTCTGCCTGTTCAAATGGAGTAAGATCAACATCTCCTGAATTCCTGATTTTCTGATCCAATGCTTTTCCAAGACTCTTCTGTTCAATAATTACTCGTGTTTCAGGAATATATACATCAATACGTTTTGTATTTCCATCAATTACAACTTTCTTTTCAAAGTTCAAACGTTCTGTCACATTATCCATTCCCAAAACATTCGTCAATAAATCAATCCAATAAGAACGTCCATCTTCATCTTCTTTCCCTTTTCCCATCCATCGGTTTACAAATTGACGGGCAGCCTCTCTTTGTTCTGCATCTGTCATGCTTTTTCCTCCTAAATAATCGTACATTCACAAATCTTTCTCCGACTATTTTTACATATCATATCCACAGTATATCATAAAATTATTACAGAACAGCATTCATATATCATTATTTGTATTTTGTCTACACACAAGGAACTTCTACCGCCAAATCATAATAATATTGATACATGACCATGTTATCTTTTGCTTCTATATACACTCTCTGAGCTTCTTTCATCAAGTTATTCCAAATTTCTTTCCATTCACTAGGAGCCGAATCTAAAAACCACATATTATTAAATGACATTTCTATCGTCCCCCATAAATCATCTTCTTTACGCTCAGTTTTTATATTCATCTGCATATTTCGTGCAATTTCCAATGCATCTTTTTGTAAAAAAGTGAATTTCACTACTTTTTGAGGATCTGGAACTTTCTTAAAACAACGCATATGAGCTTCTGCCTTTTTTATAATTGTTTCCAATTGTTCATCATGCCATTTTTTATCCTCTAGTATCTCTTCTTCTGACATTTGCGCTTTTTCTGCATTAATTTCTCTTTGCATTTCTTCCAATTCACGCTGTGCAATATCATAATATTTCTTTTCAATCACCATAATCTCCCAACTCCATAAAAAAAGAAACAGTCAACATTTTCGTTACAACTGTTTCCTTTATTTTTGAAGTCCCCGGAGCATTTGTATCACTACATTCTGTTCTTTTTCATCAAGATTATTCCAAATATTCAAAACCTCTTGTTGTGATTCTGATAAGCTTACTGGAACATCCATTCCGGCAAAGAATTGTGCCATTGTTACTCCCAGTGCATCACATATCTTTTCTACAGTAGGCATAGTGGGTAAACTTTCTTTAGCAATAATTTTTCCAATCGAAGATTGAGATATACCAGTCAATTGTGACAGCCGATATTTACTCATATCACGTTTTTTACATAAAGCTATAATATTGTCCGCAATATAATCCTCTGTACGCAAGTAAATACACCTCTTTCCGATAGTAGTTACCTTAATTGTAACTAGAAATCCGAAAAAATATTAGAGATGTATCTTGCAAGTATTTACTAAGGGAAACAGTAGTATTAAAACAAAAAAAATAGAACTATATAAAGTTGTATTCCATTAATGTCAGCTTATTATCTAAATGCTCATATTCTCTTTGTATTTCTTCAATTTTATCATATAGTTTCAGCACTGTCGAACCCTTTATCATTTTATTTTCTTGGCACATCTGCCGGAAT